>Ga0233434_1001396_pt1 | contig 23770 bp, 22 predicted proteins | sample SI_122_August201_4_FD_182738 | JGI IMG/M metagenome (GOLD analysis project Ga0233434, IMG submission 182738) | Seawater microbial communities from Saanich Inlet, British Columbia, Canada - SI_122_August2016_120_MG | ecosystem: Environmental > Aquatic > Marine > Inlet | place: Canada: British... | reverse complement strand
AAGTATTAGACCTGGGTACGGCCTCCATCCTAAGCACTATGACAATGTTATAGGCAATGTGGTGAATGCTGATATAAAAGCAGGACAGCCTGTTTCTTTTAATCTACTTCAAAAAATAAATGTATAAAGCAGTAACAGTAGGGCTAGGGAATATTGCATGGAAAATGGGCAGTGACTCTGTATCAGGGGCTAGTCTTTGCCATAGAGATTCATATGAAAAGAACGATAAAACTATATTAGTTGGTGGCTATTCTCCATTTAGATCAGATGTTAAACTTTTTTCGAATTCTACTGATATACAAGGTTATGATAGTCTTTCGAATATGCTGGAAGAAGTTAAACCAGATATTGTATCTATTTGTTCCCCAGAAAAAAATCATGCTGAGCATTTAGAAGAGTGTATAGCTAGAAAAGTTCCTATGGTTTGGCTTGAAAAGCCGGCTACCACTTCTATATCTGATTCGATAAAGCTTGAGAATTTGCGATCTTCAATGTCACCAATGTCAAAAGTTTTGGTAAATTATCAAAGACGCTATACAAGTTCTTATCAACAGATAAAAGACCTTTTAGTACGAGAAGTGTATGGAAAGTGTCTGTCAGTTAATATTAACTATTCGCTTGGCTTGGTGAAGAATGGGTCGCATATGATGGACATTCTTAACTATTTGTTCCCACTTGAAAAGTTGAGCTTGCTGTGGGTTGATAAAAAAGTTGATATACAGAGCCCTAGTTTTGTTTTATCAACATCTGACAATATTATTATTCAAGTATCTGGAATAGAATCGACTTTTCATAATATTGACATTAGTGTTACTTTTGAAGAAGCAAGAGTTTCAGTTCTTCATGGTGGCATGACTTCACGGGTAGAAAATGTTAAAGAAAATGATTTATTTCCCGGATATTACAGACTTTATGATGAAAACCCATGCACTCTTAAAAATTCAGGTTTTGATTTTTCTTTTGATAAGGCATTGAGTAATTTAATAGATTCCTTTGAATCTGACTCTGAGCCTTTGAGTAATTTAGCAACAGTTCTTCATAGTCAAAGACTTGTTGAGGCAGTGCTTAATCAAAGTATTGACGCATGATACTCGTCTCAGCCATTGAAGTCGGCAGTGTGCGTTCATTGTTGCCTGTTTGTACGGAGTTATTAAATCAAAAATTCGATATTATTGTTGATAAAAAAGGTTTTTTTAAAGAGAAAGAGTGTAATTATTTAGATTCATTATTTGTTAATCTGGACTATGATGACTCATCTATTAAGAGTTTCTTAATCAGCAACAGTGTGAAAGTCTTGTTGTTCTCTGTGAATATTAATGACACGTTTCCACTAAAAATTGCACGTATAGCGCAGTCTATCAATATAAACACAATACATGTCCTTGATTATTGGAATGGGTACGTTTCGAGAATGCAACTTGATGGAGGGAAAGTTTTTCAACCGACAAAATATTTAGTCCCTGATGAGTATGCAAAAAAAGAAGCTATTGTTAATGGAGTTAGAGAGAATGATATCGTTATCACAGGGCAACCCGCGCTGTCAGATAACGCGGAAGCATTTTTGCAAAATAATGTTAGTTCAAATTTAGGTGTTGAAATAGCGCAAAATATTAAAAATAAAAAAACTGTACTGTTTGCTTCTGAGCCAGTCTCATTAGACCAGGGTGAGTCACTTGAGGAAAACAAGAATTTTCGTGGATATGTAGAAAAAGATGCCTTGAAAGTTTTAATTCAGTCTCTTAAAGGTATTAACGAAGAGTTTTATGTCATTATAGTCCCACATCCTCGTCAAAATATTCAGGAATTAAAAGCAACATGGCGATTATTGGGCGGTGATGCATATGGCGATGTGTTGTCTGGAATTAGGGGTAGGGATTTATTGCCCCTTGTTTCTGGAGTATCCGGAATGTCATCCACGCTATTGTATGAAGCATGGCTTGTGGGAATTCCTGTTTTGAGTATACAGCCTGGGCTACTGATAGATTCACTTCGTATGATGCAGAAAAAGGATGGCGTTATTTTTATTGATAATTATAATTCATCAGTAAAAGTGGCTAAAAAGTGGTTAGGCACTATAAACAATAAAATAAAATATATTTTCCAATCAGACATAAATCTTCATATTAATGCACCTAAGTCTGTAGTAAGTGAAATAATATCTGTGTACAAATAGAACTAAGGAAATAGATTAATGGCAATACTAGCAATTCAAGGCGGAGACCCGATTCGAACCGAACCATTTCCTGCTTATATTACAATTGGGGAAGAGGAAAAAGAAGCAGTTTGTAAGGTCATTGACTCAGGATGTCTTTCTAAATATTTGGGCGCATGGCATGAGCAGTTTAATGGTGGTGATCAGGTACGCGCACTTGAAGAGGAGTGGGCTACATATTTTGGCGCAAAGCATGCAATTGCCGTAAATTCATGTACCTCTGGCCTTTACTGTGCTGTTGGTGCAACTGGAATAGAACCAGGTGAAGAGGTAATTGTTTCACCCTATACTATGAGTGCTTCAGCCACGGCACCACTTATTTACAATGCAATCCCAATTTTCTCTGATATTGAGCTTGATTGCTATTGCCTTGACCCAGAAGACATTGAAAGAAAAATCACTAAAAAGACACGCGCAATCATTGTTGTGGATATTTTTGGTCAGCCATATAATGCAAAAGCTATTAATGAGATTGCTAAAAAATATAACTTGATTGTAATTGAGGATGTTGCTCAAGCGCCTGGAGCTAAATTAAATGGAAAATTTGCCGGAACACTTGGCGATATCGGAGTTTTTTCACTTAATTACCATAAACATATTCACTCTGGTGAAGGCGGGGTGATAGTGACAGATAATGACGAATTGGCTGAGAAATGTCGACTGATTCGTAATCATGCCGAGGCAGTTGTTGAGGATATGAAGTTTTCTGATTTGAGAAACATGATTGGTTTCAACTATAGAATGACTGAAATTGAAGCAGCAATCGGCCGCATTCAATTAAGAAAACTTGAAGGACTTAACGAAAAACGTATTGATAATGTCTATTATATCGAGAGTAAACTTTCACACATTCCTGCACTGAGTTTTCCCAAGGTACGTAAGGATGCAGAACACGTTTATTACGTTCACGCTTGTAAATTTGATGAGCAGATCGCAGGAATAGGACGCAACACTTTTATTGACGCTGTGCGTGCTGAACTTCCGTATCATAAACTCCGCGAACAAGAGGGGGTTAAAATTAGTAGTGGTTATGTAAAGCCACTTTACCTACAACCAATGTTTCAGGAAAGAATAGCATACGGCTCAAAAGGCTATCCATTTTCAGAAAGCGATGTAGACTATAATAGTGCAGCGTGCCCAATAACTGAGCGTATGTATTTTTCAGAATTGTTTGTACATGAGTTTATACTGCCTAGTATGGAAAAAACAGATTTAGATGATGTGGTGTTAGCTTTTAATAAGGTTTGGAAATTTCGTTATGAGTTGCTATAAAAAAGGAGTTCGATTATGAACGGTGCATTTAGGGTTGGGAAAAGTATATATTTTAGAAGTTTATCCGTAAGTGATATTGAGAATAGATATTATGAGTGGTTTAACGATGAAGTTACATCGAAAAATAATTCTCACAGTATATTTCCCGAGACAAAAGAAGACGCTGTCCAGTTTCATAAAGAATTAAAAGACAATAATTCAATGGTGCATTTTGCAATTATTGAAATAGAAACGGATATGCATATTGGGTGTTGTTCGCTTCAGTGTATAGACTGGATCTCAAGATCTGCAGAAATGGCTAGAATAATCGGAAAGAAAGATTTTCGAGGGAAAGGGGTTGGAACTGAGGTCGGAAAAATGTTATTGGAGTATGGTTTCAATACTCTAAATTTAAACAAAATATGGGTTGGAAATGTTGCAACAAATGAAGCGGCAATAGGGTCAAAAAATAAATTAGGCTTTACTGTTGACGGGGTTCTGCGTGAAGCCAATTTTAAAAATGGAACCTACCATAATGTTGTAATAAGCAGCATACTTAAACGTGAATACACTAGTTTTTAACAGAAAATATGAAGCAATTAAATTCTCTTGTTAATAATACTATCCTTAAAATCATAAAGATAATAACCTTTAGAAAATTGGAAAGTACAATTCTAAAATATTTCATTCCTCCTATTATATTTATAATTTCTCAAAAAATAGAAACAATGTATAAAGTTTATGGGTTTTCTAAAACTTTCAACCTATTAAATATAAAGCGTAAAAAGCTATTTTATCAACATAAGCTACACCTTAATCATAATTCTATAGAGAAGCGAATGATAAGCGAACTTAATACTAATGGTATAGCAACAGCTAATATATATATGATTTTTTTCCGGATGAAAATATATTGAGTGATATCCAGTCCTTTTTTGAAGAAAAAAAACAAAATAGTGAAAGTGATAGGGTTGGCTATTTTTTTAAATACGTCAATAGTTTAAAAATTAATAATGAAAATAACTGTATTAATAATTATGTGTTAAATAGAAGTTTAATAAAAATTAGTTCCAACTATTTGGGGCTACTTCCTGTATTTTGCGGTGGAAGTCTTATGGAGAATTTTCCACACAAAGGTGCAAGGATATCATCTCAGTTATGGCATAGAGACAAGCATGATAGGAAAATTATTAAGATTTTTTTATATTTAACAGATGTTGACAGCAAGAATGGGCCATTTGAATATATTACAAAAACACATGTAAATGGAAAATTTTGGAAAAAATTTCGTACAATTGAACGCCTCACAGATTCAGAATTGAAAGGTAAAAATTCTGAAATCCTTAGTTATAAGAAGATTTGTACTGGAAAGGCTGGAGATATAATATTTGTTGATACAACAGGAATTCATAGAGGGGGGTATGTTCAAAAAGGAAGAAGAAAAATTGTCGATATGTACCATTTTACAAAAAATTCGAATTCACCTAAATTTTTTACTATAAGCGATGATTTTATTCCAGAAAATAATATGATCAAAGACTTCTTGGATTATAGATAGGCTGAAAAATTTCATGTTAAAAATTTAATTAAATATTGATCAAGGTGATATCTATCAACACAACAGGAATTCTATTTGTTTCTAACTTTTCTAATTTTTTAAATGAAACAGAAGATAAGGTAGCATCATACCTACCACAGAATTGTAAGTATAAAATTTTGACGTATAAAGTATGTGAAATTAATAACAGTTTTTCGTATGAGAATTTTATTGAAAAAAATTTTGCTTCAATTAACAAGTGTGACTCAAATTATTTTTCAAATAAATTTCATGGAGTGAATTTTAATTTACCAATCGTAGCTGAAAGGTTTTTAAGTGATTATTATATGTTGGATGGCGCCTTAGGGCATAGACAATATTGCTTCGAAGATGTGCAGTTTATTCTGAAAAGTTGGATATTATTTTTAGATCATCATGTTCAATCTTGTGAAATTGTATTTTCAGGATATGCGGATAATATTGTTTCACACCTAACTTTTCTTCTGAGCGAATATTATGGCAAGCAATGTATTTCATTTGGACCTAAAAATGTTATTAACCATGAGACATGTTATTTGACAAGCGGGCTATTCGCAAAACCTTACCATGATCTTGTAAACAATAAACCAAAGATGGACGTATCATTATTAGCTAAATATATAGAAAATTATGATATGCGACATCAGATTCAGAGAGCTTATAAAGATACTAAAGGCTTAAGTAAACCGATATTGGGCATGTATAGTGCGAATATTATTAGTAGAAATTTTTGGCGTTATACTTTATTTGGCTATAAGACTAAAAATAAATCCTTAAAAATTTTTTTAGAATTGGATAGGGTGGATTTATATTCAAAAGTTAAGAGTTATGTGAGACGTACTTATAATGCTTTGAGTACTAAATTTTTTTATAAGTTTGTAAAAGACGTAATACCATTAAATACAAAAATAGTGTATTTACCTCTTCAAGTTCAACCTGAAGCATCAACAAGTGTTACATCTCCATATTTTATGAATTTACAATCAACGGTGGAATACGTGTCAAAATCTTTGCCATTAGGGTTTATTTTGGTTGTGAAGGATCACCCTGCAGTTAAAGGGATGCGCAGCATATCTTTCTTAAAAAAAATACGCTCATTGCCTAATGTTTATTTGGTTAATCCTAAGAAGAGTGCAAAGAATTTAATGACATTGTCAACTTTAATTATTGGTTTTGGCGGGACGACACTGTTAGAGGCTATTTCTCTTGGAAAGAAAATACTAATTTTTGAAGATAGTTTTTATAGCCAAGGAAAATTAGTTCATCGACTTAAAGAATATAGGAATTTACATGATGAAATACTTGATTTTTCAAATTTAGAAATATCAGATGATAGAAAGAAAAAAGAGTTGGAAGATATGCTAAATTATTTTCATCAAAGGGGTTTTCCAAGGTATACCAATTTTGAAAAAAATATGGCGGTAAATTTAATGAAAATATACAATGATAGATAAAAGAAATATAAATATTCTTTTTGTACACTATTTGGAAAGAGTTGGAGGCGGGGAGAGATACTTAATTAATGTTATAAATTCGTTACCTAAAAACTATAATATTTTCTTACTAACTCCAAATAGTAATTGCGAGCTTGAAGCGTATATTAGTAAACCCATACAAAAGATATCAAAAAAATTCATAAGAAACTTAGGCCCATTTCCATCTTTTTCTTTAACTTTGTTTACGACAGTTTATGGTTTGATAAAAAATGAAAAAATAGATGTAATCCATTTAAATGACCATTATTTATTACCGTCTTTTGTTTTTTTTAGATTAAAAGTTATATTCACATCGCATGGCATGTGGGATGTGTATTTCATTATCAACAAGATGATACTAAAAACTATAAACCCAATTACGATTGCCAGCACTCCAATTCAATATTCTAGATTAAAGCATCTAGTGGACGATCTACACCTCTTACCATTCTTTAATTCCCACACTGTGGAATATAAAAGAAAAACTATAGGCGATATTGTAAATATAGGAATTGTAGGAAGATTCAGCCCAGTTAAGAATCATCAGTTAGCTTTTTCCGTTTCAAGTTGCCCGGATTGCCTATTACATGTATATGGCGAAAAAACATTAAGTTTAAAAGAAGAGTCAGATAGTTATGAGGCTAGTTTATTAAACATGATGAATGCTAATAAAAGTATTGTTTATCATGGTTTTGAGGCAGACTTGGAAAACATTTATAAGAATATTGATATTTTAATTATTACATCAAAAACAGAGTCTTTTAGTCTGGTTAATATTGAAGCATATTCGTACGGAGTACCTGTTTTATCTACTATGACAGAGGGAAGCTCATCCTTAATAATAGATGGCTATAATGGGTTTATTTGCAGCAACAAGGAAGATTTTTGTGAAAAAATTAAAATTATTTGTAATAATTACGCTAGTTTCTCTAAGAATGCATATAAAAGTTCTCTAAAGCATACGAAAGATGGCTACATGAAAGGACTACTGCCTCTTTATGAAAAGATTCTATGATTTTATTTAATGTTATTTAATTCACATATTTTTATTTTTGCATTCTTGCCATTTACTTGGTTAATCTACTTTTATTTAAATAAAAGTAGATTAACAGAAATGGCTAAAGCATTCCTGTTATTAGCTTCTTTGTTTTTCTATGGATGGTGGAATATAAAGTTTCTGCCAATTATTTTATTATCAATTCTGTTTAATTATGCTGTTGGTGTTTCCTTTGCAAACAATAAAGAAAAACATAAAATTTCTGATAGGTTGTTACTTTCTGTCGGAATAGTTTTTAATGTTTCTCTGTTGGCTTATTTTAAGTATGTGGATTTCTTTATAGAAAACATTAATAATGTTTTAGGATCTGAAATAGGACAACTCCATTTGATTCTACCATTGGCTATTTCATTTTTTACATTTCAGCAAATTGCATATTTAGTAGACTCGTATAAAAGAAAAACTAGAGAAACTAATTTTCTTAATTATGCCGTTTTTATTGCTTTTTTCCCTCAATTAATTGCAGGCCCAATTGTTCACCATCAGGACATGATGCCTCAATTCTCTAGTCTAAAAAATAAGATTGTAAATTATAAAAATGTCATATTGGGTCTAATTATTTTTTCAATAGGCTTGTTCAAGAAAGTTGTGTTAGCTGATTCTTTTGCTATTATTGCGAATAATGGATTTAGTCATGCCGATATGCTTAACTTTTTTCAAGCATGGATAACATCCTTTTCATATACATTCCAATTATATTTTGATTTCAGTGGGTATGTGGATATGGCAATTGGAGCGGCATTATTATTTAATATCAAACTACCATTAAATTTTAATTCACCTTATAAAGCAGTTAATATTCAAGATTTCTGGAGAAGGTGGCACATTACTCTCAGTAGTTTTTTACGTAATTATATTTACATTCCTTTGGGAGGTAATAGAAGAGGGAAGAATGCAATGTATCTCAATATTATCGCCACGTTTATTATTGGAGGTGCTTGGCATGGTGCGGGGTGGACGTTTATTTTTTGGGGGTTGTTACATGGACTGGCTTTAGTAACTTATCATATTTGGTCCCAACTGCAATTTAAAATGAATATAGTAGTTGCTCAGGTTGCGACATTCTTATTCGTGAACATTACATGGGTATTCTTTAGGGCGGAGGAATGGCATGACGCAATAAATATTTTAAAATCCATGTTCCAAGTAGAAAATTTAGGTTTAGTGTTTACACCAGAATTGCTGTTTATTTTATTGGGATTCGTTATAACCTCTTTGTTTATAAACTCAAATCAAATTATTAGTTTGCTACGAAGTAGAAATAGAATAAATAAACATATTATTTTAAGTTTCTCGTTATTATTTGCTGTAGCTTTAATCTTTATTCAGAATGGGAGTGTGTTCTTATATTATGAATTTTAACAAGAGAACCTCAAATTTTCTTATTGTATATGCGCTGATACTATTTGTTTTACTATCTTCCGCCATTAACTTTATGGTGGACGCTAATAATATTTTTGGCAATAATAGTATTAAGTATTTTAATAAATATAAATATAAAAGATCACAGGCTCAAGTATTATTTAATGCGACAAAGAATATAGATCGCTTTGATACAGTGATATTTGGCACAAGTAGAAGTGCGATTTATGGATCTAATAATGAATCTTTCAAAAAATTAAAAATTATTAACTTATCAGATATTATCTATGGGTATCCTTCAAGAGTGTACAAATTTATTAATAACCTGGATGATCAGTCGACAGTAAAAAATATATTTATAGGTCTAGATCTACACACCATGACTATGCCAAAATCTAAAAAAGAAGATTACAGAAATTATATATTCAGTTTGTTTCCAGATTTTACATATATTTCCAGTGTGATTTATAAGGTGTTGCCTAATAGTTTGCCGTTATCTTTTATGACCGTTAAGAATAATTGGAACAATAAAGTTCCTGGCTCTTATATGGATCATTTTGGCGTAAGACATTACAATGCTGATCAGCATAATTATCGTACCAAGGTTGATTACGCTAGAAAGAAGTTTAAATATGATGAGGTACAATTGAAGTACCTAACCAGAATAGAAAAATTATGCAAAACAAAAGGCATAACCCTGCATTATTTTACTTTCCCGTACTCTGCAGATTATTATGACCTTGATTATGATAAGGTTGAAGTAGACAAATTTATTAGCATTATGTTGAATTATATTGGTGGCGTTTATAATTTTTCTTACATTAACAAATTGACCAAAGACAAGGGCAATTATTTTAATAGAAAGCATCATAATCATAATTTTGATAAATACTTATATGACGCACTCATTTTAAATAAAAAGCATGGCGAGATAGATGGAGAGACTGTGTTTGAATACATTCAAGATGAAAAGTAAAAGCATACTTTATTTTTGCTCTTCATGCCCTTATTTGGTTGATGATGGGATAAAAAATATCAATATAAATTTGATTAACGAATTTATCGCAAATGGCTATGAATTATCCCTTGTTGTTCCTCATAGTTGCGATCTTATTTTAGATTTTTATCCTGATGTTGAGGTTATAAAGTATAGAAAAAAGAGGACTATACCGGGCATCATTGCTAACTTTTTTTTGTTAAGGCCTTTGTATTTTGGATTATATTATGACAAGACGTTGCTTGATAAGATAAACAAAGAGTCATTTAATTTAATATTTTATGATTTTTATCCATTGACACAGTATTCCGATAATTTAAAGAATGAAATATTCATGATGCCAGATTCTATGAAGGAATTAATGTGGTCAGGCTTTATAAATGAAAAAAACTTTTTAAGAAAAGTGTATTCATTCGTTAATTATTTTTTGGCCTTTATTTATAATAAAAGAATTGAAAAAATAAAAAAACTATACGTATCCAAAGAGGATATTAGAAAAGACAATCTGTTAAATTCTTTCTTTTTTAAAATTCCGGCAAACTTAAATACTGTTAGTAAGTATTTCTCTATAAAAAGTAATGAGAAAGAAATACTTTTTAGAGGTGGTATGGAATTTGAGCCTAATATGACAGCAGTTGATGATTTTTATCATGAAATTTTTTTAGATTTAATCAATGATTATCCAGATATAAATTTAAAAATTGTTGGCCGCCTCCCCAATGAGATCTTTCAACAAAAAATCTGTAAGAATACAGTTTATACAGGATTTGTAGATGACGTTAACCAGGTTATGAGTGAAAGCGCACTTCACATCGTTCCAATGAAGTCTGGTACTGGCGTGAAAACAAAATTACTTGACTCTATTGCACTTAAAAGACTGGTATTTTGTACACCGATGTCAATTAATGGTGTGTTTGAGTCGGTTGATGAAGCAAGGGAGAGCGGTATTATTGTGTATGCAAATACGAAAGAGTTTAGATATTATTATGAAATGTATCTATCTAAGAAGTTAAACTATACCGATATGACCAATAAAGCATATGACTACATTAAAAGAAATTCTTACAGTTTAAAAATTGAAGAATTGATAGAAATATCAAAACAGGAAATACAATGAAAAAAGCAATTATTACCGGTATTACCGGACAAGATGGCGCGTATTTGACTAAGCTGTTGCTTGAAAAAGGGTACCAAGTATTTGGCACTTACAGGAGAACCAGTTCGGTTAATTTCTGGCGACTTGAAGAGCTTGGCGTGGCTCAACACAAGAACCTTGAACTTGTTGAATATGATCTCACTGATGAAGGCGCCGCTATGCGTATGATGAGTAGCATTGTGCCAGATGAAGTGTACAACCTCGCTGCGCAAAGTTTTGTTGCAGTTTCTTTTGAGCAACCTATCACCACGGCCCAAATTACTGGCGTGGGTTGTTTAAATTTATTAGAAGCCATTAGAACTATAAATCCTAAGGTTAAGTATTATCAGGCCTCCACTAGTGAGTTATATGGAAAAGTAACAGAGGTGCCTCAGAATGAAAAAACACCTTTTTATCCTAGAAGCCCATACGCAGTCTCCAAGTTATTTGCTCATTGGATGACGGTAAACTACAGGGAGTCTTATGGATTGTTTGCTTGTTCTGGTATTCTCTTTAACCATGAAAGCCCTCTTCGAGGGATAGAGTTCGTTACTAGAAAAATAACTGATGTTGTTGCTAAGTATAAACAAAACGGTTCGGAGGTTTTAGAGTTAGGGAATATAGATGCAAAAAGAGATTGGGGGTATGCACAGGATTACGTTGAGGGTATGTATTTAATGCTTCAGCAAAGTGACCCTATTGATTGCGTGCTTGCCACTGGAAATACTTATAGTGTAAGGGATTTTGTTGAATTGGCGTTTGCTGAGATCGGTGTCAATATTAGATGGCAGGGGAAAGATCTAGCAGAGCAGGGTGTGGATGATAGCACTGGGCATGTAGTTGTTAAAATCAATCCAAAGTTTTATCGTCCTACAGAAGTTGATTTATTAATTGGAGATCCAGCTCTAGCTAAATCCAAACTTGGCTGGACATCTAAAACAAACTTAAAGGATTTATGCTCAATGATGGTGAGAAGAGATATTGAGAGGATTCAATCTAGCTAGTTATAGCCTTAATTATGTTTGAAAATCATACAATTGCTGTTGTCATCCCTAGTTATAAGGTTTCTAAATATCTTAAAGATGTGGTGCAATCTATTCCAGATTTTGTAGATTTTATTATTGTCGTGGATGATAGATGTCCAGAAAAAAGCTATACAGTTGTGGATGAATCTGAAAAGATTTTTATCGTAAGGCATGAATCTAATCTCGGTGTTGGCGGAGCAGTGGTTAGTGGCTATAAAAAAGCCATAAATCTAAACGCTGATTATGTCGTTAAAATTGATGGTGACGGGCAGATGGATGCAAATTATATGTCTGAATTGATAGAGCCATTGGTGATAGAAGAGGCGGATTATACAAAGGGTAATAGGTTTCTTAATTTTTCCGCTTTGAGAAAGATGCCGAAAGTTAGATTGTTTGGCAATAGTGCATTATCATTTATGGTGAAAGCCAGTAGTGGGTATTGGAATATTATGGATCCCACGAATGGCTATACTGCAATATCAAGAAAAGCATTAAATCGGCTTAATTTAGGTGGATTAGCTAAACGTTATTTTTTTGAATCAGATATGTTGATTAATCTTAATATACAAGGATGTGTAGTTAAAGATATTTCAATACCTGCAAGATACAGCGATGAAAGTAGTTCTCTTAGCGTGGTTAAAACTTTGTTTGAGTTTCCTTATAAATTATTAAAAGGGTTAATAAAGAGAATTTTTTATAAATATTTTTTATATGACTTTAATATGGCATCTGTTTATATGCTGTTTGGTATTCCGATGCTGATGTTTGGCAGTGTGTTTGGCTCTTATCGTTGGTACATGGCAGTTGAATATGGTGTTAATAATCCTACAGGGACAATCATGCTGTCAGTATTGTCCATAATTCTTGGAATACAGTTCTTATTGCAAGCAATTAGTATTGATATAGTCAATATTCCCAAAAATAAATAATGCTATCCAAGGGGAATTTAATTTTTAGCATTATTGCACTTTCAGTGATACTAAAATTTTTAATACTTTATATTTTGGGCGTAGAGGCCTTTCCAGATAGTGTTTGGTATATTAATACAGCTGAAGAAATTTATAATAACAACTTTGTATATCCAGATTCAGAGCTAAAAGATGCACCCGGCTCTCCTTATTTTTACGCCTTATTTTATCCATTAACCCAGTACTTTGGACTGAACGGCCTGGCAATTGGAAATATTGTTATTGCAAGCATTTCGGTTTATATTTTTTATCGTATTTCTTTATTGATATTTAATGATATTCAGGCAGCCAATATTGCAGCATTATCAGCCGCTGTCTATCCTTTTTTTAATTTCTATTCAATTACGATATTGACAGAAATTATTTATATTTTCTTATTATATGTGGCAATCTATTTTTTTATTAAGTTCTACAAAACCAATAATGTTTATCATTTTTTATTATTTTCGATATTTTTTGCGTTAGATGGACTGGTTAGATTTGCTAATTTATCTATGTTCTTGTTCTTTGTTATGTTGGCGATAGTGTTAATGATAAAGAATAATTGCAAAGGTGTGTTTATTTTTAAAACCGTTGCTTTAGGTTCTGTTTGCTTTGTTTTAGTCATGAGTCCTTGGTGGATGAGAAATTATCAAGTCTTTGGTGAGTTTGTTGCCACAAGTGTAGGCGAATCTGGGAAAGTGTTTTTTAGTGGGAACAATCCGCATAACAAGAGCGGTGGCGGTATTGGCGGTATTGATGTTGCTTATGAAGATTTATCTAGATTTGAGAAGATTAAAGACCTAAAAAAAAGGGATAAGGCAATGTTTCAAGAGGGCCTTAATTGGATAAAAAACAACCCTTCTGATTGGGTTATTCTAGAATTTAGAAAGTTAAAGCGCTTGTATAGTCCTGTGTTTTATGCTGAAAAATATAGTGCCTGGTATTACAATTTATTATCGATTGTGAGTTATGGTACCGTATTGGTATTATTCCTAGTATCTTTGTTTACACTTAGATCCTATTTTTGGGCATATTCCCCCATGTTGCTGTACTTGTTTTTATTGACAGGGGTGCATTTGGTCTTTATAGCTTCAATTAGGTATAGACTGCCGCTTGAGCCGTTCATGTTGATTATGTCATCTAAGGTTCTTGGTGATTTATTTAAAAAATACAATCTTAAAGTTGTTAACTGAATGTTATTTGTAGCTAGATACTTGTTGATATTTTTGGTGCTTTATTATCTCTTTAGCGATATTGATACCACCAAGTTGAGCGATTCTTTACTGTCTTATTCTTTGGTGTGGGTGTCTATCGCTATGTCGAGTGTCCTTTTGAGTGATTTACTTCTAGGGTTTAGATGGAAATATTTAAGTAATTTTAAGTGCGGCTTATTGGCATCATTTGAATCGATTGTAATATCTGGACTATTAAACTTTATATTACCTGCGAAGCTTGGAGAAATATCAAAAATTGCTTATCTTAAGAAGGTTTATAGACTTCGTGTAAGTCATGGGACGCACTTACTAATTTTTGAGAGATTGCTAGATATTGCATTCCTAGCAATATTAGCTACCTATGTAGTATTTGATATATTTTCCAATCTGAATATGTATTGGTACTTCTCTTTTATTGTAATGATTGTAATTTTTGTATCTTTTTTAATTAAAAGTCAAACTATAAATATTCTGATTAACAGACTTTTTACGCATTCTGTAGCTGTATTTTTAATGGAAGTTAAGAGCGGATTGTCTGGTCAATTAAACATATCTAGAATAATTGTTTCAACTTTATATACTTTGATTATCTGGGCAAGTTTCTTTTTAACGGTGTATATTTTCTTGAATTATGCTACTGATTTTAATTTGCCATTTAAGGCGATTTTCTCTGTTTTTGTTATATCATCAATTGCGATGTCATTACCATTAACGCCTGGCGGTATAGGCGTATATCAAGCTGGCGTTGTTTTTTCATTGGGTTTATTTAACATACCTCAAGAAGAAGCCTTAGTTGCTGGTATTGCACTTCATTTAATTCTATTAATCCCTTCTTTTGCTGCGGCAGTTTTTGTGCTTGAAAGCAAGCGTTTAAGTCTGAGCAGCTTCAAAGGATAGGGTATGGTTGTTCATTCTTCTAGTTTTGTACAGAAATGGCGCTTAATATTGGTAGAGCTGTATGGGTATGAGTCTTATATGGAGTATTTGATAGTGCCTAGCATTATAGGTAAGAAGAATTTGTCATACCTGCCTTTGTTGAGTTATACAGATAAAGAGGTTAGTGATATTGATAATTTAGTTGAGCTTGGCAAAGAGAGTGATTATTTAATTAGAGCAATCAATGAGACGTATATTGATTTTAAGGATGGAGATACTGTCACTATGAGGCTTGATCTGTCGTCAGGATCATATGACTTTATATATAAAAATCATATTCATTCTAAATGCAGAAACCAGATACAGAAATCCTTAAAAAGTAAATTAGTGCATAAAATTGGAGCGCATGAGTTACTAGAGGATTTTTATATGTTGTTTACTAAGACAATGCACAGGTACGGTACACCAGCATTTACAATTAAATTATTCAAACTTATATTGGAAAAATTAAATGCTAGAATAATTGTTGTGTATAAAAATAATATGCCAATAGCTAGTTCATTATTAATTTTTGATGGTGATTTGGTAATAATACCTTGGGCTGCGTCTGATTATAAGTTTTCTAAATTTTGTCCTAATCATTTAATGTATTCTGAATCAATAAAATATGCATTGGGAAATGAATGCACTATTTTTGATTTTGGTAGGTCAAAATATGGATCTGGTAATACATATAGGTTTAAAAAACAATGGGGGGCCGCCCCTATTAAAATTGATATGCTTAGCTCCAATAAGGATGATATCTATTCAAAGTATAGCCTGGCATCATCTATATGGAAAAAATTACCCAGAATTGTGGTTAATTCTATTGGGCCTAAACTATGTAAATATTTGCCTGATCTATGATGACTAAGTGCTTTCCATCGCTGTATCCATACTCAAGCCTTAAAATAAATTTAAGTATTGAAAACGACGAGCTCTACTTTTTCAACTCTGGAAGGGCTTCCTTTTGTTTTATTGTAGATTTTCTCAAAAGAAAGGACTCTAATACTGTGTTTCTAATCCCTGCATTTACTTGTCCATCAGTAGTGCGTGTATTAGAGCAAATGCAAGTAAATTTTGATTTTGTTGATCTCGATGATAGTTTGAATTTTGATGCTCATGATTTAGATGGTATGATTAAACGCTACATTGGTAGCAGCATGGTTGCATTGGTCACAACCTCTCTATTTGGCGCAAGCATTAAAAATTATAAACAGGAATATCCAAGATGTATTGTGATAGAAGACTTGTCTCAGTCATTACCACTTGGTGAGTTTTATTCTGATTTTCAATTTTTTAGTTTTGGTAAGGGCAAGATGATATCTGCTTGGAGTGCCGGCGCTATTAGGGTCAATGACAAGTACCAAGAAGTACTAGATGACTATCAAGATTTAAAAGTTAAGAGAGTTTTTATAATAAGTTATTTATTTGCTTTTACACAAAGGCTAGTATCTATTTTTTTCTGGGATTTTGTTAGGTTGACTGGAGCTGATCCCGATAACTCGAAAAAACAATTAAGAGAGATAAATAAACACCCTGCTGTTAGGGTTAATAAAATCCCTAAAATTATGGAAAGATGGATATTAACTTCATTAAATAATATTAATAATCAAAGCAGATTAAGAGTTGTCAATAAATACTTTGAAAAAATAGAAAAAATCTTGCAATTTGATATTGGTGCAACTCAGCCACTACTGAGGATCCCTATAAAGAAAAAATTAGATTATTGTGGCGTTGCTACTTCAATAGATTATCATTACACATATAAATTAGCAATTAAGTCTAGAGGAAAAGAGCTCCCCATTTCAAGATTACTATTAAATAATTGTTCATTTATTCCGACACATGAATTAGTTAATAATAATTATGCTGACATTATCATAATGAAACTCAATGAGTGAAATATATAAAAATAGTCAGATTTGGCTAACAATTGATATTGAAGAAATTATCAATACTAATTTCCATATCAATTGGCATAGCAATCCTAAAGTTAATTATGAAAGGGCGGTTACTAATTGGATAAATCTTTGCAGCCAGTTAAATTGTAAATCAACTTGCTTTGTTTTGGGATCTTTTGCTAAAACACACCCTAATTTAATTAAAAAATTAAGTGAAAATGGTCATGAAATTGCCTCTCATGGCATGGATCACAGGTTAGTTAATAAGATAGATATTGTACAGTGGCAGGAATCTATTGAAAATTCAAAAAAAATATTGGAGGATATCTCTGGCAGTGAGGTGGTTGGATATAGAGCAGCAAGCTGGTCGATGCCATTTGAAAAGCAGTACTATGAAATTCTTGCACAGAATGGCTACAAATTCTCCTCTTCATATTTTCCAATAAAAACCTATATGTATGGCAACTCAATTGACAGAAAGGATCCATTTATAGTTGATACTGATTTTGGAGAGATTGAAGAAATACCAGTGCCAAAGTTCATTATTCCATTTTCTGGCGGTTTTTATTTGAGGGTATTGCCTTTGATATTGCAAAAGTATTTATTTAAAAAGTTGAGAAATGGTGGTCATAAGCCCGTAATATATATTCATCCATATGAATTATTTCGTAAAAATATGTTGCTTGACTATTACAGATCCACCTCTTTGAATATAGATTATTTTTTAGCTTTTTTTTCAAGTAGCAATCCAGTTGAAAAAATTAAATCTATTTATAAAGAATAAATGAAAATACTGCACATTATTATTGGTTTAAATGTTGGGGGTGCTGAAATAATGTTAAAGCGCCTAGTGCAGTCTAATTTAGATAATAAGGGATTGGAACACGAAGTTATATCCTTGACACAATTAGGTGTGATTGGAATACAGTTAGAGAATATGGGTATAAGAGTTACTGTATTGAATGTAAGATCTATTTTTTCAGTGCCACTCGCTTTTTTTAAATTGGTGAAAATTATTAAAAACACCAAATTTTCTGTGGTGCAAACATGGATGTATCATGCAGATTTACTTGGAGGGTTGGCTTCTTTTTTTGCCGGTAATAGGAATATTGTTTGGAATATAAGAGGGTCATCTATACCTCAACAAGGCCTATCATTAACAGGCGTGTTAATAAAGGTGTGTGCAATGCTATCGTATAAGTTACCAAAGAAAATAATCTGCTGCGCTGAGGCAGCTAGGTCTGCACACGTAATAAAAGGGTATGCACAGTCAAAAATGGTTGTTATTAATAATGGTTATGATTTAGATGATTATCATGTTAGACAAGGAAGAGAGGCAGAGCGATTAAACCTCGGTATATCTGATGACGAAATAGTTATTGGTATAGTAGGCAGGTTTGATGCACTCAAAGATTATAATAATTTTATTTCAGCTGCCAATGAATTATTGAAAGAATTTAGTAATGTTAAATTTTTAATGGTTGGTAAGGGGCTTAATAATGAGAATCATGAATTAACTAGAATGGTTGAAAATGATAATACTTTAGATAGCTTTCTGTTCATGGGTGAAAGTAACAATGTAAATAAATACTTGGCAATTATGGATATTTATTGCATGTCTTCGTCTAAAGAAGGATTTCCAAACGTCGTATGTGAGGCAATGGCAATGCAAGTCCCATGCGTTGCTACCAATGCTGGAGACGCTAAAGACATAGTTGGCGACACCGGTATTATCGTACCAATTAAAGATTCATCTGCCCTAGCTATGGGGTTAAGAACTATGATTAATTATGATACTAAAAAAAAGCTAAAATTTGGAAAGTTGGCAAGATTGCGCATAGGTAGAAATTACTCAATTGAAAAAACTTTGAATCAATATAAAGAACTGTATAGAGAGGTAGTCAACTGAAAAACATAGACCAAAATACTGTAGATGGGTTTGGCGATGAATGGTCTAGATTTGACCAGTCAGACTTACCTTCTGGAGAATTACAGCTACTCTTTGATGAGTATTTTTCTATTTTCCCATGGGAACATATCACCAAGGATTCTGCAGGGTTTGATTTAGGTTGTGGCACAGGGAGGTGGGCAAAGTTAGTTGCGCCAAAAGTTGGAAAATTAATTTGTATAGATCCTAGCAGTGCTTTAGATATCGCAAAGAAAAATTTATCAACTTTTGATAACTGTGAATTTGTAAGTGCGACAGTAGATGAAATACCTATAGAGGACGATAGTATGGATTTTGGTTATTCGCTTGGTGTATTGCACCACGTACCAGACACAGCTGTTGGAATTAAACAGTGTGTAAATAAACTAAAAAATGGGGCGCCATTTTTACTCTATTTGTACTATCGCTTTGACAATCGTCCATGGTGGTTTAGATTTATTTGGTCTATCAGTGATTTATTGCGTAAGATTGTGTCAAAAATGCCTCATGGGCCAAGATACGCATCCAGTCAAATTATTGCTTTATTGATTTATTTTCCATTGGCTAAAGTTGCATTAATTTTTGAAAAATTAGGTATTAATGTTGATAATTTACCATTAAGTGCGTATAAAAATCTAAGCTTTTACACTATGAGAACAGATGCACTAGATCGTTTTGGTACGAGATTAGAGCAACGTTTTACCCGAAAAGAAATAGAGAATATGATGATTAGTGCAGGTTTGGATAATATTAAAGTTTCTAATTCAAAACCATTTTGGTGTGCTGTTGGCTATAAATCTGGCGAAAAGGTTACTTTCTAGTGTGTGGGATAGCTGGGTTTTTCGGTGAAAATAAAAATTTTCACATTAATAGTCAAAACACTATCGTAGATATGATAAGTGCCATCAGACATCGTGGCCCTGATGACGAGGGTTTTTGGCATGAATCTGAATTTAATGTTTGTTTTGGGCATAGGCGTTTATCGATTGTTGATTTGTCTTCACACGGCCACCAGCCCATGGTCTCTTATAGTGATAGGTACGTTATTGTCTTTAATGGTGAGATTTATAATCATTTATTATTGCGAGAAAATTTAAAGTCGTCCGGTGTTGATATTGCTTGGCGTGGACATTCAGACACCGAAACATTATTAGCTTGTATTGACACTTGGGGATTAGAAAAAACCATTAAAAAGTGTAGCGGTATGTTTGCCATCGCCCTTTTTGATAAAAAAGATAATTCTATTTATCTGGTTCGAGACAGGATGGGGGAAAAGCCACTTTATTATGGAGTGCAGAATGGTGTTTTTTTATTTGGATCAGAGCTCAAAGCGCTAAAGAAGCATCCTGCGTTTCAAGGAGAAATTGATAGAAATTCATTGGCATTGCAGCTCAAATACAATTACATACCAACTCCATATTCTATTTACAAAGATATTAAAAAACTAATACCCGGCACTATTCTAAAGGTGGATGCGAGTAATAAACATGCGAATATAGAAGCTATAGGCAGTCCTATCGCTTTTTGGTCTTTAAAAGAGGTCGCAATCAATGCGCAATCAAATATTTATACTGGAAATGCTATTGAAGCTGTAAATGATTTAGATAAATTGCTATCTCAATCAGTAAAGGGGCAAATGGAGGCTGATGTTCCACTGGGTGCTTTTTTATCTGGTGGAATTGATTCTTCTCTAATTGTCTCGTTAATGCAGTCTCAATCATCATCACCTGTAGAAACCTTTTCAATAGGCTTTGAAGAAGAGGGCTACAATGAGGCGGTATATGCCAAACAAATAGCGCAACATCTTGACACCAAACATACAGAGCTTTATGTTTCTGCACAAGATGCAATGAATGTTATTCCAAAATTATCCAGTCTTTATGATGAGCCATTTTCAGACTCATCACAAATACCTACTTATTTAGTATCTGCAATGACAAAAGAAAGTGTTACTGTTAGCCTTTCTGGAGATGCGGGCGATGAATTGTTTGGCGGCTATAATCGTTATATATGGACTAGAAAGATTTGGAATAAAGTGAAATACATGCCGCCTTCAGTTAGAAGTTTTATTGCATGGGGCATGACATCAGTCTCGCCCATGGTTTGGAATAAGATATTACGCCAGATAGTTTCTATGCCATTACCTGGAGATAAGATACATAAACTTGCTAATATTTTGCCTGCTAAATCCGCAGAAGATTTTTATTTTCATCTAATTTCACATTGGCATGATTTAGACAGTGTTGTTATAGGTGCGGAATGTTCTATTGCCCCAGTTGTAAGTAACAGTACTAGGCTAGATTTGGGCAGTATCGAACAAAACATGATGTACCTTGATTCGACAAGTTATTTGCCAGATGATATTCTTACCAAGGTTGACCGTGCCGCTATGGGCGTATCTTTAGAAACTAGGATTCCATTTTTAGATCATCATGTAGTCGAGTTTGCCTATCAATTGCCGTTATCAATGAAGATTCAAAATGGTGAAAGTAAGTGGATTCTCAAACAAGTACTGGATAAATACATTCCCAGAGAGTTAATGGAAAGACCAAAGATGGGGTTTGGTGTGCCGATTGACTCATGGTTGCGAGGTCCTTTGAGAGATTGGGCAGAATCTTTATTAGATGAATCCAGGTTAAAACAAGAAGGTTTTTTCCATGCAGAACCAATTAGACAAAAATGGAATGAGCATCTATCAGGAAGTCGTAATTGGCAACATCATTTATGGGATGTGCTAATGTTTCAGTCTTGGCTTGAGAATCAGTAATGAAAAAAGTTGCAATTGTGATTAATTCAGCATGGCAAGGGTACAATTTTAGGTTGAATCTTGCTAGAGAGTTCAAAGAGAATAGTTACAAAGTTGTGTTTGTCGCGCCAGAAGATGGTAAATATAGTGATAAATTAAAACAAGAGTTTGAGTTTTTTTCTGTTGATTTTAAAGCGGGAGGAATAAATCCTATAGATGATTTAAAGGCTTGTTTTTCTTTGTACAAAGCGTACAAAGAAAATAGATTTGATATTGTTCTAAATTTTACAATCAAGCCTAATATTTATAGCGCCATGGTTGCAAAATTATTAAATATAGATTCTATTAATAATATTACAGGGTTAGGCACTGTGTTTATTAAAAAAACATTAATCACCACTATTGTCAAGTTACTCTATAGAGTGTCGTTAGCTTGTTCAACACATGTTTTTTTCCAAAATTTCGAAGATCGAAATTATTTTTTAAGCAAAAGGCTAGTGTCTTCTAATAAATGTAATGTAATACCAGGAAGCGGTGTAGACACTGACAAATTTACACCTGTTGATGTTGATACTGATGGTATTTTTAGATTCTTATTAGTTGCAAGAGTTATCCAGGATAAAGGTATTTTTGAATACATTGATGCTGCATGCATTCTTAAAAATAAATATATCAATATTGAATTTGGGCTATTGGGTGAGTTGAATTCAATTAACCGAACAGCAATATCAAAAAAAAATATATTAGAACTTCATAATAAGGGTGTGATAAATTATCTAGGTAAGACAGATAATGTTCGAGAGCAACTAGCTAACGCTGATTGTGTAGTTCTTCCTTCATATAGAGAGGGAAGTCCAAGAAGCTTAATGGAGGCTTCATCAATGGCAATACCTATTATTACAACTAATGTTGCTGGCTGTAAACAGGTGGTTGATAATAATGTAACAGGTTTATTATGTAATGTTAAGGATTCAACCGATTTAGCTTCAAAAATGGAAGAAATGTTTAATATGCCAGTGAGTAGTAGAAAGTATATGGGAAAATTAGGCAGGATAAAGATGTTAAAAGAGTTTGATGAGTCAATCGTGATTAAACAGTATATAAAAACTGTAAATAATATTCTTATAAAGAAATCTTCATGAAACGCGTGTTTGATTTTTTCCTTTCATTGATCTTAATTATTCCGATTAGTGCTATAACAGTAATTATTGGGATTATGGTTAAAATTAGTTCAAAAGGACCAATATTGTATTGGTCTGATCGTATTGGTGAGAATAATAAAACTTTTAAGATGCCAAAATTTCGATCAATGCTAGTAAATACCCCCGCTGTGGCGACTCATTTATTGGATAATCCTGATAGCTATTTATCTCCTATTGGCGGATTTTTGCGTAGAACCAGTTTGGATGAACTGCCGCAACTATTTTCAGTATTAAAGGGTGATATGAGCTTTGTAGGGCCACGTCCTGCACTTTATAACCAAGATGACTTGATTGCCTTGCGCACTGAGAAGGGTGTGGACAAGTTACTACCTGGTATTACAGGCTGGGCACAAGTTAATGGTAGGGATGAGTTGTCAATTGCTGATAAAGTGGCATTAGATGTAGAGTATCTAAATCGCCAATCCTTTTGGTTTGATATGAAAATTCTATGGATGACTTTCTTAAAGGTTATGAAGCGCGATGGCGTGAGTCACTAATAAAGATGATGGCCGTGTTAGATTGAGTTATTAGCTTTTCTGTAGTCAATTAATAAGCAACCAGTTGTTATCATTCCAACTTTGAAGATATCTCATCGCACTAGTTTCTGATTTCCAGCCACCTCTAAGCATAATTTTCTCAAGCGGAATGTTCTTGTCTAATAGGTCAAGTGCAGCGCCAACTCTAAATGAATGCCCTGATAGCTCCCCAATTTGATTCAGGCCAGCTTTCTTTTGAAGATTTTTTAAAATATGGTTAATTGATGCAGGCGTAAGTGATGGATTGGTAGATAGATTCCGCTTGAAGCTTCTAAGGATATAGTCA
>Ga0233434_1001391_pt1 | contig 23793 bp, 33 predicted proteins | sample SI_122_August201_4_FD_182738 | JGI IMG/M metagenome (GOLD analysis project Ga0233434, IMG submission 182738) | Seawater microbial communities from Saanich Inlet, British Columbia, Canada - SI_122_August2016_120_MG | ecosystem: Environmental > Aquatic > Marine > Inlet | place: Canada: British... | reverse complement strand
TTATTGTAAACTTTGCAGCTGAAACACAAAGATCAGAATTAAAAGAAGCAATATTACTTTTAGATGAGCCTGCAAGAAATCTCCACCCAACTCAACAGATGGGAATTTCAGATATGTTAAAAAATTTAGCAGGATCTAATCAAGTTTTGTATGCAACGCATTCACCATTTATGATCTTTGACTATACACCAGGTAACTTACTTGTTGTTGAATTAGACAAACGAAAACATCTCAGCAGAATTTTTTATGATTATTGGAATGCCGATGATAAAACATTAACCCCGATTCTATATGGATTATCTAGAGGTCAAGTAGAATCTATTGTAGATAGGGAAATTGGAACAAATTCAAGACCAGTGATAATTGTAGAAACAATGTCAGATGCAATGTATCTTAATGCATTTGACAAGTTCTTGCAAGATCCAAATATATCAATGAATCCTCTAAATGTAGTTGCAGCATATAATAAAAATTCAGTTTTACCTTTAGCAATTTTTTACAGAAATCACGGCTACAAAACATTTGTTTTATTAGATAATACTGAAGAATCCAAACAAATCTCAGCCCAACTAGTCTCAAATGAATTTTCTTCTGTTCAAACCATTTTCTTTGAGAGGGAAGGGAAAAAATTAGAATCTATTGAAGATTATATTGTTCTTGAAGACTATTTACACCCAGTGAATCAAACTTATGAAATAAAGTTAAGACAAGAAGGATTTTCAAACATTACACCACAAGATATGGCATCTAAAGAAGGAAAAGGTAATCTAGAAAAGTTGAGAAAAATTTGGCAAGAGCATAGAGATGATGATTGGGGAGAGTTTGATAATGAAGAAATTACAAGATATATTTGTGAAAAAATCACACTTGAAGAGACTAATTTCCTCTCAGATAAAACAAAGGACCAATTCCGATCATTATACAGATTAATTGCTGAAAGAATCAGACAATATCAAAACGTAATGACAAAACCAGATTTAGACAAATTTCAAAAGGCCAAAGCCTAAGATTTAAGAAGGTTTCTCATGATAAACACTAAATCAAAAAATAGAAAAGAAGGAAAAAACCTTCAAGGTAAAGTGAGATATGAATAAAATGAATAAATCTACAAAAAGAGTCTTACTTTCAGTTGTAATATTATTTTCACTAATACTAATTATAATTCCATCAAATGCATATGCTGAAGAAATTGATGTCAAAAGCATTTCATTGGAAGAAACAACAATTATTGAAGTAACAAATAATTCAAATGAAGATATCAATACTTTTAGAATTTGGCTTGGAAGTGATTTTAGTTTCAAATCTTTTAAAACAGAAAAAGGGTGGATTGGAGAAAAGACCCCACAAGGAGTTATTGTTTTTACATCATCAGAATCAATCAAACCAGGGGAATCAACAAAATTTGGAGTTAAGACAGATAAAGTAAGTTCTGGAATTAACTGGAAAGTATTAAACATTAAAGATGAGCAAATGGATACAGGCAAAGCATTACCAAAAGAATTAGAAAAAGTTGTCGTAAACCCAGAAATAAGCCCAGTAAAGGTTTCTGAAAATAAAGGTACAGGTATTTCTGCAGAGTCAGTTTTTAGAATAATTCCAGAACAACCTAATGTTGGATCATCGATTAGAGTTACAGGGGATAAGTTTGGGGCATCTCAAGAATTTGATTTTTACATTAATACTAAAAAAATTGGAAGTTTTACAACAGATGAAAATGGTCACTTTATGACAACAATGAAAATTCCTGAGCGACAAGAAGCAGACAGGGTAGATTTCAAAATAAAAAACAGGGGAGGTGAGGAAAAAAAGATTAGCCTAAGAATAGGTGAGATTGAGAATAGAATTCCAGAATCAGAAAACATCAAGTTAACAATTCAAGGAATTCCAAGTATAATACACAGAGGAGAATTCTTAGAAATTTTTGGAACAGGTGAACCCAATAGTGCAATTACAGCAGAAATTGCCACAGCAGAAGGACAAGTAATCAACTCAAGAACAGCTGAAATAGACAGTAAAGGAAACTGGGAGTTAAAAGAACCAATCATCATACCATTAGACACACCATTTGGAAAATACAGTGCAACCATCACAGATGGGAGAGACAGTATACTAAAACAATGGGTAGTGGAATCAGATAAAATCATCGTTATTGCTCCCTCTAGTTTAAAATTTGCACAAGGTGAGACAATGATGTTTAATGGAACTGCCGCACCAAACAAATCAATAGAGGTCGTCATAGAGAATCCGCTAGGAAAAGAAATTTTTGCAGATATTATTCAAGTGGATGAATCAGGATTTTTAGAATTTGAGTTCAAAACAGAACAAACAGTAACTAAAGGAACATACACAGTAATTGCAACTCAAGAAAAAGAAAAAGAATTCATTTTTGCAGGGATAGGACAACTACCTTCAATTCCAGTTAATTTAGAATTTGACAAGCTAAACTACAAAGCAGGAGAGACAGCTTTAATTTCATTGTCAGGAAAGGCGTCAGACGTTGTTAGTTTGTTATTAATTGATCCTTCAGATAAACCAAAAGGAGAGACAGTGTCCATCACATTACAACCAGATGGTACAGGCAAATATAATTTAGATTTAGCAGATTATGCATCAGGAGTGTATACAGCAGTAATTAGCAAAGGCAATACACAAAATTCAGAGATTTTCTCAGTAGGGTTGCAAACAGGTTCAGGTGAAATTAAGATCAATACTACAAAAATAAACTACATTCCAGGAGACTCTATTTTGATTTTAGGAGATACAGGTTCAAATGTTCTACTCACTATTACTTTGATGGATCCAGATGGAATCATAATTAAAGAAAAAGAGACATTCTCAGATAAGAGTGGAAGGATATCAGAGAGTTCGCTTAGAATTCCATCAGATGGGAAACCAGGAGTGTGGAAAATTAATACTAAAAGTGGTTCAAACTTTGATATAATTGAAATTGAAGTTTTAGCAATATTACAAGAAGGGATGCAAATTACAGTCAATGAAGGAGAAACAGTTGCAGGGGTTGGCAAAACAATTTCAATTAGAGTATTAGGGGCTCAGCAAACTGTAGAAATTACAATTATTGCAGAAGATGGAGAAATACTCTTTGACTCAGGATTCCCAGCATCAAGTCAAGGAGAAATCAATCAACCGTGGTTGATTCCCAAAGATACAGAGCCTGGAACTTTGACAATTAAAGTAAAGGATGCATTCAATTCTGCAGAAACTACTTTTGAATTAAAATAATTTTAAACAATTTTATTTTACTAAATAATTCAATTAGACATGAATCTTAAAGAAAAAATTACAGAATATCCAAATTTTCCTAAAAAAGGTATTTTATTTAGAGACTTTAGTCCAATTTTAAAAGATCCTTCAGCATTATCTTTCATTGCAGATGAATTTTCAAAAAAATTCCATCCAAGGGATATTGATATGTTTGCAGGAATTGAATCAAGAGGGTTCATTCTTGCCAGTATTTTAGCCTCAAGATACAACAAAGGTATGATAATGATTAGAAAAGCAGGAAAATTGCCTGGAAAAACCACAAAAATATCATACACAATTGAATACGGTAAAGATGTAATAGAAATTCAAAAAGACATTATCAAAGAAGGGCAAAAAATTCTCATTTGTGATGATTTACTCGCAACAGGAGGGACTGCAAAGGCATCTGCAAAATTAATTGAAAAGATGGGAGGGAAAATTACAGGTTTTGCATTTCTCATAGAATTAACAGATTTAGGCGGAATGAAAGGAATCAGCAAATATGATTGTAAATCACTGGTGAAATACTAATGGAAAAAGATGTAGAAATAGGGATTTTTGGGGGAACTGGGATTTATGATTCAGGGTTACTTGAAAATGCTCAAGAGGTTGATATGGACACTCCATATGGAAAACCATCAGATACAATAACAGTTGGAACTTTCAAGGGAAGAAAAATTGCTTTTCTTCCAAGACATGGTAAAAAACATGCAATTCCACCACACATGATTAATTTTAAAGCAAACATTTGGGCATTCAAAGAACTAGGAATTACAAGAATTATTGCACCATCAGCAGTTGGAAGTTTAAAAGAAGAAATTGAACCAGGTCATTTTGCATTACCATCACAATTTTTAGATTTTACAAAATCAAGAAATGGATCATTTTCAGAAAATGGACGAGTTATTCATATTTCAGTAGCGGATCCTTTTTGTCCAGAATTACAATCATCAATTCTTAAAGTAACAGACAATCAAGACATGAAAATACATAAAGATTGTACATATGTCTGCATTGAAGGCCCACGATTTTCAACTAAAGCTGAATCAAAATTTTATAGAACAACTGGAGCAGATATTATTGGGATGACACTCGTTCCAGAATGTCAACTGGCAAGAGAGGCACAAATGTGTTATGCATCAATTTCAACAGTTACAGATTATGATGTTTGGGCAGAAAAACCAGTAACTGCCAAAGAAGTATTAGAAACACTTTCAAAAAATGTAGAGAAAACAAAAAAAGTATTAACAGAATTAATTGATAAAATTCCTAAAACTAGAAGTTGTTCTTGTGCAAAAGCATTAGAAGAAGCAGAATTCTAGTCATCAACAAATGACTCTTTTTTGAGTCCTTCAGGAAGGGTCAAATCACCTTGAAGTAAATTACTCTGAAGAGTCATAATGACTTGATCAATATCATAACCTAGTTTTTCTAATTCTTTTTCAGTAGTTTTAGAAATTTTTGCTCCAACATTTTGTCCACCTATTCTACCAAATGCAATTGCAGTAAAACGAAAGTCATTATCATCAATAGTAAATTTTCCAGTAATCTTTGCAGCCATTTGGCTTCCATGAATATTATTAATGTGAACTTTGAGATCCATTTTTGAGACTAAATTTCCACAGATTTGTTAACATTATCATCAATCAAAAAGCTCCAATGTTTATCATCATCAATTTTGAAATCATTGACTTTGAGGGGAATTATTTGTTCATCCAAGCATTCATGTTTGATTTCACCATTTTCTTTTAGTTTAACTAATTTCCATTTGTATTTCCCTTGTTGTAATTTACAAACGCTAACTGCCCATTTTGCATCAGCATCAATTTTTGGCATTCCTACTAAATCTGCCAATTCTTCAATTCCAAGTTGCTTTTCTTCACAGAAACGTTTCTTGCAAACTCCACATCTCCATACATCAACTGAACCAATAGTTCTCTCATCTATGTTGATATTAATTGCACCAAAATACACAGATTGATGTTTACAAGTTTCAGTATCTACATTCAATGCTGTTCACCAATTTTAGTATTATTTAGTTCTTGCATCTTCATAGAATTTTTCTAAAATCACACCTATACTATCAACAATTTTGTTTCTCTTAAATTCAATATTTTCTCGCTCACACATTCGTCTATACATGTTAACTGCAGTAAATCTAGGATGCATTGCCTCAAATTCAGTTTCAGAAATATCTATGAAAGCACCCAAAGTCATAAGGTTTTTAGCTGACTTTTGGGCATCATCTAAGGAAATTTTTAATTTTTCTGAAATCATATTTGCAGACATCTTTCCATAACAAGTTACAAGCAAATACACTTTAGCACTAATGGGATCTAGTTTAAGTTCAGAAACTAGTTCATTTTCAAGTTTAGATGAATCCATCATTTTTAAAATAGATTTTAATTAAATAAAACCTGATCTATGTTGCAATTATTTCACCAATAATTTTTTAGAAATTTTCAAGGAAAAACCCATGGCAATAAAATGAATCACTACACCTAAAATTGCGCCAAATACCATATCATCAAAGATCACCCAAACGAGAATAAATGCTACAAGAGATGGAACTGAAATGATGACTGCAATAATGGTTCCTTTCAATATGATTTCAGATATTGAAAGTTTGGATTTTTTATCATCAGACAACAGATGAATGTTAAGATATCTCAATTTATTGATTATTATGTGAGGACATCAATCGAAATTCATGTCAGAAGAACGAAAAATGTATCCTATGAAATGTTCCGATTGCGGAATAGATTCAGAAGTACCTTTTGAACCAGCAGCAGATAGACCAGTCTATTGTAAAGAATGCTTAGCAAAACAGCGTAGTAAGTGATTTCAAACTAGTTTTGTTTAATTAATTTTGGACTAAATTATATCACATATTTTTTTTTATTTAGTATAACATACGATTAAACATAAAGTGAGTGAATTTCCAAAGATACTTTATATTTGGTAGACCCAGATTTTGACTGTTTGGCAAGCTATAAGGGAGCATATTCAAATGAACAGTCATTAAATTTTGTAATACCAATCATCGTAATACTATTTTTAGGAATAATCTACATCATGACACAAAGAGCAGATTCGGGTTTTGTAAGTTTCATTTTAATTGGTGCGGCTGCACTAACAATGTTTTATTGGGTTAAAGTTTTAAAGAAAATGACAAAGGATCAAAAACCACTATACAGCCAAGCAAGAGAACAAGAAACAAAAAATTGGGTTTATGATCTTATCAAAAATGAGGGAGAATTTGTATTTGTGGCAGAGGTTCCAGGTCCTGAAGACAAAATAGCAGTAAGACTAGTTGATGGAATGTTATACATTCGTGGAACTATGGGGTTTTCAAAAGAAATTCCAATAGAAGGAGCAAATGATATGCAAATATTTGATTTTAAATATAGAAATGGTGTTTTAACACTTAGAATAAAATAATCAAAGGCTTTTTGCCAATTCTAACTTTTGGGGCAGATATTTGTCAGTGATGTTAGTAAGACCATATTTAGAAAATGCTTCCAATTCTGCTTTTCTTTTTAATCTTAGAAATACATCTAGTTCTTTTTTCCAAATTCCATCTTGATATCTAGGATCTTTTTGAAGATCATAACATCGCTTAATGTCAGATTCAGTCATCGGGATTGTAGGTAACTTGTATTTTTCAATATCAGTAGCCCATACACCGACCCATTTTGCATCAGGAACTGTTAGGTCTCTAAGATGGGCAGCATTAGCAGAACCAGATTTTATAACCATCGCAATATGCTCTCCATACACATCACCATCAGTTAGAACGATTACAGGTAATTTCATTTCATCATGAAGTCTTTTCAGCAAAGTTCTAGTTGAACGCGGTGCTTGTCCACCAGTATTGATAATAATAGATTTGAATTTTTTATCAACTTGTTCCTCAACAAATCTTGTAAAAAGACCACCTTTTTCAATTGCAATAACAATCTCAGCGCTAGTATCAACTAGTTCAGCCGTAGTTAAACTAGGTCCAATAGAATATCCATCAGGGTGATTAGACAAATTCATTGTCTTACCCTCATATCCAGGAATAGTATATTCAATATTCAAATCTCCAAAAATAGAACTTCTCTCTTCGGGGAAAATGTGAAAATCTTCTCGGGGTTTAGAAGTCACAGCCTCTAAATCGACAATAATATTATCAGATTCAGATTGATCTTCAAATTCAATAGCGAAAGCTTGTGATGAATAATAGATATCTCTTAAAGTAGATGATTTTCTTTCTTGCGTTAACCTATTTGCAAAAAATGCCAACCACATCAATTGTGTAAAAGATCTTAGTTGTGCAGAATTTCTTGAGTTTCTTACTGCAGCATTACTTCCTAAAATGTACTGTCGAAGTTTTTTATCATAAACAATGTTACTTACGGATCTACTAGGAATAGAGAATTTTGGAAACTGGCCATTATCTAAGTCATCATATATTTTTGCACCATGACTTTTAAGCATCTCAAGAATATTCTTTTGTTTTTCATCAGCTTTTTTGCTTCGCTCTTTAATCTTAGTTTGTTCTTTCTTAGTTGTTGCCAATTTCATTTTCCTCCTCTACTGTTTGTTTAGATTCAATTGCATTTTCTTCTAGAATTTTCTTGTAATTAGGTTCTTTCTTTTTTCCAGCAAGTTCTGTACAAAATTCTGCTATCATTGGAACATATTTTGCATAAAGATTTGCTCTCTTTTTAGCCATATCAGCTTGACCTCTTTTTGACATGTATGCTGCCAATTTTCTAGATAATAATTGTAAAGCCAATCTTAGCTCTCGTTCAATTTCAGGTCTATCTGCTACATTTTCTTTTCCAGCAGTTTTGTACGGAATCCTAGTAGAACAAATATGAGAAACTATAATGAATGGTGGTTCTCCTTTTATTTTGTATCTACCCCAATCAGTTTCATTAACAACTTTGAGAACTACATCACTACCTTCATCATAAAGTAATGGAATTCGGTTAGCATATCGATAAACATGAGGTCCACCAGATTTAATATCACCACCATAAGCAATGCCCATTTCAATAATGAATGGAAATCCAGAATATGCAGATGCTTGGCGTTGAATCACAGCGGTAAAATCAGGATTAAAGAACTTCTTGATACCTTTTTCTAGAGGTTCTGCGCCTAGTGGAGCCAAGCAACTTGAATCAGGTGCCATAAAATCATCAAATTTTTGAAGTGCATCACTAAGATTGACAAGTTCTTGATTTGTCAAAGTACCCATCCGTTTTTCAGGTTTGAATTTTGCAAATTCTGCAAATTTGACTGCAGTTGTAGGACCTATACGTTGAAATCTTTTTGTTAAAAATGTAGTAAGAGGTTCGCCTTGAACAGTGTTGGTTAATTGTTTGTAATATTGGCTTTCAGGATCCATATCAACTGATTTTGATTGAGAATCACCAAAATCCCAATAAAATAATTTTTTGTTTGGCATATCAATATCTTCAATTTTAATTTTGTTTAGTTTTTCAAAATCCATTTTTAGAAATGACATCAAAGCAACCACCACTCGAACTTGACGTGGAAGATTTTTCCATTTTTTTCTTGCCTTTTCCATGATGGAAGTAAAACTAAAACTTTTCTTTGACAATCCTAAATCTTTTCGAACTTTTTCAATCATCGCATCATCAATAGTTGGAATTTCAAATTGTGATTCAACTATCATTCTTCGTATTCTTTCTACATCAATACCATGTGGGTGAGGTCTAATTATTGTGGGAGGGGGTGGGATATCTTTTACAAATCTAGGGTGACTAAATTTTTGTCCCTTAGGATCATCAAAAGTTATTGATGCATAAGGAGTAATCAAAGAAGTTTCATAGACATAATCTCGTATTTTATTACCTGCTTTTGAGTAATCACCTTCTAAACAAATACTAACAGAGAGTCCATTTTTTGAAACTTCTTTTGTAGTATGTTTAACAATCACAGGTTTGTTTTTTTGAATATCCAACAATATCTCAAATTGGTTTTGGGTTTGTCCATCTACAGAGCTTTTTACTGTAACTGGTTTGTTAGTTGTAATTTGTCCATACAAAATTGCCATAGTTGCTCCAAGTCCAAACATACCTCTAGCTTGTTTGAGTCCAAATTTAGAACCATAAAGCACAGTTCCAAAAGCAAGTGGAATATGTTCTGCATCTATTCCAGGGCCATTGTCCTTTACAGTCAAAATATAGGGTTTAGGATCAGGTTTTTCAGGCTCAACAGCCTTGATTGTTAGATGAACATCTGGGAGAATTCCTTTTTGATCACACGCATCTAATGCATTTTCAACAAATTCTCTAACAGCAGTATAAAGAGATCGTGTAGGATTACTAAATCCAGCTAAATCACGATTACTGTAAAAGAACTCACTGGGAGATATTTGATTAAATTTTTCTTTAATAGAAGACATCTTGATCTTCCCATAATTGCATTTTTTCTTGTTTTGTTCTTCTATTTGCAGCTTCTAATTTATCATAAACTGCACCATGCATACCTCCACTAGAAATGGCAGAGATGGCATCAACAGTTAATCGTAATTTACTTGCATCACCAATAATTGAAACGGTTCTTCCATAAACTGAGATATTTGTACTAGTAAGATTTTCCATATTTCGTCTAGCTCTACCACCTTCTCCAATAATTCTCCCTTTTATCCTTTCAACATTTGCATTAGACTTTCCAGCAAACTCTCTAAGATCAATTACATGTAGTGTGTTTTCACCTTTTAACAAAGTCATAGCATTTTCAGGTGAAAAACCTCTACCAATGGCAGTAACAATTTCCATCGCTTTGAAGGGCTGCATTTTTTCAACATCACCAATAGATTTTATTAAAACTTCACCAGTTTCACCATCAATATCTAAAGAAACATGGCATAACGTCTCAATTTTGGATTTTACACTACCCGATTTTCCAATCAAAACAGCAATTCGATCATCAGGAATACGAATTAATTTTTCAAAGCTCATTTTATAATATCCTCAAATATTGTATCAGGATTTTCAATAGGAATGCCTCTTTTGTTAAAGAATTTTGTAATGTTATTAATATCTCTTTTAAGAAATTCCTGAGCATTGGGATGTCTAAGATCAACACCAGAGCCTAAATCAAAAAGTACTAAACCATTGTCAGTTTTGAAAATATTGTATTCTGAAAAATCACCATGTACCAATTTTGCTTTATGATGAAGATCTTTAAGAAGCGAGATTGCTTGATGGTAGTCATTTTCATCCACCTCTGAATTTAGCAAAAGTTTGGCAGGAGCCCCATTTTCGCCTACAAAATCCATTGCAAGTACGTTATTTGTAACATATCGAGGTCTAGGGACAGGAATTCCAGCATTATAGCACTGAGTCAAGTTACGATGTTCTTTTTTTGCCCACAGATAAACTAGATTTTTTGTGCCTTTTTTGAGATGAGAAAATCTTGGATCTCCAAGTATGTAGGGTTCACGTTTTTTAAAATTTGATGTAGATACCAAATAAATTTTTAAAGCAACATTAACATCATTTTCATCAACACCCCAAAAAAGAACAGATTCCTTTCCAGCACTTACAGAACCATTTACGTATGCAATTATGTGATCCGTAATCATTTTGTAAAGAGTCATGACAGTAGGTTTGTCCAAAACTTCATTGATTACTTTTCCTTTTTTGAAACCATCTTCCAAATGTTTTCGTTTTCGTTTTGAAATTAGTTTATTATCTATTTTTGATTCTAACTTTTTACTAATTATATCAGTCATTAAAGAAATACCCCTTTACTAGATAAAATGGATTTCTGTTAGAATCAAAAAGTACATGTGGAGTAGAAATCAAATCAAACAGCAATTACATATTAAAAATAATTAAAAAAGGGATACCAGAGATTTTTTTAATTCCATTTTCAGACCCAATGCCAAGTTCAATAGCTAGAGAAACAGTTTCTTTCCCAGCCATGTTGATAATTGAAGAATTTTTCAATAATGTTTCTGCTTCTTCTTTTTCAACAAATCTTTCGCCATAATAGCTTTCACTAATATTCATAGTTAATTCATCTTGAATAATTTTTTTCCCTAACAGTTCAGTATCACAAATATTGAGCATTGTTTTTTTTTGATAATCAGTAACTCGTACTGAAAATGGCATTATGCATATTTACCTTTTAGAGTAGATTTTGCACCACATGCTTCACAAATTAGAAATGATATTCGATTTTCTTTAAGAATTTTTGTATCAGGGCTTTTACATGTTGGACATTCAAGATAGTCTTTTACATAAATTTGGAATAATCTTGTAAAGTCATCCGGAGCCCTTCTTCCGACAAACATGGCCTTATCACCAAGTCTTTCAGCAGGAACTGCAAATTCTTTTGAGAGATATTGAAGTACTTTATCAGGATCTCTACGAAGTTTCTTTGGGAATTCCGAAAAATTACGCAAGAAAGTCTTTTGGCCCTCCCACATAACATCAACTATAGGAAGTTCAAATCGTTCAGAGGTTTCCTTGTTGGAGTCACCTAGCTTATCCTGAATACGTTTGAGTAAACCCTCATACTCTGTTTTGGTCATTGAAAAATAGTGTAGACTGGACCCTATATGGGTTTTGAAAAAGAGAAGTCGTGTGGACTTGTTGTAGATTATTCTTTTGGCATTGCACCAATACGAAATACGTTAGTGCCACATGTTGGACATGTACCTTTTACGGCAGGACGTCCATTCTTTAGTTTAGTTTCTTGGGGATCTTTAATGTCCCTCTTTTCTCTGCATTTTACGCAATATGCTGTAACCATTCTGAAATTTGTCAAACTTGGTGGTATTTAGGAAGAGGATGTGAAAAATATTTAACTATAGACTAGATGTGCGTAAATTTTTTTATGCTTAAAAAACAAGAATTCCTAAAAATTTCAATGATTATGAGTATTTTTTTAAAAATATGATCAAGATTAGGTCATAAAAGATTTTTTTTCTAATATTCATCAAACAAGTGGTGATTTTTAGAAAGATTATCAGTTATAAACGCCTTAATTGTAAAGTTACAAAATGGCATCAAAAAAAGGAATCATAGTTACAGTAATAATTTTAGTTGTAATTACAGGTGCAAGTTTTCTATTATATCTAGCACCAGAAAATAGTGAAACAACATTTGTGGTATCAGATTATGGCGGATATATAGAAGGGGTAAAAAACATTCAAGAGGTTTTACAAGAATCAATCGATATAGAATATCAAAATCTCCGAAATGGCGAGATATCTCCAAATGATTACATTTCAATAGCTGAAGTAACATCATCACAAGTAACTTCACAAATTAGTGAATTTGTTACATCAAAACCTCCTGAAGAATGGCAAGATAGTTACATCAGCTACATGGATTCAATGAAAAAATTCAATTCATATATTGTAGAAACCAAAGTTTTGGCAAATTTGATTGAAAAAGGCGGTACAGAAGAAGAGATAGCAGAAATCGTACAAAAAATAGAATCATTAAAAGAAGAATCTAGAGAATTGATCAGAATTTCAGATCAAACAAGACCTAACTAGCCTCAAGACCGAATCTTACTAATCATAGTTGTTGGAAATCGTTAAAAAGCAATTCTGTAATAAAAATAGAATGTCTCAGCACTCAAAGAAGGTTGAAAAAGATGTCAATGCATCTACTGCCAACAAATTACTTGTGATTTGTATTGATAGAGATAATGATGTAGGTGAAAAAGCAGGAATCATTACACCAGTTATAGGCAGAGATGCATGTATTGAGGCAGCACAAAGATTAGCATTAGAAGATCCTGAAGATGCAGATTCAAATTCTATTTTTTCAGCAATCAAAACATATGAAGATTTAATCAGTAAAGGGTATCAAGTTGAAGTAATTACAGTTGCAGGAGTTAAAGATAGAGGGGTTCAAGCTGATGAAAAAATTCTTACAGAAACTAAAAAAGTATTAGAGATATTTCCGGCTAATGGTGCAGTGATAGTTTCAGATGGAGAAGATGATGAGAGTGTCATACCAGTAATTCAAAACGTTCTACCAGTGGTGTCAGTTCAACGTGTTGTAATGAAAGTAAGTAGGAGTGTAGAATATTCTTATGCTGTCTTTGGAAAATATCTAAAAATGCTTGCCTATGATTCAAAATATTCAAAGTTCTTTTTAGGAGTTCCAGGAATTCTTTTGTTAATTGGCGGTGTTGCAACAGTATTTGGTTATACTGCAGAAATATTTGCAGTTCTTGTAAGTATTTTAGGTGGTGCATTTTTGATTAGAGCTTTTGATATTGACAGAGTATGGTCAAGTTGGTCAAAACCAACACCGATGGGTTTTATCAGAATGTTTACTATGGTCGCAGGAATATTACTAATCCTTTCATCAATACCAGCTGGAATTAGTGCAATCGATTCAGAACTAATTGAAGCAGACACACAATTAATTGTAAAAATTACAGACAAGGTTGTAATTGGACAATTTGTTGCAGGAGTAGCACCCATCTTATGGATTGGTATGGGGGCAATATTTGCAGGAACACTACTAAGTAATTGGATTGGTGGAATTCCAAGACAAATAAGTGATATTTTAAGAATTATTGTTTTAGGGGCACTATACCCCACAATAATGCAATTTACAAATATTATGGTTTATGATGATAATGCACTTACTTTGATCCCATCTTTGCTAGGGGGATTAGCGGCAACTTTGATTTCAGCTACAATTCTCTTTAAAAAATATAGAAAACACAAAGATCAAGAGATGGTTTCAGACTAGAATTCTTGTTCGATCATAAAAAACAAATTTTAGAATAACACTGATATCTTCTATCATTCAATAAGTATCAAAAGGTGATAAAAGATTAGCAAATTAAAAGAAGTGGTTCTTCAGTTATCAGGACTCTACAAGATATACAGTAAAAAACTAGAAAAAGATATCCAAAATGGAGATATTCCAAATCATGTTGCACTAATTTTAGATGGAAATAGAAGATGGGCAAAAAGACATCTTGCAATTCCAAAAAAAGGGCATTGGAAAGGAGCAGATGCAGTTGAAAATCTTCTTGATTGGTGTGAAGAATTTGATATTAAAATTGTCACACTATATGCACTTTCAGCAGAAAATTTAGATAGAAATGATGATGAATTAGAACATCTTTATGAATTAATTCGTATGAGACTTGAAAAATTATACAATGATCCTAGGATTCATAGATGTAAAATGAGGGTTACAGGTATTGGAAGAATTGAATTGTTACCAGATTCGATCAAAGAGGTTTTAAAAAGATTAGACGATGTTACAAAAAACTATGACAATCATTTTCTAAATATTGCGTTAGCATATGGAGGACAAAATGAATTAATTGATGCTGTAAAAAAGATAGGGGTAAAAATTAAAGAGGGTTCTCTAAATATTGAAGATATTAATAAAAAAGAAATTGAATCGAATTTATACACATCATATTTGCCACAGTCATCTCCAGACATGATTTTAAGAACATCGGGTGAAAAAAGATTAAGTGGATTTCTAATGTGGCAAAGTGCTTATAGTGAATTAGTTTTTATGGATATTTTTTGGCCTGAATTTAGAAAAATTGATTTAATGAGGGCCATTAGAACTTTTCAAGAAAGAAAAAGGAGACTAGGTAAATGATTGAAGAAACATCTGCAGGAATCGTATTATTTAGAAGAGTGGATTCAAAAAAATTATTTCTATTATTGCATTATCCTTCTGGACATTGGGATTTTGTAAAAGGAAAAATGGAAAAAGATGAATCAACACATGAAACTGCAATCAGAGAAACAAAAGAAGAAACAGGGATAACAGACATTACATTTTTAGAAAATTTTGAAGAGTGGATTAAATATAATTTCCAATATCAAGGAGAATTAGTTCAAAAAAAGGTAGTATTTTTCTTGGCTGAAACAAAAACTAAAGAAGTTGAAATTTCACATGAGCATCTTGATTATATCTGGGTAGATTACAATACTGCAATGGAAAAAACTACATTTGATAATGCAAAAACTGTGTTAACAAGAGCGCAAATTTTACTTACCAAAACTTTGTAGTTGTAATTCTTTAGCTACATTAATTGGATTTTTAGAATTTAATATAGTTCTACCAATAATCAGATAATTTGTTCCAGATGAGATTACTTCATTTGCACTTCCACCTTGAGTACCAACACCTGGAGAAAATATATTCAAATTTTTCCCTGCCTTTTTAGAACAATATTGTATAATTTTTGGAAAAGTAGCACCCACTACAATTCCATCAACTTTTGCAGTTAGTGCCCAATTCAAGAATAATTGGTACAGTTGTTGTTTTTTTCCCATTTTTACCTCCATATCATATGATAATTTAGCCTCGGGGGCACTCATATGACATAAGGTGATCACTCCTTTTTGATTTTGATGAGCAGATTTTACTAGATTTTTCAAACTATCAAGACCCATGATAGGATTTGCAATAACTGCGTCAAATCCTAAATTCCAAAGATGTTCAGTTGTAACTCGATTTGTATTTCCAATATCATTAAGTTTGATATCGGCAATTGTTTGTAATCCATATTTGTGAGCCATTTTGTTAATTTTGATAATTTCTTTACTACTCAAAGGTAAAAGTAAATGAAAATTCAGTTTAATTCCGCAAAGAAAAGGATGTAATTTTTTAATATTTTGAATAGTTTTTGTTTCTAAATTTTTTGTAGAGTAATCATAATCATTTGCAAGTATTACCTTGCCATTGGTTTTTGAGATCTGAGAAAGTCTAGTTTTGAAGGTGGCCATAGTCAACTAAAGGATGAGTGTCTTTTAATTTTATTATTTTGATATATGAATAACCATGTTCGGATGGATTTTCTACAAAAGTTGGTTCATAGCCATTTGTTGATGAAAACTTTAGGAATGGTTTTTCTGGATCGCTATTTAAAACAACATGACAATAGTAAGAAGTTCCTTCATCATTGAAATTCATAAAGACCCCAAGAAGCCACTTGTCATTGTGAGGGAATAGAAATAGTGGAAATGGAATTTCATCAAAACCCCAAGTAAGCTTTGCAAGACTAGATACATCTTCTAATTCAATTGGTTGATATCTATCAAGAGTTCCATTGCCAGGTTTCAAAGTTTTCGGAAGGGATTTAATTCGAATTATTGGGGAGTAAAGTTTGCTTGCATCAGATGTAGAATCAACAATGTTAGATTCTTCTTTTCCTCCTTTTAGACCATAGCAAAGATAATGTCCATTGTGTTCTAGAGGAGTATAGTATACAATTGGTTTTTCTTTTAGAATGTCCATTTGTACAGATAAAATTTTCTGTCCATTATGATCATGTAAAAAAGATACGCGCGGTGCACGCTCAAGTGCACATACGAGCCTAGAAAATTCTAAAGTTGAATTTACTTGAACATAGCGTGGTAATTTATCAATAGTTGAGTTTTCTAATTTGTCCACACAAGTTTTCTGTTGGTAATCAAATTAAACTTATCCAAAATGTTAGAGCCTATCTTCTTCTGTCAACAACATCGTTAACTTCAGGACCAGTTCCAATAATTGTTACAGGCGTGTTTAATTTGTTTTCAATATTTTTTATGAAGTCTTTCGCATTACTAGACAATTCATCATAAGAAGTTTTTCCGGCACACTCTGAAAACAAAACATCTAATTTTGTAATAGAGATTTGTGTTGCACCATTAAGCATGATTGCACGCCTAGCTAAATCAAAATCAAAATCAGCTGCACGTCTTTGACGACCAGTGACAGTTCCAAATTCAGACCACCCTTTTTTCTCTGCATCTTCTAATGAAAGTTCTTTGTCAAGAGGACCAGTTCCAACACGTGTAACATATGATTTGAAAACAACAATTACTTCATCTACTTTGGTAGGTCCTATCCCAACATCAGCACAAATACCAGAGGCAGTCACATCCTTTGAGGTTACAAATGGGTATGTTCCATGCCATAAAGAAAGGAAAGTCCCTTGTGTACCCTCAATCAATACATGTTCATTTGCATCAAGTGCGGAGTTTATTTCAAGAGGAACATCAGTAACAAGTGGAGATAAAGAGTCAAAGTCTTTTGCTAATTTCAAAATTCTCATTGCCCTATCAGCATTAGCAGGACCAGTACCAGAACCAGTACTACCAATTTTTTCTTTTAATTCACCTTTAGAATCACGAGTTAGATGAGTTTCTTCAATAACTCCACAGTGTTTATCAATAAATGAACGTCCTGATACGTCAAAATCTTTAATCTCTTTTTTTAAAACATCAGGGTTGATTACTACTCCTGGACCAATCATCACTTTGGCATTTTTATTTAAAAATCCACTTGGAAGCATTCGCACTTTGTAGACTTTATCACCATCTCTAATGGTATGACCGGCATTTGGACCAGCACCTCCACGAACTATGATCTTAGGATTATCTTTGATTGCTAAATATGATATAATTTTTCCTTTACCTTCATCTCCAAAAAATCCTCCAACAACTACAGTTGATGTCATATTGTTAAACATCTATTTCGTTTATTTAAGCTAAAGTGTTTCAACATGATTTTATATCCAACATTAATTCTTTGAGATCGATGGTTGGGGAAAATTTTGCAGGAAATATCATAGTTAACCTAGCAAGTCTTCCAGATTTTCTAAGAAACCCAATTTTGAAAAAAAGAATGATGGAATTTTTTTCATTATCAAAACCAGATAGGGATGAAGTCATAAACAATGCATTAGAGGCAGGACCGACAATTCCATTTCCTAATTTTGCAAAACTATTCAAAACATGGCTTAAGATTTTAGCGACGCTTTCAGAAGAACAAAGAGAGGGATTGTTTTCAGCATATATTGTTGAAATTTCACAAAATCCACAAAAACTAATCGCATTCAATTTAGATGGGATTTTGGAGATATTTTTGACATTAGAAGAAAATGAAAAAGATGCTATTTCAAGTACAATTAAAAAAATCATCAATAATTTGGAAGAGGATCAAAAAAGAAAAGTCATGATTGTGGTGCCAGATAATGCTAAAAAACACTTGAAATTTTAATTATCGGTAGGCTTCTCAGGGTTTCTATTATCTTCATTAGAATAGTCAATAACTTCTCCTTCAGGAGACAATACACCTACAAAGATTTTTTCATGTTTTTTTAATAATTTTCTATGATCAAGCATAGACATATCAAGTTTCATTTCGTTCATTACCATTATTTGGTATTCTTTCCATTCAGCCCAACATTTGTTGCAGGTAGGGTATTTCTCAGCAACAACACCAAGTTGTTCAGTATCAGGAATAGAATTCTTACATTTAGTACAAGTACGACTCATAGAAATTAACAGTAATGAACTCCTTTTATCTTTTTTTGAATGTAAAGTGATAATAATTAACAAAGACAGATAGGTTTCATGAAGATCAAGTGCCCTAAATGTAAAGAAGATGCAGAATTAGCAATGGATTATTCATCTGTAAAATGTGGTTCTTGTGATTTAGATCTGAGTTACGGAGAATATGTTAAATTTGTAGCACATAATGAAGCTAAATACTCAGATATTCTTGGAGATTATACAGGCAGTACAGAAGGTCAAACTTCAGGGTCATTAGATGAATGGGATTAACAACTTTGTAAAATCATTCATCAGATTAAAATAATTAGCTTAACTAATTTCTAAACATAATTGGAATTTTTATTAGAAAATATACTTAATTTGGTAGGATTTTTGGTAGGACTAGCAATAGGAATAATGTCATTAGTTGGATTTAGAAATACTGGTAGCCCAACGTTGTTTAGATTAACAATAGCATTTTTTTCAATAAGTTTAGGGTTTTTTGTAATATGGGCAGGATATATGGCAGAAGACTTTGTTTTGAAATCAGGAAATATAGAAAGATGGATTCAAACTGTAGGAATTGTTATTCAGACAGTAGGGTATTTTTTCATTGCATTTTCACACAGTATAAAATCATTTTTTCCAAAATCCAGTTATTTTAGATCTGTTGGGTTTTTTCCATTATTCCTAGTATCATCTGTTCAATTAGAACATATTTTCAGATCAGTTTCATTTATTTTACTAGCATATGGTGCCATTGAAACAATGTTATCATATATTGAAAATAGAAACAAAGGTGCAATTTCAGTTTCTGTAGGATTGGCATTCTTAGCATTAGGGGAATTTTTAGGATGGTATTCATTTGTGTTCCCAGAATCAATATTATATCCGGCATCAATGACAATCAAAATTGCAGGATTGATAGCATTATTCATTCCTGTGAGCAAAGTACCGCTAACTAAGATAAAATTTGATGAAGGGTTAGAATAATTTTAATTCAGGCTCAAAATTTGAAGAAATTAAAAAATTGTCAAATTCTTTTATCTTTTTAGTATATTGGAAAATATCAACGTCCTCTCATAGAAATTAGATAATAGTCTAGTAAGAAGATGGCAGAGTATAGAACACATATGAAAATTATTGGTGATATTCTAGCAACAACTAGAGATGATCTTCAAGATGAAGATGGGGCAACAGTTACTTATCTAATTAGAAAGGCAAATATTTCACATTCCAGAATTTCAAGAATTTTGAAAACTCTAGTATCACAGGGGCTTTTAGAGAGAATTGATTCACAAGGTTCAAACAAATACAAAATTAGTCAAAATGGTAGAGAATTTCTTCAAGCATATTATTCATTTACAAATTTTGCAGATAATTTTGGTTTAAGTATCTAATCATTAGATTCGTCAGATTCATCAAATTCATCATCAAAATCATCTTCAAAACCAGTTTCGTCATTATCAGAAGGTATAGACATACTTGACAAACGAAAATAGTTTACTGTTAAAAACGTATTCAGAAGTAAATAATAATTAAACAAAAAAGAAGAAAATGAACATTGAAAGTAAATTGTGATGATAAAGGAATCAAAAATGCATGTGAAGTAATTACTCAAGGAGGTATTGCCATATTTCCAACAGATACAGTATATGGAATAGGATGTAATCCTTACAACAAAGAGTCAGTGAAAAAAATTTATGAGATAAAATCTAGAGAGGCATCTAAACCGTTTCCAGTTTTAGTATATTCAAAAGAAATAGCAGAAAAAATTGCTTATTTTGATGAATTTACAAAAAAAATTGTAGAAAAATTTTGGCCAGGTCCACTAACATTAATTCTAAAAGTAACTGACAAAGATCTCAAAGAATCATTAAATTTAAATGAAAAAATTGCAATTAGAGTTCCAGATCATAAATGTACATTGAACTTACTGAAAAAATGTAATTTTCTAGTAGGTACTAGTGCAAATATTTCTGGCCAATCATCATTTACAAATCCTGATGAATGTTTTAAAAATATTCAAAATTATGATATTTTTGTAGATGGAGGAACAATTACAAGTAAAACAGAATCTACAATAATTGAAATAGAAAATGAAAAGATCAATATTATTCGAGATGGTTCTTTGAGTAAAGAGGAGATCATGCAAGCATGGATTTGATTATCACCTGCGCCAGACATCTTGAACCTGAAACCGAAGAAGAGTTAATGAATATTTTAGAAGAATTTGGAGATTCTGATGCAAAAATATCAATTACAAAAATGTCTGGAATTTTAACTGCTGAAACAGAATTGGATCCAATAGAAGTTGTAAGAAAAATTAAAGAAATGATTCTAGATGAACCATGGAGTATCAGATATTGTTTAAGAATCATACCAATTCAAAAAATTATCGAGTCTCAAATAGATGAAATAGAAAAAGCCGTTGCAAACATATCTGAGCAAATTTTAGATGGAGAAACATATAGGATCTCAATAGAAAAAAGAAATTCAGATTTATCCAGTAAAGAAATCATTACAAAAATAGCAAATCAAATAAAAAATAAAGTTTCACTTGAATTTCCAGATAAAGTAATTTTAATTGAAATTTTAGGTAACAAAACAGGCATATCTATATTAAAAAAATCAGATGTGCTAAGTATTGAAAAAACAAAACGCAGTATTTCAGAGTAAAATTGTTGCTTTTTCTACCAATATGTCCTCTAAAGGAGTTTTTGAATAAACCACACTAAGTTGTTTTTTCGTAATTTTAAAATATTTTTTAAGAAATAAATCATTATTTTTTGAAAATAAGTTTACAGATATTGGAGATAGTTCATCACATAATGAATTCAATGTTTTCTTATTTCCAATGGCAATTAAAATAAAATTTGTTTTAGATTTTATTCCAACAGATTTTATCGCATTAGAGATTTGTGTAGTTAAAGCAAAACGCATCAAAATATCAGTTTCAAGTTTATTTGAAAGTAAAATGTTGTTTTTTTCAGATTCCAAAGATAATAATAAAATTTTTTTTAGATGAGAGTTATTCATAACAAAATTACTAGATATTGCCTGAAGTTGTATTTTGGGATAATTTTTTCTTAAATCATCAATAAATTTTACATTAATTGTCTTTTGACCTTTAATTTCAATTATTTGAATTTGTTTTTTAATAATCTCAAAAGTTAGTTTTTTAGAAGTGCCACCATGAATTACAGGTATAATGCTTACAAGATCGTTATTTTTTAGCATAGTAGATATGCCATCCATTGAAGAAGAATCAATACCATTTATTGCAATTAAAATATTTTTGACATCTAATTCAGGAGAATTGGCAGGTTTTAATTTCAATAGCAAATTAAATAATTCATGAATTGTTATATCAGATTTATCAATTTGTAACTGTTCCTGTGGAAAAGATTTTTTTGCACCACCAATAAATTTTACAGTAATCATATTCATCTAGTTAATAGTTTAGAAATTAATATTTTGTTTGTTATTCAGTTTTTTCTTCTGTTGTTTCAGATGTTTCCTCAACAGGAGTTGTTTCTGTAACAACTTCAATTGGAGTATCTTCAGATATGATAGTAGATTCTGAAATTTCTTCAGTAGTTATTTCAGAAGTTTCTGTTTGAACTTTTTGTTCTAATTCTTCTTCAGATCTGGAAGATAAAATTCGGTCTTGTTTAGCTTTTTCTTCACGGATCTCTTTTTTGATAAATCTAGTGATATACCCAGCTATCTTATTTTTTAGTCCTTTAGAACGTATGATAGAAATTTGATTTAAGACTTGTTTATTATCTGTAAAATCCTCGCCAAATTTTGACTTGTGTTCATCAAGTACTTCGTATGAAAGACGCTTTATTCTATCCATGATTCGTCTAAAGAATGGGGTATTTTATACCTATATTCCAAGAAATGAATTAGAATTTTTTTCTAGCAAAGATGTCATTTCATCAAATGTTTTTTCAAGAATTTTTGAGGCACAAAAGATCACACTCGGAATAAAGCTAATTTGTCCAGATTTCATTTCAAAACATCTAGAAAATCTTACAGGGCCATCAGTTTCAACAAGAATTTTTGATTCATCAGTTTTAGACAACAAAGTTTGTTTATCGTTTGCATAAATCGCCACAGGGCCATAAGATACAAAAAATCCCATATCCATGGCTTTTTGAAGTTGTTTTTTACTTCCATCAAACCAATGAAGTAAAGCATGTTTTGTATTATAAGAAGTCATTATTTCAAAAACATCATCAAGGCTTTTTCTTGAATGAATAGAAACAGGTTTGTCAAATTTTTCTGCAACAGACAATAGAGTTTCAAACACATGAATTTGTCTCTCATTAGATTTATCATCATTAACATAAGTTGGATCTAACCCTATTTCACCAATTCCAGAAAGATCAGTATGATTATCATTTATCATCTCAACTATTTTTTCAAGTTTATCATCTGCACATTCAGGATGAATTCCAATAAATGGTAAAACAAGATTATTTCTTTTTGCTAGTTTTAAAGTTTGTAAAGAATTTTCAACGTCTACTGACACACAACATGCTTTGAGTTTTAGATACTCCATCTCCTTTAAGATAAATTCCATATCAGGAACATAGTATGGATCAGACAAGTGTATGTGGGAATCAAAATACCATGCCATTTCTTTATCAATTCTTAAAATAGTCTGTATAAATCGATTCCTTAGTAATATTTTTTCACTCATCATCTTTTTTCGGAAAAAACTAAAATAGAATTCATGAAATCATCTGAACTTGGGCTATCTGCAATGTATAGAATTTTGAAAAAAGCAGGTGCCGAAAGAGTCAGCGATGAATCAGCCGATGAATTAAGAAGGGTAATAGAAGAAATTGCAAACAGTATTGCAAAAAGTGCAGTAGATATGACGGCTCATGCAAGTAGAAAAACAGTAAAAGGTGAAGATGTAAAGTTGGCTTCAAAACCATTTAACAAATTCTAATCTAAAGAGTTAATTGTTCATTTTATGTTTTTTAAAACGGTACTCTGGCAGAACGGTTATGCGTGAGCCTGCAAAGCTTATACAAGGGGGTTCGACTCCCTCGGGTACCTTATTCAACAATCACTTGGCCCTTCATCCAAGGATGAAGAGTACAAAAATAATCATATGTGCCAACTTCGTCAAAAGTGAGAGTGTAGGATTCAAAGGGATCCAAATGTCCACTATCAAAAAGATCAGTTGGAGTTTCATAATGACCAGAAGTTACACTATG
>Ga0233434_1001390_pt1 | contig 23797 bp, 28 predicted proteins | sample SI_122_August201_4_FD_182738 | JGI IMG/M metagenome (GOLD analysis project Ga0233434, IMG submission 182738) | Seawater microbial communities from Saanich Inlet, British Columbia, Canada - SI_122_August2016_120_MG | ecosystem: Environmental > Aquatic > Marine > Inlet | place: Canada: British... | reverse complement strand
TTTGAATATATCGAAGTGTTTTATAATAGGCAACGTCGTCATTCATATCTCGGATATCTCAGCCCAGATGAGTATGAGAAAAAGAATGTGGCTTAATTAACTGTCCACTGATATCGGGAAGATCAACCCGTGACCACAATGATCGGAATAGAAGGTGCGTTCTGTTTCAAGTAATCAACGACCTCAATGCCATTGATCTTAGGTATTCTAATGTCGCAATGGATCAGCCCAACCTGCAACAGGTTTGCGCCGGACTTCATCATGCTAATGCCTTCTTCTCCATCTGAAGCTTCAATCACATTGTATTTGCCCGACTCAAGGTGAAGCCTTAAAACCTCTCTCACTTCTGCTTCATCATCGATGACAAGAACCTTTCCTTTGGTGCTGGAAGCATTTTCTATAAAAGACATGGGGAACCTCCTGCTTAGGTTGGGAACAAAGCTCACTGCCTGGGAAAAACTGCAATTTACTTTTTTCACAAAAAGTGAACTCAAGCACTAACTTATAGGGAATATAATTCCCGGAAAAGGATCCCGCCACAGCTTGCAAAATGAATTTTTTTTCATTAACAAGTTTCAGCCGCAGGACGCGGCACAGGAAACAACCTCAACCTTATGTAATTCAAGGGGAAAATGATGCAGAAGTCTTAAAGAAGGCATTGTGCCATGAGGGACACAATGCCTTCTTTTATTATTAACCTTTGAAGGTAGAGCGAATGTAAGCGATGACATCGGCCAGACTTTGTTCAGGCAATGTCAAACCCCAGTCCGGCATATTGGAAGATTTGCCAACACTCTTCCCTCCATAAAAAATCAAGTTATACAAATAATCGTCCGGATAATCTGAAAGTGGCAGATCAGCATGAACTGCCGGTTTAGGATCCAACCCCTTGGCACCCGGTCCTTCGCCCTTACCTTTAGGACCATGACACTGCACACAATATTCCTTATAAACTTGGGCGCCTCGCTTCGCGTCGGCATTTTTGAAAGCGGGTGAAGTCCACGGTTCGTAGAATTTAAAATCCTTCACACCCAGAGTCATGACATAACCAATAATATGGCGTGCCTTGCGCATGCTGATATCGGCCAGATATTCACCACTGTGCGGGGTGAAGTCCTGCGGGTTCTCCGCGAACCGGCTCCACCAATCCAGGTTGTATCGGTTACCTGCATTAAAGAGGTCAGCACTGATCGGGCCGCCAATGTTTTTTCCATCATCGTCCTTAATCTGGTGACAACCCATGCAGGAATATTCCTGAAAAATTCCTGCCCCCAAACTGGCCTCCATCTCTGAGAAGGTAGACATGTCGACAAAACTTTTCTTAATACGCTTGTCGCGGTAGGTCTTTTCCATATAATCAGCGATCGCTATGGCTTCTTCACGCATCAACACCATATGCTTGCCGGAAAAAGTGGATTTGTCCCAGCGATAACTGTTGGGGTAAAGATTGCCTTCCTGCCCCATCAGCCGGCGAAGCAACCAGGTGCGTTGGTACTTAACGCCACTCCATATCAAATCCGGGGCTTTCAGTTCAAACTTGGACACGGGTTTACCTTCGAACCTGTGGCAGTTTTTGCACTGGCTGTTAATTATTTTCTGAGCGAATCCATCATCACCGGCCCAAAGTACTGAGGGCACTGATATCAAAGCAAACAGCAACACCGCTAAAGATACAACTGATAGTCGCCTCATAAAATTTCTCCGTCCTTGTTAATGAGACCTTTGCATAAGTCGATAAGGCGGAGAAGCGAGATGCTTCGACAAGCTCAGCATGACAATAAAAGGCCTTTTTGTCATTCTGAGGAACAACGTGACGAAGAATCTCGGTGTTATGCAAAGATCTGCTTGTTAATAAATTTCAGGCTCTCAAAAACTGTTTTATAAATAAAATCAACTGCCAGATTTCCTCAGGCTTCAAAGTGAATTTATGAGCTGGCATGGCTGTGCCTCGTGACCCGTTCTGAATAACCCAGAATAACTGACCGTCCGGCAAGTCGTTCATCACTTCAGCGCAAGTAAAGTTTCTCGGAGGCGGGTCCAACCTTCTTGCCAGACTGCCATTACCATTGCCCTTGGCCCCATGACAGAGCCTGCAAGCAGTAGGTTTGGCATCCTTATTAAAAAGCCGCTTGCCCTCGGCAAGATTTTTTGGAGTCGGTAGAATTGGGTTCTTCTTTTTAAGGTACCGGCCTGGAGCTTTTCGGGTTTTGCGGTTTTGCGGACAAATCCCAGAAACCAACAGCACCGACCCACTCAACCCTTGAACGCGTGGAAAAACATCTTCGGCAACTACCTCTTTCACTTGACCTGACAACAATACCGTTAAGGTCAGCACAAAAATCTTAACCATCTTTTTATCTTCTCCTGGGCTCAGAGAATTTGCGCAAATAATGAACGATCTGCCAGATTTGTTTGTCATTTAGATTTTTAAAAGCCGGCATACCTGTTCCCGGCGAACCATTGCGGATGATCCAGAACAACTGACCATCGGAAGCTTCTTGCATCGTTTCCTTGCAGTTAAAATTCCTCGGTGAAGGATTCAACCCTTGCGCCATGATGCCCAACCCATTGCCATTCACGCCGTGGCAGATTTTACAGGCCACGGGTTGCACATCCACCTGAAATAAAGTTTCGCCTTCATAAAGAGTTTCCTGACTGGGTTCCAGAGGATTCTTCTGGTCACGGATGTCATCGGGAGCCTGAGCCGTGGTTCGTACCTGCGGACAAAATCCCTGCCCAGCAAACCCCTGGCCATGATGCCCTCGTTGGTGGCGCAAATGGTGCCGCCTCCCATGCCCCATTGGTGGTCCTGCCAAAACTTCAGATACAATCCCGAGTATAAATATTCCCAGAGTCACTCCTACTACAGCTTTCCCCTTCCTCCTGAAACCTTGAGTCATATTGACACCTATTGGCTTTTATTAAATGTGCGGATGAAATGGATCACACTCCAACCCTCTTCCTCATTGATGACCTTACCCACCCGCACCGGCATTTCCGTTCCCGGACTGCCATTCCTCAATACCCACATGAGCTCGCCATCGGTTCGGGTCTCCTGCCATTTTGGGTCGGTAAAATCTCTCGGCGAATGACCGGGACGCTTCACCCCTTTGCCATCTACGTTGTGACAGGTCACACATTGGCCTTTGCCAAAATAAATCAGCTGCCCGGCACCTATTCTATCTGGAGTTGGCGAGTAGGGGTTATCCATATCCTGAAGTTCGTCTAAAAGTTCAGGAGGAACCCTCGGCTCATAGTTATCAAGATGAAACGCTTCGGCCAAACCTGCAAGCAAGAGAGCCGCTATTAGAGTTAAATGGATCGTTCGCATAATGTAGATCCATTATTATCAAAAAACTGCACGGGTTACCACCCCTGCGCTTGATGTAGTTCTTTTCATTTCCCAAATGAACGAACATATAAAATCAAATGCCAGGCCTCCTCTTCCGTCACGACCAAAGGCACAAATTTAGCCATTGCAGTTCCTTCACTACCATTTTTCAAAATCCACAACAGTTCCCCATCTTTTCGTGCGGCTTGCCAGACTTTGTTCGTAAAATTTCGCGGGAGTTTTCCTACCAATCCGGGGATATCACTATACCCTCTGCCATCTTTTCCGTGACAGGTCATACAAAATGCCTTGCCGTGAAAAAGAACTTTTCCCTTTTCAATATTCTCTTTGGTAGAAGGAAAAGGGTTGACCCATGATCGCGCTTCTTCAATCTGGTCAGGAGGAACCCGGGGGTTCAGAATTTCCAAATCATTTGCTGCGCTCGCTACAGGTAATAAGCCGAGGAGCAAGACACAAAAGAGCAGTAGTCTCATCTTGTTCTCAAACATGCTCCGGCTCCTTATATTAATTCTATATTTATAGAACATAGGGGGAACAGATCACCGCCCCCTATGCACGGTTTGGTTATTTGGTCCGAAAAACATGACCTACAGATGTAGGCGTTGTCACCGTTCCATCTGGAACAACCTGGTTTTTACCCCAGAGGTGAAAAATCACGCCATCTGTTTTGGCTGCGGCTTCCGCAAGAGCTTTCACTTCTTTGGGATCTTCAATATCAAGAATAGCTACTCGACCCGTATCAATCTCGACCTGATGGTCATGGAATGCTCGGTTCCACTGAATAAGCGGCACATTCTTTCTCGCAAGATCCTTTGCTATAAAATATTCTACGGCTACAAGTTTCGCATCGGGAGCAGTCGTCTCGAATAAAAGGCATTGAAGAATTTCACCACCTTGGATTCCCTTACAATAATGATGATAAGGTCCACCGACCGTGCCATTCGCCATCATGTGTGGTGCTTGCACATGAATGGTGTATCCATCTGCTGGCCCGTTACCGCCACTAATAGCCGGGGTTGCCAGAAAACCTAAACCCACCAGGCTCAGGACACTCATCATTAAAGTCATTCTAATTGTTTTTTTCATTGCTACCTCCTAATAGGTAATGAAAGTTTTAATAAATTTTTCGCTTCTAATTCAATCAACCTGAGATAAGACAATCTAACCTAATATGTATCTCAGGCACCCAGCCTTCAACCGCTTAATGAGGTAAAAATTCTGGAATTTGCGCATCCAGCTTTCTTCTCATCTCAGCGGATAAACTTTTTATCTTACTCTGGCCCGGATTCAGCCCCATATTCTGCTCTTTAATCTTCTTCCAATATCGACGACTCAGATCCTGACTGGAAAGTATTTTTTTCAGTTTTTTCTTTGCATTGTAGATGCCCACTTCATAAAACATTTTCCACCTCCTTGCAGATAAGGTCAAATGGCAAGCTGGTTTCCCTTTTCTTTTTCACTGAACTTGCCCAAAATCTTCACAATCAATTCAAACTCCAACGATTTATTTAAAACAAAGTCTGCACCTGCCACCTTCAGTTGCGCCTCAATATCTTCATAAGGTTGTTCCGTCAAAACAATCAGAATGGGTTTGTTTTTGGAGAATTCCAAATCCCTCAAGACATCCATTGCCGTTCCATCTGCGAGATACAGATCCATAACCAGCACATCGGGTAGAAAACGGCGAACAGAAAGAGCGATCTCTTTCAGACTGGTCCATGTCGCAACCACGTTCGTTTCGGGAATGCCTTGAACCAGACCATACAAACGGCCCAACACACCTTTAGAGCCTTCAACTGACAACAAAACTTTCATCAGACCTGTATCCTCAATCACTTTCATTAAGGTAAGTATGGGTGTCGAACTAAAAATATAATATCGTTTGGCTTGGGGTTTTAGGGGTCATAAAACAAGGGTTTGGCTTGTCGTAGATCTACGACAAGAAGAGGATAGAACGGCGGCGGGAATCTACTCTACAAGCTTGTTTTTAAGCGCGTAATGGATGAGTTCGGCGTTGGACTTGAGGGCCATTTTTTCCAGTATGCGCGATCGGTGGGTGCTCACTGTGGTGACACCTACCGAAAGCTCCTCGGCAATATCCTTCAGCGATCTACCCGAGGCTATGGAGCAAAAAACCTGAAACTCTCTGGGGGAAAGGGTTTCATGCGGAGATTTTTCGGAGTCCTTACCCAATTCGTCGACCAACCTTTCGGCCAGTTCCGGGCTGATGAATTTTCCACCACTGGCAACTTTTCGGATCGCCTGCACAAGTTGGTCCGGGGCACCGGCTTTGGTCAAATAGGCCGAGGCACCGGCTTTGAGGAATCGCATGCCATACATATCTTCCGAATGGATGCTCAATATAATGACCGGGAGTTTGGGGTAAAGGCTTTTCAATTGCGGGAGTACCTCCCAACCGCTTTTTACCGGCATTTCAATATCCATAACCACAACATCCGGCATTTGGGTTTTGACTTTTTTTAACACCTCCGCACCATTTTCTGCTTCATCGATGACAGAAAGGTCTGAAGTCTTCGACAGTATCTGTTTGATGCCTTGCCGCACAACAGCATGGTCATCAGCAACAAGAACTTTTATAACATCTGATTTAGAATTCATGGCTTAAGTGGAGTCTTAACAATAACCCGGGTTCCTTTACCCGGTTCACCGAGAAATTCAACCTCTCCTCCGAAAAAAAGAACCCGCTCGCGAATTCCTATCAGGCCAAGAGATTGGGAGTCATTAATTTTTTCAGGCGGCATGCCGTCACCATTATCCTCAATTTCCAGGATCAATTGTTTCTCCTCTTGATACAGATGGACACCCACCCGGTCTGCCTGGGAATGACGAACAACATTGGTCAACGCTTCTTGAAATATCCTGAACAATTCGGTGGTCATTTCCTTATTTACAATAACCTCATCACAATTGAGGTCAAACTGCAGGTTCGTCCTTTTCTCATATTCTCTGGCCTGCCAGGACATGGCTTCGCACAACCCCATCACATCCAATATCTGCGGGCGCAATTCAGAAGATATACGCTGAACGGAAGTGATCGTCGAATCGATGAGGCCAGACATAGTCTGCATCCGTTCCTGCAATTCAGATTTCTGCTCAGGCAGTTCTTCCTTCAAGCAGACCAAGTCCATTTTAAGAGCCGTCAATGACTGGCCCAACTCGTCATGCACTTCCCGAGCGATTCGAGTTTTTTCCTCCTCGCGAATGTTTTGCAGATGGTTACTAAAATTACGCAACTGTTCGCGGATGACCGTTAATTGCTTTTCAGCGTTCGTCCTTTCGACAACCTCTTTTTTCAGCGTGGTGTTGAGCTGATTTAAATCTTCGGTTCGCTCTGCCACCCGCTCTTCCAAATCATTACGATATTGGGCCAATTCCTCTTCCACCAAATTATGCTCAATCGCATCGGCCACCAATCCGCCAATAGAAAGAAGCACCTCCAGACTGTGCGGGTACCAGGAGGGATGGGTATTGGTGTACAAGAACATCACCCCGAGGAGTGAAGCTTCCTTGGTTTTAAGAGGAACAATATAATGACCGTGAGCTTGCATGTCATCATACCTGCGCTCATGTCGGGCATCGCTGAAACAACTCTCGCTCATCAACAATTCACCTGACTCAGCCACTCGACCACAAAGACAGTCGCCATAAGGAACCACCCGTTCATTTTCCATAAATTCCGAGGAAAACTCACCCAAGGTGCAATACAGGTTGAGAACTTTTTTTTCAGGATCAGCAAGAAAGATACCTGCTTTTCTTTCAACCTTCAAATCATCGAACCCAGTGAGGACAGACAGAACATTCTCCAACATACTCTTCACCCCTTGAGAGGAATGAAGAACACGCGCCACCCCATGAAGAATTTCGTACTCCTGAGTGAGGAGCTGAGATTCAGATTTGGAGCGTTTGGGACTCGGTGGTTTTGTCGTCATAAGTATTTTTCTGTGTAGTTTTAAAGACCTTCTAATATTCAATTTCTTTTTAAAAGATTACAAGTCAAAAATTTTTGCCTCTCACTCACATATTGTGCAGGAGGTTATAAATCACCCCAGCCCCTTGTGATATTTCTTCATTTCCCCTCGGTACTTCGAGGAAGAGGGGTCCATTTAAGCCCCTCTCACCCTAACCTTCTCCCTTCAGGGGAGACCTTTACAGCGACGACAAATAGTGTAGCTTTTAATATTCAGGTGGATGAGGCTAGAAAATGATAGGTTATCCAAAACCCCCCTTATCAGGGGGGTTTTGGGCAAGAGCTTGTTTGACAGCCGAGACAACTCTTTGCTCACAAGAAAAAGTCATTGCTAGTTGCCCCCGGCGGCTCGCCGGTCAGTTCCAGCGGGCGGAGTTGGGGGTGGGGTTACGGATTTTGGAGAGGTGGACGAGATCGATTTTCATTTTAAGGAAGCTTTGAAGAAACTCGGCGCGTTTTAGAACATCCTGTTGTTCCAGGAAGGTTTGTTTTTGTTCCAGAGCAAGATCCAGTCTGTAGGCAAACCGATCGACAAACTGACTGAGTTTTTCGCCCAGATTCCAGTCGGGTTCTTCCTTCAAGGAATTGCTTTCGGGAATCAGGCTGATGAACTCTCTGTAACTGTCAATCAATGCGTCACGAGTGGTATTGGGGGCTTCGCCAATTTCCTGTTCATTTTTTTCTTCTAACAGATCTATTTCTGCGAGGCGGTAGGGTTTTCCTTCTACCTCTCTTGCTACACGAAACCGGCGCAACCCGACTAGAGTGAAATTATATTTACCGTCGGGGTGGCAGATTTCCTTTTCAATACTTCCGACACAACCTATGGGAAATATCGCCGGCCGATCAAAATAGGCCGCTTCCCAATCTGGCTTTAAAAGAACCATGCCTATTTTACGTTCGCCTTCCAGTGCATCGGCTGTCATTTGCCGGTACCGAGGCTCAAAAATATGCAAGGGCAAAGGGGTACCGGGATAAAACACGGTTGAGGGCAAAGGGAAGATGGGAATGATTTCTCCCTGTTCTGAATCTTTTTCCATGGTTTCCTTATCTAAGTAATTACTTTATAAGGTGAATATTGTAACATCCAATCTACCTGCAGGAAATTTGACAATTAATGTTTATTTTTTTAATCTGAGGACGCATGATTGCCCAACCTGAAAACATTTGTACTGAAATCCAGTCCTCGCTGACCGGTTCCGGTTTGTTTACGGAGTCAGAGTCTGATCTGGGGAACCGCTGGCGTATTTCGCCGGAACCCTATTTTCTCTCTTCAGAGGATGTGGAGTTTTTCCACCAGCTTGGCCCTAAACTCCTACAATTCTACTCGGTCTGGAACAAGCTTTATCTGGAAAGTGCCAAAGGAACCGGCCCAGAATGGGTCGCCCAGTATCTGGACGCAGGGAAACCGCAGGATTTGATCGATTTTGGCAAGATGAAACGGTTTCGCCAAACCTTGCCGTCTATCCTCAGACCTGACGTAATTGTTACGGAAGGTGGATTTGCTGTGACAGAGCTGGACTCCGTTCCCGGAGGCTTCGGCCTGACGGCGGAGCTCATGTCGCTTTACAAAGACCCGGCCTGGCAGGTCATTGGAGACTCTGAGGGTGGAATTCCCGCAATGTTTTACAAGATGGCCGAATCTCTATCTAAAGAGGAAAAACCCTGCATCGCCATTGTTGTCTCAGACGAAGCTCAGGACTACCGTAGCGAGATGGAGTGGCTGGCAACCCTTTTAAAGAAAAAGGGTTTGCCCGTGTACACGGTTCACCCTAAAGAGATTCAGTTTCGTGAAGAGGGGCTGTTCGTCCAGAATGAGGGGGAATGGCTTCGGGTCGATGTCCTGTATCGCTTTTTTGAGTTATTTGACCTCAAAAACATCCCTAAATCCGAATTGATGATGTATGCAACAAAAAAAAATCAGGTCGTGACCACCCCTCCTTATAAAGCCAGTCTGGAGGAAAAGCTTAGTTTTGCATTATTCCATCATCCTGCCTTGAAAACCAATTGGGAAAAAGCATTAGGTTCCGAAACTTTTAACACCTTATCTCATCTAATTCCTGAAACATGGATTCTGGACTCTCGTCCCATGCCTCCTTATGGAGCAATTCCGGGATTGGAGGTAAAAGACGCTCCGATTCAGAATTGGCAGGAACTGATCGGTTTGACCCAAAAGGAACGACAAATGGTGATCAAGCCTTCGGGTTTCTCACCGGAATCCTGGGGGAGCCGAGGCGTTGTGATCGGACACGATGTTTCTGGAGAAGTTTGGCAGGAAACATTGACGAAAGGGTTACAGCAGTTCCCCGACCAAACTTCGATATTGCAGAAGTTTTACAAGGGGAAGCGGGTACCGGTTTCGTATCTGGACCCAAAAACAGGCCAGATGGAAACTATGCAGAGCCGGGTGCGGCTGACGCCTTATTATTTTGTGGTGGAAAACACCACTCATCTGGCGGGAATTCTGGCTACACTTTGCCCACAGAATAAAAAGAAAATTCACGGTATGGCTGACGCGGTTATGATGCCTTGTGCCATAAGAAGGTAGTTTTATAATGATGAAGCTCTATAATATAGACGGATGCGGTTACTGCGCCATGGTCAGAGATGTGCTGGCACAAATGAGTCTGGAGTATGAAAAAGTAGATGTTCCATGGCCCCACCATGAGCGCAAGGTGGTTCACGAAGTATCAGGGCAAACTACTGTCCCGGTTTTGGTAGATGGAGATACCGTTCTTGACGATGAATACGATATCATCGACTATCTAAAAAAGACCTATCCGGTCAACTCTTAATCTTCCCCCACTAGCCGTGTACCCCTTCGGGGCATGAAGGTCAATGAGAGGGATAACACAGAGGCAACTGGCAAGGGCTTGTTTGAGCCGCCAAGAGTATTGCTAGCAGGCAAAAGTTATTGCAAATTTAGTCCAGCGTCACGCTGGCATAAAATAAGGAAAAAACATGGAGCCTTGGCAACAACAACTCAGCCAGAGCGCGGTGAAGATTAAAGATCTGCCATTCATCCCCGAATCTCCAGAATATCGGGAACGACTTGAAAAGGTAGGCGAACTTTACCCCATACGAATCAACTCCTATTTCCTGAACCTCCTTAAGGAGCCTAATGACCCTTTATGGAAGCAGGTAGTGCCCACCATCGAAGAGTTGGAAGATTATATAGATGGCGATACTCTGATCGCCGACCCGCTTAACGAAGAAGGCGACATGCCTGTGCCAGAGCTGGTGCACCGCTACCCTGACAGGGTGTTGCTGATGATCAACAACCAATGCCCCATTGTCTGCCGGTTCTGCACAAGAAAACGGAAAATCGGTTTTCCCGGAGTCGTTACGCGCGAAACTCTCAGGCAGGGCATTGAATACATCCGCAACAACCCTGAAATCCGCGATGTGATTATGTCCGGTGGAGATCCGCTTCTCGTTCCCGACAAGGAACTTGACCGCATTCTAGGAGAGCTTCGGTCCATCCCGCATCTGGAGATCATTCGTATTGGAACGCGGGTTCCCGGAACCTTGCCAGCCAGAATCACAGAAAATCTGTGTTCGATATTGAAAAAATATCACCCTCTTTATTTCAACATGCATTTCAACCACCCTGCAGAGATCACTCCTGAAGTAGAAAAAGCCTGCGCCATGCTTGCAGACATTGGCATCCCTTTAGGAAGCCAGACTGTGCTTTTAAAAGGAGTCAATGACGATTCACTTGTCATGAAAGAGTTGATGCTGAAATTGCTGAAGAACCGTGTCAAACCTTATTATATTTATCAGGCTGATATGACAGAGGGTACAGACCATTTTCGCACCTCTGTACAAGAAGGACTCGACATTATCAGAGACCTCATGGGCCACACTTCAGGCATGGCAGTGCCTTATTTCGTGATCGACGCTCCGGGCGGAGGCGGCAAAGTAAGACTGCTCCCCAACAGTGTTGTAGAACACAACAAGGATGAAGTGGTCATCACCAATTATGAAGGAAAAGTTTTCCGCTATAGCCAGCCTGACGGAAAAAACGGGACTTCCAGCAAAAATGGGAAATCGAAACACCAAGATTTGTGCCAACTCCCTTCCTGAATAAATTCCTACACCCCCATTTCTACTTCCTGATAGAATAATCGCTTTAAAGTAGCAAATCAAATCCCCCCAACCCCCTTCGTGGAAGGGGGAGCTTTGCGTAAGTCGTCTTTGCGAGGAGCGATAGCGACGAAGCAATCCAGGTTCTAGGTCACGCCAAACAAACACCTGGATCGCCACGCTCCTTTCAGTCGCTCGCGACGACGAATATTGTAGTTTTTGTAATTCGGGCGTTGGAGCCAGCAATTGATGGGGTATGCAAAGGTCTTCGTGGAAAGGGGAGCTTCAATGGACCCCGCTTTTACAAAGAGGGGCTGGGGTGATTTACAACCTCTCATGAAATTTGTGAACTGAACCTGTGAACCGTTATCACACCCTCAGAGAACCTGCTCTCCTGTTTTTGGTAGGAGCCTATTTACTACTGGCAAACCCTTTTGGACCCAATAGAAATCCACAACCAATAAAACCTCCGGTAGTGGCAGAGACCCCTCCCGTCAAACCTGTTCCACAACCGGTACCAAGCCGACCGGCTCCTCCAGCTCCACCAGCCACTCCCAGTGCACTTCCTGCAAAGGAACCTGAAAATATTCCAGTGATCGAACCTGGAATGTCAGAAGTTACTGTTCCAGAAGATGAAGCGCAAGAGTTCGGACCCAAGCCAGTGCCAGGGCCTAAAAAGGAATCAGATGAAATCGTAGAGCAGGAGCCCGCTCAGGAAGAATTTATAGTCAAGGACTACGAAGTGAAGGACTCCGAAGAAAAGGTGAAAGCTGAAACAGAGCCTTCAATGAAAGTAAGATCTTCGAATTCAACAAAAGCTCCAGAAACTTCGGCCAAGACTTCTACTCCCAAAACCGACACGTTCTCGCCTCCGAAAAGACCGGGACCGAATATAGTTAAAGACAGTGACCATTATTTCAACAGGGCTATTTTTTATCAGCAGTCCAGGGATTGGGATAGGGCATTGAAATATTATTCCAAAGCGGCAAAACTCAATGCTAATAATCCCGATATTTACAATATTATAGGGGTGATCTATAAAGAATTGCGCCAATACGATCAGGCCATCGAAGAGTTCCTCAAAGCCATTGATTTGAATCCTGAGTATGCAAAACCTTATAACAATATTGGCGTGGTATACTACGCAAAAAAAGATTTCCAGGGAGCCATCCGAAATTATCAGAAAGCGACCACCATTGACCCTGAAAATCTGGAGGCGTTGAACAATCTGGCTGTCGTCTACAAACGTACTGGTCAAATGGAGAGAGGCAAAACTGTTTTAAACCATGCTCTCTCAATCAACCCGGCTCATGCAGGCACCCACTATAATCTTGCAGTATTATACGAAGGAGAGGGAAACATTAAATCTGCAATACATTTCTATCAAAGCTTTGTCGAATTAGCCTCGGCCAGTCATCCAACACTGTCCGTTCAAGTCAAAAAACATATTGAGACCCTGAAGTAAAAGAAATTCGGGTCACAGGAAATTTTCAATGTTTAAAAAAGCCTTCAAAAAAAACCTGATCGCCGGTTTACTCGTGACAATTCCAGCAGGTCTGACCTATATGATCCTGTCCTTTGTCATCACCCGCGTGGACAGAGCCATGGCACCGGTGATCAAGGGGATTTTTGGGCCTCAAGCCCTGCACTTGATGGCAGAGTTAAATATCCCGGGTATGGGATTTCTCCTACTCGTCCTGTTTGTTATTGCGGTGGGATTGTTCGGAACAAACTTTATCGGAAAGAAAATTGTGGTCATGGGAGAAAACTTCCTCCACAAAATTCCGGTGGTTCGAGTTATTTATACGAGTATCAAAAAGGTTGTGGACACCTTATCTCTGACCGAAACTGCCAGCTTCAAAAAAATGGTACTAATCACCTACCCACGCGAACCACTAAAAACTTTGGGGATCGTATGCTGTGACACACCCAATGGCATTGAAGATGCCGCAGGCGAAAAAATGTTGAATGTATTTGTCCCCACCTCACCCAATCCCACTACAGGATTCTTATTCATGATCCCGGAGAAGGACGCTATTCCTATGGAGATGTCTGTGGAAGAAGGTTTGAAGATGATCATATCATTTGGCATGACCAGCCCTGAGTCGTCAGAAACTTCCCCGAGCCTGAAAGGCTAAACACTGTCACCCGTTACCCTGCAATTCGACGAGTTCGAAAACAGTTTTCCATCAACCCACTAGTTGCCTGTGGGCTTCTCTCTCTTACCGGCCAACTTTTCACTGATTCGTTTGGCAACTTTAACATCCACCTTGCTTAAAACTTGCCCTGCAATTTTACTTTTCATTCCAGAAACAATTTTCAAAGCGAGATCTTCATCGATGGCTTCAATCAGATTGGCCGCTTCTTCCGGTTTCATACTGGAATAAACTTTGATCAAAGCATCCACATTCTCTTTGGTCTTCTCGTCTTGAGCGCCCATTTGCTCTTTTGATTCGGAGATACTTTTCTCAATTTTTTCCAGGTCTTTCCGGACTTTGGCTTCTAATGCCTCCAAGCGAACTTCCTTGAGCCGTAACTCTTCTTCTCTTTTTTTCAGTTCGCGATTCTTATTTTCTATGGTTTCTATCATCCTGAAAGTTTCAGGGTTGACTGCAGGCGCCTGACCCGGCAATTGAAGTTTCTCTTTCTCCTGTTCTTCTAAAGGCAAGGTCTTGTCCTCTGCCCGAACCTTGCCCGCCTTTTCATCGATCTGTTTCACCTGAGCAAAAGCCATACCAGGCTCCAGATCCCCAGAAAGGTATAACCCCGGAATAATAGCTATCGCTATAAGAACAATAAAAATCGTTTTAAACTTCATCATATGTCCCTTAAAATTTTCTCATCCAGAGATTAGAAGCTACCTCATCCAGAATCGCCGTTTCCTTCCTTTCTCTGACTTTTCGCTCTTTTAACATATCACGTTCTTTCAAAATTTCCATCGTCCGGCGCTTGCGCATAGCTTCTATCACCTCTTCGCGCTTGGCCTCCAGCTTGGTATTAATTTCAGAAATAATTTTACCCTGTTTCTCAACTTGAATCCGGGTTCCTCTGGCAAAGTTATCATACAAAATCATTGTTTCAACGTTAACACCCGATCTTTTCTTCTGATTCAACTCATCCTTACTTGCCTCTGTAGCATCCTGCATAAACTGTTGTCGATCCTGTTGCCGTTGATAATGGACGTTGATCTGGCCCATATCCCTCTGCAAGAGGTCCTCTTTTTTCTTGTTTAAACGAAGTATGGTTTCGAATCGGAAACTCAAGGTTAACTCTCCAGAATATTTTTCAATTCATTCATACTGGTTCTCCAGTCAACACTTTCTGCAATTCCCTGCCTGAGGTAAGGAATCATGAGATCGTATTTTTGAATGGCTTGGTCAATCTTTGGGTTACTACCACGTGTATAAGCTCCAATATTGATCAAGTCTTCGGCCGATTTATACGTTGCTAAAATATCCTTAAACTTCATGGACAAATCATAATGCTCCTTGGAGACAACATCAATCATCAGACGGCTGACACTATTCAGAATATCTATGGCTGGATAATGATTGTGTGAGGCCAACTCTCGACTCAGAACAATATGCCCATCGAGGATAGCCCGCACAGCATCAGATATTGGCTCGTTCAAGTCATCGCCCTCAACCAAAACTGTGTAAAGCCCGGTTATAGAACCTTCTCCAGAAGAAGTTCCCGCACGTTCCAACAGTTTTGGTAGCAAGGAAAATACCGAAGGTGTAAATCCGCGTGTTGTGGGAGGCTCACCCACAGAAAGACCGATCTCTCTTTGCGCCAGGGCAAAGCGAGTGACTGAATCCATCATCAACATAACATCGTTTCCCTGATCGCAAAAATATTCAGCGATAGTCGTAGCAATATAGGCCCCGCGTAATCGGACAAGTGGAGGCTGGTCGGAAGCCGCCGCGATCACTATAGACCGCTTCAAACCTTCTTCACCCAGGTTCTCTTCTATAAACTCTTTTACTTCCCTGCCCCTTTCACCAATAAGCGCGATCACGTTGACATCAGCATTGGTATTGCGGGCAATCATTCCCATCAGGACCGACTTACCCACACCTGTTCCAGCTAGAATTCCTAATCTCTGGCCTTTGGCAAAAGATAGCAGTCCATTAATAGACCGCACCCCTATGTCCAATGGCTCTCTCAAACGTTTACGTTCCAACGGGTTCATCGGACTGCCCATCAGTGGATATTCAGCACCTGCCGGAATCGGTCCTTTCCCGTCAATGGGCTCACCGTTTCCATCAATAATTCTTCCAATCAATTCATTACTGACTTGATAAGTTGGGTATTCTTTTGTGGATTCGATAATGCTCCCGGGCTCAATTCCCATTATATCTCCCAGGGGCATTAATAAAATTCTCTTATCTTGAAACCCTACCACCTGAGCCTGAATAGGCAGCCGGTTACTGGGGTATATAGTGCAGAGACTTCCCACTGACACCGCCGGGCCATCACCTTCAATGACCAATCCGATAATTCGATTCACCCTTCCCGTTTTCTTTACGAAATCGGTTCTATTTATAAAAGAATTATATTTTTTTAAATCAATAACAGTATCCATATTTTCTCAACTCGTTTCTTCAGGAGGTTCGGTTTCAGTAACGTTCTCCTCTGACTGGGTTTGATCATCTGCCGAAGCTTCGTTCTCTTCAGATTGGTTTTTTTCACCCGAAGAAACTTCCGAGTCCTCTTCAACAATTGGGTCCACTTGCACGTTTGCCGCAGCTGCTAATTCCTCTGGAGCCTGAGGAGCAAGATTGAGGATGCGGTCCATCTGCTCTCCCAATTTATCAATTCTCGCATCGACCACACCAAAATTGGTTTCCACAACACAGCCACCTCGCTCCACCCCGGAATGCGCCTCAAAAGTAATGTTTCTTATCTCACTAAATAAATGATGCAATTCAGGACGGAAACTCTCGGCATATCCTTTATCTGTGGGATTAATCTTTATAACCATTGACTCACGGTCAAGTACCGATTGAACCGCCAGACGGATCATTTCCTGTACAGCATCATCACGCGTGGAAAATTCAAAATGAATCACTTTCTTCGCCAAGCTAACCACCATTTCAACCATCTCCCGCTCTCCCTTGTCATACATATCTCTGCGAAAGCCGGTCAAATCTGCAATCAATCCCTCTATCGTTTTCAGGAAAGGTTTGAATTCCTCCCGGGCGGCATCTTCTCCCTTTTTAAACCCCTCGGTATAACCGGAGTCATACCCTTCCTTTTGGGCATGAGTTTTGATATCCGTAGCCTGTCTTTTCGCCTTATCCAGAGCATCCTTAAGAAGTACCTTGACACCTTCTTTGGCTTTACTAACAGTGGACTGATCAAAATTCCTGGCGTTTTCCGAGTCATAAGTGAAACCGCGACGCATGGAAGGACTCTCGATAATCAACTCATTCAGTTGATAAGAGCATGCCTCTTGCGGAGATTTTCTTTCCTCTGCTCGTTCCGCTTCAAGTGAGTCTCTAATATCAGCAGATTCAGTAGGCAACTCACTGAGTCGGCGCTTCTCTTCACCTAAGGCATCAAAATTATTCAAAGTGAACGTTTTGCTAGATTCAGACAAGGGCTTCTCCTCCACCAATTAAGATTCTTCCATTTGCTTCCATTTACTTGCACACGAAAATAATATTCTATTGAGCCTTTTCGACTTCACTGATTTTCATTGGCCTCAGATATTCCAAATCTTCTTTCAGCATTCCCGCCGCACGTTCTGACATATTAGAAAAAAGTTTTTCTTTCAATTCATCGGTGGCAGTTTTCAAAGACACCAATAAATCCTCATTTTGTACTTCCTTAATGACAAGTTGGACTCCATTATCATTGATTCTAAGAATATCTTCAAAAGTGAACCTCAAGTTACGAATTTCATCAACCATACTTGGGTCCACTTCCTCCATAGAAGCCAATATATCCGTTTCCGTCGTTCTGTCCAGAGACGCCATAAGTTTTGCCGCCATTTCGACACCGCCCAGTTTCTTTCCCGACACCGCTGCAGACTTTTGAATTCTTTCTTTAGAGCATTATCCAGATCACGAATGACACGGGGTGACACCCTTTCCAAAGTTGCAAGACGATGGACTATTTCCATACGTTGCGCTTCAGGTAACTCTCGAAGAGTCTGACTTGCAGCATTGCCATCAAGGTGCGCAAGAATAATTGCCGCTGTCTGAGGATGCTCTTTTCTGATAAATGACGCTATGACCTTAGGGGCAAGAAGCCGAACCGTTTCCAAACCACCGCTCATTTCCTCTCCCGGTGAGGTGATATTTTTTAGTATCTGAGTAGCCTTTACAGGATCAATAGCTTTCATAAGAACGTACTCAAGAAAATCCATCCCACCCGCATTCACTTTACTAGAATCCGTTTCGACCAGATTATAAAAATCTCTGTTTACAGAATCCATGATCGGAATATCTATCTCACCTAAAGTCGACATATAATTCCCAAGGGTCTGGATTTCCTCCTCATCCATATTCGCCAACACCTGTGCGGCTTTTTCTTCGCCCAAGTTTATCAGAAATATGGCAGCTTTTTCGAGTCCATTGAGTTTCATACTTTAAGCTTTCTCTTTAAGTTCTTTTTCCCGCATCCATTTCCGGATCACGCCGGCAGTGTATTTGGGATCTTTGTGAACAAATTCTGCCACTGATTCTCGAACATGAGCAGATTCAGAAGCCATCTTACTGAGGCGGAGTTTTTCTTCGTCTACTGCATCAAAATCTCCCGTACTCAACTGGTCCGTTTCGGCAACCACTTCCACCGACATCGTCATCCAATTGATAATGGGGCGAATGATCCTAGTGAAAAATAGAATGAGGAACACAAGGCCCACCAACAGTTTTCCGATTTCTAGACCAAGGTCAATCTGTTCTTCACGAGCAATGCTTTCTCTCTGCACCTCCAGTTCAGATCGATCAAATTGAATATTCTCAACTTGAATGATATCTCCTCTATCCTGATCAAATCCTACCGCAGACTTTATGATCTGCAAGTACTTGTCCATATCTTCCTGTGATCGCGGCTGATACTCTGCAGGATCTCCAGCCATGCTGCCATCGATCATAACTGCAACACTGAGCTTGGAAATCTCTCCTAGAGGTTTTGATACATGCTTGACAACTTTATTAATTTCATAATTGAACAGAGCATTCGATTTATTCCTCTGGGCCGCCTTCCCGGCATCTCCTCCTGGAGCCTCACCGGTAGGTACAAGAGCCTGCACACCCGGAACCCCGCCCGGAGGCACAGCACCCACAGAGGTTTCGCTGACCTGATTCTCACTTCTCACGACCTGGGAGTCCGGGTCATAAATTTCTTCAGTTCTTTCTACCCTTTCAAAGTCTAAAGCCGCCGTTACTTTAGCAATCACTTTTCCCTGTCCTAATGCATCTTCCAGCATTTTGATGATATTTTGTTGCAGATCTCTTTCCACTCGTGTTTTATGCTTGAAGTTTGACGACGACAACATTGCTTCAGAAGAAGGTTCATTCCCGCCGGAAAGTAAATTACCTTTCAAATCGACCACCACCACATCCTGCGCAGAGATTCCGCCGACACTGGCAGAAACTAGGTGAACGATTCCCTGTATCTGGGTTTCAGTCAATGTTTTACCGGATTTCACTTTCAACGTTATAGAAGCCTTGCCCTTGGGTTTATCCTTGCGAAACAAATTGTCTTTTGGAATAACCAGATGGACCCGAACCTGGGCCACCGCGTCAAGGGTTTTGATAGTACGGGTAAGTTCACCCTGCAAGGCTCTTTGAAAATTCAACTTCTGTACAAATTCCGTCATTCCCAATGGAGTGTCTTCAAAAATTTCCAGACCAACATCGGAACCTTCTGGCAATCCTTCACTGGCCAACTGCAGTCGCACTTCATGTAACTGATCAGAAGCAATACGAATCGTCCGACCTTGATTGGAAAGTTCAAAAGGAACTTTCTGGTTTTTCAACTTATCAACAATAGCTCCTGCATCTTCCTGAGACAAATTGGCATAAAGAAGCTGAAAGTCTGGAGTCTTCAGCCAAAAAGACATCACCATCACTGATGCCAGAGCCAAAGCTACAAGAGATAGAGCCGCCACTTTCTTGCCTTGTGAAAGTTCGTTGAACCGTTCACCAAACTGCCTTAAAAAATCCAGAAAGTTTTCCATGGGAATTATAGTTTAAAGGTTTTTAAATTTTATTATTAACGACCCAGATCAATCGCTCGAATGGCCATAGCCTTTGAAGCATTGAGGGCTGTGACATTTGCCTCAAACGACCGTTGCGTGGTAACCATATTCACCATCTCAGTCATTTGATCTATATTTGGCATTGCGACATAACCTAAATCGTTAGCATCGGGGTGACTCGGGTTGAAGACTAGACGTGGTTCTTCCTGATCTTCAATCACATCTGTAACCTGCACCTTGCTCAACTTGTCACCCAACTCGTTTTTAAAAGTGTTGCCGAATTCACTTTCAAAAGGCAAAGCAGTGATCAGGACATCTTTCCGGCGATAAGGCCCGCCTTCTGGAGTTCGTGTGGTCTCCAAATTGGCCAGATTGCTGGAAATGGTTTCCATCCGCTTGCGCTGAACACTCAAGCCTGATGAACTGATTTTCATATTTGTCAGAAAGTCCATGATCCTCGCCTTCCCCTATAGTTTTTGTTTGGTAAAAGAGGGTTTTTCCCTCAATCTGTTTTTTTATGTAGATACAGCAAGTTTCATACCATTAGGAACTAAAGAGGGAAAAGACGGACGAGGCAAGAGAAACCCATTTATTTAAAAAGGGTTATAGATATATAGCTGGAGGAGGAAAAGCAGGGATGATTTCTAAAAAGGGGCAAGTTCCGTCATAATTTTGGCCCCTGCCGGTTAAGCAAGAGACTATATTATTTGTAAGGAAGTAGTAAATTTGCGAAAAAATAAGGACCGATGGGATATAGCGGGGGAAATAAGGGGTTGCGGAATCAGAGGATAGGTTTTTCTTCCACAAGCCCGAATCCCTAGAAACCGGCAAATTACAGCTTTGATTACGGTGTGTCATTCTGAGGATTTCAGAAATTCTTCGCTATATTTTTTCCGATAGGTCTTGGCTTGATCTGCGTTCAAAGTTCTCTCGTAAGCTCTGCGGTATTCCACCGTTGGCCGGAGTTTGACGATGGCCTTGTTTATAGCCTTGATGGCTTTCGCTCCCCATTCCGTTTTGGCACAGGCGACGTGTCCAAATACCATTTCCGGGATTTTCCCCAGAGGTACCTCTACAATGTTGTGCATATCTTCGGTCGTATCCTCACTTTCGAGGTACTCGATTAGGAAGTCTACCCGATCGGCTCCAAGCATCGAAAAGGCGCTGGATTTTTGTTCGAGGGTCGAGCGAAGCTGAATATTGTCGGACTTTTCAAACTGCTTAATTATATTGTCCAGGAACTTACCATAGCTGCGCTCCTTTGTGACTGCCAATACGCCATAGTCGTTCTCAAACAGGGTCTGTAAGGACAGCCGTTTCGGTCGTCCCAGCTTTTCGAACATTTCTCTCCGCATAAAGAGACGTAAGCGCTTCGGGAGAGTGGTTTCGAATATTGCAGACATGCAAGATTTCCGGATATGCGGCCTGATTGGTTGGAATTACGAGTTTTGGTATACCAAGCACCATATGCCCCGCTCGGTCAAAGTTGACGTTTCTGCGGGAGGGCATAAGGCTGTGATGAAAATGTTGTCCGCCGGCCATTGTGACGTGGCTGCAATCAATATGGAGTCCACAATTGGTGCCATATTAGCCGGTGAATTAAAGATGCCGGAGGATATTGAGTGCAGGAAATTGAAAGGGGTCGGGGGGTTGAAAAATTATATGTCTGTTTCCAGGAATTCGCCCCGCGCAGAGATGCTGGTTACCCGCATAAGTACGGCGATCATCTACCTGAAAAGCACAAAAAAATGGTTGGACAATATAGACTTGGAGATTGCGAAACTATTCCCCGAAAAATCAGGCGCGCTTATTAAATGCCAGTAATTCGGTGAAGAGGATAAGGTGCCGGGTTACATTATTCTTTCTCACCCTCGTTATATTCGTTGAGTTTGTTGCGCAGGGTGCGGATGCTGATGCCTAAAGAATCGGCGGCTTTGGTTTTGTTGCCGCTGAATTCTTCGAGTGTTTGCTTGATCAGCTCCTTTTCCATTTCATGAATCGTTCCCGATAGCTTCGGCGCAGCGTCTTTATTCCCGGACGAGAGAGGCTCGTCATCAAAAAACAGGTTCGCCGGAAGCAGGGTATCGCCCTGGCACATCAGGCAGGACCGCTCAATAATATTTCCAAGTTCACGGATATTGCCAGGCCAACGATATTTTTTCAACAGGGTCAGGGTCGCCGGGTCAATCTTAATCGGAGGACGGGAGTTTTCCTGGCAAAACTGATTCATAAAATATTCTGCCAGCAGTGGGATGTCATCCTTTCTTGCACGCAGAGGAATGAGGATCAAAGGAACCACATTCAACCGATAATACAGATCTTCCCTGAATTCCTGATTCTCAATTCGGCGACGAATGTCCCGGTTGGTCGTGGCAATCACCCTCACATCCACAGGGATAGGGGCTTTACCCCCCACTTTATCCACTTCATGCTCCTGCAAGACTCTGAGTAGTTTAGCCTGCAAAGGCAGACTCATCTCTGTAACCTCATCCAGAAGCAGTGAACTCTGGTGTGCCAATTCAAACTTGCCTTCTTTATTTTCCGTGGCTCCGGTGAACGATCCCTTCTCATGACCAAACAATTCAGACTCCAGCAACCCTTCAGGTAATGCGGCGCAATTGACCGCCATAAAAGATTTGCCCGCACGAGGGCTGCACTGGTGAATATAACGCGCAAACAATTCCTTACCGGTACCCGTCTCGCCCATAATGAGAACGGTTGACTTGCTGTAAGCAACATTTTCGGCAAATTTCAGGAGCTTCTTCATTCCCTCATCCTGGGTCACAATTCTTTTTGTGACTGGAGAATCAGCTTTATCGATGACACCCGATGGTCGCGCAGGGGGGATATAATCCTGCGGATTTAAAAACGCACGCTTCACTGTAGAAACTAGAACATCAGCAGAAAAACCGGAACCTTTTATCAGGTAATCAAAGGCCCCTTCCTTCATAGCCTCAACCGCGTTATCAATGGTTCCATAAGCAGTCATCATAACCACTGGCGTTTGAGGAGAACGCTCTTTGACCTCACGCAACAATTCCAATCCATTTAGTTTTGGCATGCGCACATCTGTCAAAACCAGATCGAACACCTGATTTTCAAACTGCTCAAGCGCCTGCCTGCCGTCTTCCGCGCAAACGAGCTGGTAATTCTCACGCTGAAGGGTTGTCTCCAGTGCGATCCTCATTTCGGGTTCATCATCGACGATAAGAATTTTTTTTGAAGAATTACTTTTCATCGAAATCCTCATCCCAGCAAGGAATCTTAACTTTGAAAGAAGTGCTCTTACCCTCTTCGCTCATGGCTTCAATCGTCCCCTGGTGGGCTTTGATAATATTATGCGATATGGCCAGCCCCAGCCCTGTGCCTTTATCCTTGGTCGTAAAAAAAGGATTGAAAATTTTAGCAAGATCATCGGCAGAAATTCCTCCACCGGTATCGGAAATCGTAACGGCTATGAATTTACGGGCACCTGCTCCGCTATCATTTTCGGCCACGGGTATAAGAGCCTTTCTGGTTTGCAGGCGCAATTCTCCTCCATCCGGCATCGCCTGAATTGCGTTACGAATCAAATTCGGAAAAACCTGTCGTAATAATTCCCGATCGCCATTCGCCATCATCTCTTCTTTGTCAAAGTCTCGAACCACTTTAATATTCTCCGGCACTTTGACATCGTCTAAACCGTCCAGAAGTTGCGACAACAAAAGATTGATATCGCATTGCTGGCGGGATGGCTTGGATGATTTTGCAAACAAGAGAAGAGTGGATATGATGCGGTCCATGTTCTTCACCCCTGCGCGGATATGCTGAACCAGCTTGCCTTTTTCTGGATCTTCTTCCAGATCTTTTTTAAGTAACGACGCAAACAATTCGATACTCGCCAGAGGATTCCTGATCTCATGCGCGATCCCCGCCGCCATCTCTCCCATTTCCCGCAGTCGTTGGTTACGATTAGCCAACTCTTCTAATCGGTGCAAGTCGGTTCTATCTTGCAAGATCAGTACGGCTCCTATCTGTCCGCCATGATTGTCCCATACCGGTGAAGCAGAAACACGGGCATGAATTATTTTCTTATCGGGAGTGGTGATATCCTGATCCCGGCTGATCGTTTCTCCACGATTTTTTTCAAGCCTAGACACCAGAGTTTCAAACAAGTCAA
>Ga0233434_1001373_pt1 | contig 23946 bp, 27 predicted proteins | sample SI_122_August201_4_FD_182738 | JGI IMG/M metagenome (GOLD analysis project Ga0233434, IMG submission 182738) | Seawater microbial communities from Saanich Inlet, British Columbia, Canada - SI_122_August2016_120_MG | ecosystem: Environmental > Aquatic > Marine > Inlet | place: Canada: British... | reverse complement strand
GTGAAACTCAAAAACGAGTTATTGAACCAAAATCTGTTATGGCAGTTATGATATTCTCAACAATCTTCTTGGTAGGATTTGGTGTTTATCCAGAACCATTGCTTAAATTTGTAGAACTTGCAACTCCAGTAATTGGTTTAGGTATTATGCCTTAAATGAAGTAAATTTAATTAATTCTTCTAAATTCATTTTTGCATCATTGTCTGGGATTTTTCTCAAAAATGATCTTGCTTTCTCAGAATATTCTTTTAACAATTCTTCCATTTTGTTAAATCCATCTCTAGGATCTACACTTTTTTTAATTAACAAATTAAATAATTTTTCTTCATTCTTCCAATCTAACAAATCATCTCTAATTTGATATGCGATTCCAAGATTTCTTCCATATCCTGTCAATGCTTCAATTTGGTCTTCTGTTCCATTTGCAATTATTCCTCCTGTTCTAGCTGCAACTTCAAATGCAGTTGCAGTTTTGTATTCAATTACTTTTAGATAGTCATCAAATGTAATGTCTCCGCTATCTTCCAATCTACCTTCAATCATCTCTCCTTCACTCATTAACATTGCAGTTGTAGCCAAATCTTTTGTTATTCTAGCATTATCTAATCTTGATGATATTGCAAGAATTAATCCTAAAACAAAATCTCCTGTTAGAACACTTGTGTTATATCCATATTTAACATGAAATGGATCTTTTTGTCTCCTCATAGTTTCCTTATCTATAATGTCATCATGGATGATTGATTCCATATGTAAAAATTCCACAGCACAAGAGGCTGATAATACATTTTCGTCTATTTTCCCAATACTTTCTGCAGCTAAACTCAAAATAATTGGTCTAATTCTTTTACCACCTTCTAATGAATATTTTAAAGGCTCAATGAATTCTGATTCTGAATATAATGCAAGTTCTTTGTCTAATGCTTGGTCAATTTTTTTGATATATTCCCCGTATGTTTCAAGTAGAGGATTGATTTCGATATTTTTCCTGTCCAAGATAATTGATCAAAAACCTTCTTTATTAGTAATTAAATCTTGGTGCTCCAGCCGGGATTTGAACCCGGGATCTTTGCCTTGAAAGGGCAAAATGCTTGACCGGTCTACACCACTGGAACCCATAAAAATTTCTCATTTTGATCATAAAATCTTTTGCTACACAACAAAGATTTTTGTATTGGCAGATTCAGACATGAATTATGAATTTAATTCAAAAAATTGACCAAATAATTGAAGAAAGAAGCTTACTAAAACACCCATTTTATGAAATGTGGTCTGATGGAAAATTGACTCAGGAATCTTTAGCTGGATATTCAAAAGAATATTTTCAACTTGTAAAAGCAGTCCCTGAATTTATGACTCCAATTATTCAACAAGCACCTAATTCTGTTATTACTGAATTATCTGAAAATCAACAAGAGGAATCTGATCACATTAAACCTTGGATTGGTTTTGCAGAAGAACTTGGTATTTCTGAAGATGAACTCATTCCATATTCTGGATTAGATAAAACTAACAAAGCAGTATCTGATTTATCTGAATTAATGAATACTTTTGACGGTGGTGCATGTGCAATGTATGCATTTGAAAAAGAAATTCCAAAAATTAGTCAAACAAAATTAGATGGATTATCTGAATTCTATCAAATTACAACTGATAAAGCAACTGAATACTTTAAACTCCACACTGAAGCTGATGTTAGACATGCAGCATCTTGGAGAAATATTTTAGAGAAATCAAATGCTGATACAAGTAATCTTATTGAAATTGCTGAAAAATCTGTTTCAGCACAAAATCTGTTACTTGACAGTTGTTATGACGAATATTGTTAATCTCATAACATTTTATACCTCAAAAAATTTTTATCATTTTAGGGCCCGTAACTCAGCTTGGTAGAGTAACCGGCTCATAACCGGTGAGCCAAGGGATCGAAGCCCTTCGGGCCCATTATTTTCAATTAGTTTTAAAATGAGTCAATACAAAAATTATTGGCTGCAATGAAGAATCAGAGTTATATCTGAAATTGATGATTGGAAGGCATTTGTCTGAGCTGCCCAAACTCATTTACTAATTTGTTTTTTTACTTTATCTAGAATTTCTACATCAATTAATTTTTGTTCATACAATACTTCGGCAATTTGTAATATGTTTAAAATTGAATGCATCTTTACTCCAAGTTCTTGTAAAGCTTCTGTAGCTCCTTCCATTCTATCTACAATTACATATGCATCTTTTACTGGAACATTTACTTCTGTTAATGATTTTGTTGCATTTAGAACTGAACCTCCAGTAGTTGCAACATCATCTATCATTACAACTTTCATTCCATCATGAATCTTCCCCTCAACTGATTTTGAAGTACCATAATTCTTTGGTTTACTTCTAACATAGATTAATGGTTTAACTGTTTCAATTGCTAATGCTGATGCAATAACTAGTCCTCCTGTGGGAACTGAAACAATACTTTCAAAATTTTCTAATCCTATGTCTTCAGTTATTTGCTTTTCTAGATATTTTACCATCATTCTAAATTCATGCGGATAACTTGGCACTAATCTTAAATCCACATAATATGAGCTACTTTTTCCACTGGCTAGTGTAAAATCTCCAAATTTTATTATCTCTTTTTGATGTAAAAAGGTCACAAATTCTTTCACAAACTCCATATCAAAATTCACTACATTGGATTTATTTTGGTTTGTATTTAGTATCTATTATGCCTGAAATTTGGTTGAATTATGGGATCACAGACGTGGTTTTGGACATAAAAGCAGAAAATTTAGAGCAAAAAATTGATTCTGACGGTAAAATTATGGATGATTTTGCAATTACTGAGAAACTCAATTCACTTGACTTATCAAAACCAATGGAATTGGTAGTATTACATAATTCCAAATCCATTTTAAAAATTATCTCATCTTTATTCACATTATGTGAACAAAAATCAAAACCATTCCCAAAAATACTAACTGAGAAAAAAATCCTAAATTTGGTTAAATCTGGTTTACCTGAAGGAAGTTCAATTAATGAATTTGATGATGTAGATATTTCAAATTCAAATCTTGTATTTATGGGAGAAATGGGATTTGATGGTTTGTTTGGTTATGAAACTGTTGCAACTCGTTTAATCAAAAAATTTGGTGCCGAATCTATGCTTTCAGCATATGCAAAAAGACAGGGCAATCTTCCAACACCTGGACAATATCCTGAAAGTTTAACTGAAGCAAAAAAATTTGCTGATAATTTTGAAATTCAAGCAATTGAAATAATTGCAAATTCTGAAGGAATACTTGATTTTACAATTGGTCATCCTTCTCAAACACTTTCTACAACAAAAATTTTGGAATCAAATTCAATTAAAGATATTGGTGAACATAAAACTGTAATATTGAGTACTGGTAAAGATGCAAGTAATGATACTTTAGGAAATTCTTTATCTTCTCTTTGGAACTGCTCAAATGCTATCAAAAAAGATGGTCTTGCAATTCTGGTTGCTGAATGTAAAAGTGGTTTAGGCTCTGATGCAATTCAACAATACATTGAAGATAGATTAACTTTAGAGCAATTACGAAATCCTACAAAATATGTCAACGGAATGGAAGATTTACTATTTCTTTCAGAAATTCAAAAAAACTTTCAAATTGGTTTGGTATCTATTCTACCTGAATTTTATGCAAAAAAACTAGATATGATTTCTTTACCTGGAATAAAATATTCTATGGATTATATTTTAAAAACACAAGGTGCTAGACAAAAAGTTGCAGTTGTAACTGACGGTGCAAGACTTTTTCTAAGGTAAAATTCCTGAAAATAATCCTGATGGGAGTGGAGCACACAAAACTGCTAATATTATAATTCCAATATATGCTAATTTTCTATTTCTTGTAAGTGGGGATATGTCGTCCAGTGGAGTTGCACTTGGATTTTTGGCTGACATTACTAAAATTAAGATTGCCATGAGCCAATAATTCAGTAAAACAAGTACTAACATGCTTCCATAAGTTGCATATCTGTGAATTTTTTGACCCAAAAGAGTTCTTGCCATATGTCCGCCATCCAGTTGCCATGCTGGAAGTAAATTCAAAAATGTAATCAAAAATCCAATCCATGCTGCAAACATTACTGGTGTCATAATTACTTCATGACCTGGTCCACCTTTACCAAATACTGCTAAACTTGCAGTCATTAGTAGTGGTTCTCCTTGTTCCCATTCTACTAGCATTTGTTCTGCAAATAATCCTTCAGCTATTCCTTGATCTAAAATTGGTGCGGTATATGCTCCATATAGTGAAACTATAATTGTAATTACAAGTCCTGCAATTGGTCCTGCAATAGCTACATCAAATAGAATATTACGATTAATCGTTAATCCTTTTGACTGAATGAATGCACCAAATGTTGGAATGCCTACTATCGGTAAACCTGGAATAAAATAAGGCCAACTTGTTTTTAATTTATGTACTTTTGCTGCAATAATGTGTCCAAGTTCATGTGTTCCTAAAATTCCTAATAGTGCAAGTGTATACACAATTGCCATTTGAAATGGATCTCCAATTTCAATAATGGCGTTTGTTCCAGATGTTCTATAGTAACCATCAATCATTACAAATGATATTACAATCACAAACAATAATCTTGGAGTCCAAGTTGCATTGAGCCATTTTCTTGATTTTTTTATTGTAAATTTTTGAATTTCAATGTAAATCTCATCTTCTTTTTTTAGTAATTTGCAAACATAACTCATATTTTCTAAAGCTCTTGCCAAATCTTCAAATTTTGTTTGAAATTCTGAATCTTTAATTTTAAACTCTAATGTAAATTCTGTTTTTGTAAATTCACCTACATTGAAAATTGAATTAACTAATGAAATAATGCCTTCCTGAGAATCTTCTTCCATCTATTTCACATTCTTTGATTCCATTAATGATCTTTTTGTTTAAAATTAAATATTGATAGTTTCATGATATAACTATGCAAGTAATTTTGAGACAATTAGGTGACTGTAATATACGTCGAGCATCTCCAAGCGATCTAATTTCAGTCATGGAAATTAACCTCAAAACTCTCCCTGAACATTATTCTGACTATTTTTATGAGTCATTATTACAGGAATTGCCCGAAGCATTTTTGGTTGCAGAAATTGATGGTAAAATTGTTGGATATGAAATGTGTAAAACTGAATTTGGATTTTCAAATTTTAAAAAATTGGGTTTTGTAAAAAAAGGACATGTAGTATCAATTGCTGTTCTTGATGAATATAGAAAAAAAGGAATTGGTAAAGCTCTTGTTGAAGAATCTGTAACAGGTGTAAAGACCCGAAATTGTGATGAATTTTATTTAGAAGTTAGATGTAGTAATACTGATGCAGTTCGTCTTTATGAGAAACTTGGATTTGTGATAAGACAGGAGCTTAATGCATATTATCGTGATGGTGAATCTGCATATTTAATGGCAATTGAATTAAGTTGAAAGCATTACTAATTATTTTAATTGCAATTTTTGTTATGATTGGTTCATTTTCAAATGTTTCTGGTGTTGTTCTTGTATTTTTAGACAAGGATGTTTATGAAATTCCAACTCCTGATAAGCCATTAACAATTTTTATTGATTCTCCTGGTAAAGTAACAATTTCTGTAAGTAATGGTGAAATTGCAACAGTATTGGGTGAAACAACTTCTGGCGAATTTACAATTTATCATGATGATTATAATTTTATTGAGGGTACGATGTTAATTGCAAATCACATTAATGATTATACTTTAAAAGAATGGACAGACGTTTCAACTTTTTCTAAAAATGCATCAACTGAATCTGCAAAAGAAACAACCAATGTAAAATCTGGCAATGGTGGCGGTTGTCTAATTGCAACAGCAACTTATGGTTCAGAAACAGCAACTGAAATTCAACAGCTCAGAGAGTTAAGAGACAATCAATTGTTACAAACTGAATCTGGAACTGCATTCATGAATACATTCAATGACATTTACTATTCATTTAGCCCGATAATTGCTGATTATGAGCGTGAAAACCCATTATTCAAGGAGGCAGTAAAGATTACAATTACTCCAATGATTTCCACATTATCATTAATGGAGAACGCAGAGTCTGAATCAGAAGTTTTGAGTATTGGATTATCTGTGATTACATTGAATTTGGGAATGTATTTTGGTGCACCAGCCACAGTCATAATTGCTATTAGAAAAATTTTTTGAGAAGATAAACGATAAATAAGTCACAAAAAGTTTTTTCACATGGATAAGCGTAAAGGTATGGGTGCTTTAATTTTCATACTTTGTATTGGTGGATTTTTTGTTTATGCATATTTACTCATGTTATCTGAATGGTCTCCAATTGTTTTACAACTATCTGTATTGATGGCAGTTGGTGGTATTCTTGGAATTATTGCTTGGATTGGATATGTAATGGCAACAACAAAACCTACATCGGCGACAATAACTTCTGCTGATGATTAATCTATTTAGTAATTTTTACATCTACAACTGTTTGATAGTATCTGGGACCGACAGCTCTTACAATTTTTGAGCCGAGAATTTCTGATTTTACTGTTGTAATTTCTTTATAATGTTTTTCAGTCAATTTTCCAGCTTCTGATTTTTTATCTGCATGAATGTGAGAGTAGTAATGAATAATTCCTCCACTTTTTGTTGTATTTATTGCAGAATCTAAAAATTCATCTGATCTTTCTGGTAATAATGTCAAAGTTCTATCTGATTTATCAACTAGTTGTTCTTGAATTATCTTTGATGCATCTCCATTAATGGAGATCACTTTACCTGCTAGTTTGTTTATTGCCATATTTCTTTCACAAAGTTTTGATGCAATTGGATTTAAATCAAGACTGTATACAGTACATTTTTTCTTTTTTGCAGCCATAATTGAAAACATTCCTACTCCTGCAAACATGTTTGTCATAACTTCTCCATCTTGAGTCAATTTTGCAATTCTTTCTCTTTCTGTTGAGAGACGAGGTGAAAAAAATGCATTTTCTACATCTACAATAAATTTACAACCAAATTCTTTGTATTCTGTTTCTGTATTGTCTTCACCTGCAATGATCTCAAGATTTCTTGTACGAAAATCCCCTTCAACTGCTGATGATTGATAAAATACACTTCTAACAATTTTAACCTCATTTAGCAGGGTTTCACCAATAATTTTTTTCTTGGATAATAATGAATTCGGTATCCTAACAATTATGATGCTTCCTATTTGATCAAATGCTGAGATTAATTCGTCACTTTCTTTTGATGTTAACACATTTTCTAGTGACTTTTTTAACATTCGAGTCAATGTTTGTAGTAGAAATTCCCTGATGATTTTTGATCTTTATCTAATCTACTTTCTATTTTATTTACTCTAGGTCTTAGACTTTTTTCATCCCTTCTAAATGACATGTCTAATGATTTTAGAAATCTATTCATAGCTTCTGATTTTGGCATTGGTGATGTGGCAGTTCCTGCTTTTCCTGACTCTCCTTCAAATATTATCATTGAATCTGACATTAAATCCATTAATTGTAAATCATGATCAATTATAATTGCTGATTTTCCAAAAGAACGAACAAATTTTTGTAAAAATTTTGCAACTGCAATTCTATCTTCAACATCTAAAAATGCTGAAGGTTCGTCTAATGCATACAAATCTACTTTTTGAATTAAACATGATGCAACAGCAATTTTTTGTAGTTCTCCACCTGAAAGATTTTTTACTGATTTATTGTATAATTTTCTAATTTTTAATGGATCTAGTATTTGTTCTTCTTCCTGACTTCCTTCAATAGGTCCTCCATTTGCTTTTTCTAAAAGTGCTATAACTTCTACATCAATATCGTTTTGCAAATATTGTGGCTTGTATGCTATCTTAATTTTTTTATCAATTGAACCTACATCTGGTTTTTGAACACCTGCAATCATTTTCATCATTGTAGTTTTTCCTAGAGCATTTGCACCCATTATGCCTAAAACCTCTCCTTTTCTTACCACTCCAGGCTCAATTGTTACTGAAAATGAATCAAATTTTTTTTCTAATTTTGGATAATTTACAATATCTGTACCTTCTTGGAAAATATCTGTAGATGATGACGACACATCCATAGAGAACTTTTTCTCTCTAAATCTAACATTTTCATTTGGTAAATATCCATCAAGGAATACATTGATTCCAATTTTAGTTGATAAAATATTTGAAACAATTCCATATGCTGCTGGTTCACCATATAATACCTCAATGTAGTCACTAAGAAAGTCAAGTAATGTTAGATCATGTTCTACAACCATCACACTTTTTCCAATTTTAGCTAATCCTTGAATTACTCTTGCAACACCTGTTCTTTGAAATACGTCATTATATGAAGAGGGTTCATCAAAAAAGTAAAATTCTGTATCCTTTGATGCAGCAGCAGCTACTGCAATTCTTTGTAATTCTCCACCACTAAGTTCTTTCAAACTTTGTTCCATGGAGTTTTGTAATCCTAATTCCCTGATTAATTCTCTAGTTATTCCTCTTTCATCATATTTATCCAGTAACTCATTTCCTGTACCATCAAATGCTTCTGCAAGATGGTGAATTTGTTGTGGTTTTATTGATGCCCGAATTTCATTTTGTTCGATTTTTTGAAAATGTTGTTTTAATTCAGTTCCACTATAATGTTTAAAAATTTCATCCCATTCTGGTGGGTTTTCATATCTTCCAAGATTTGGTTTAAGTTTTCCAGATAATATGTTGACTACAGTACTTTTCCCCATTCCATTTCTTCCAAGTAATCCGACAACTTCTCCTTTTCTTGGAGTTGGTAATTTGTATAATCTAAAAGAATTATTTCCATATTGATGAATTTTATCAGTAGCTAACTCACTTGCTAAATTCACAATTGTAATTGCATCAAAAGGACATACTTTTACACATATTCCACAACCATTACAAATATCCTCATCAATTTGGGCTTTTTTTGATTCTTCATTAATTGTAACACATTCTGCGCCTGATTTGTTTACTGGGCAGTATTTTATACATTCTAATCCACATTTTTGTGGCTGACATAGATCTTGATCCAATACGGCAACTCTGTGTGTCATAGTTGTAATTCGATATTTTCTTTGCTTTATACCTATTTTGAGTAGATTTCAAATCTGTCGTTACCTTAATACATTAGAATTATGGTATAATTGTCAAGCCGGCCATAGCGTCAGGGTGCGACCTAATCCCGTTCCGAACTTAGAAGTCAAACCTGATGTCGCTGTTGTGCTACTAAGATGCGAGAGCTCTTGGGAAGCAACAGTGCTGGCATTTTTCAATTTTCAATCAATCTTTTAATACCCATTTCATTTGGTTGAATTGATTTCAATGCCAAATTGTAGTGTTTGTGGAGAAAAATGTGATAATGATATTAGATTACTAAACCACATGATGGAAAAACATGGATGGAGAAATCCAAATGTTGGAACACCTGATAGAAATAGTAGAGGTTACTGATTTTATAATTTTTGTAAATAATCTAAAATTAATCTTACACCAAAACCTGTAGCACCCTTTGGATTGTATGGTTTTACTTTTGTTGCTGCTCCTTGAGTCCATGCAACACCTGCAATATCTAGATGTGCCCATGGTGTATCTTCTATTGCACTTTTCAAAAATGCAGCAGCTGTAATAGTTCCAGCTGCTCTTCCAATACCGACATTTTTGATATCTGCAACATCTGATTTTATCATATCCATATAGTCTTGTGTTAGTGGTAATTCCCAAATTTCTTCTGTTGTTGTTTTGGATGAATCTGCAATTTTTTTTGTTAACTGTTTATTGTTTGATACAATTGCAGCTACGTTGTTTCCTAATGCAACAATACATGCTCCTGTTAAAGTTGCAAAATCAATAATTGCTTTTGGAGAATATTGTTTTTCACCATATGCTAAAGCATCTGCTAAAATGAGCCTACCTTCAGCATCTGTATTTAGAATTTCTGCAGTTTTTCCGTTGTATAATTTTATAATATCTCCTGGTCTATATGCTTCTCCTCCAGGCATATTTTCCACTGATGGAATAATTCCAACTATGTTAATTGGTAATTTTAACTCTGAAACTGATTTCATAATTCCTAATACTGTACAACCCCCACATTTGTCGAATTTCATTTCATCCATACTTTGTCCTGGTTTTAATGAAATTCCACCAGTGTCAAATGTAACAGCCTTTCCAACTAAAACAATTGGTTTTTGATTTTTAGGTCCATTATTATGTTCTATTACAATTAATTTTGGTTCGTTTTTACTTCCTTTGCCTACTGCTGTAATTCCTCCAAAACCCTTTTTCTTTAATTCCGGTTGTGAAATTATGATATTTTTCATTTTATTCTTTTTAGAAATATCTTTAGCAAAATTTGCTAGTGTTGTCGGAGTACATTCGTTAGGTGGTAAATTTGCAATACTTTTAGTAAATATTACACCATCTGCAACAGCTTCAGCAACTTTGATTGCTTTTGAAATTTTATTTGATTTAGAAACTATGATTGTCATGTCTGGTGATTTATCTGATTTTTCTGTCTTGAATTTATCAAATTTGTATAATGACATCTTTGCACCTTCAATTATTTGAGAAACTGATGAAATTGAATCAATTACAAAAGTAGGTGGTACTATAATTGAAAATTCTTTTAATTTTAATTCCCTTGCTTTTTGTGCAATTTTACCTGAAACAAATCTTATAGTATCTTGTGTTAAATTTTCTTTTTTACCAATACCTGCAAGAAGAATTCTTTGAGCCTGTTTTTTTCCTGGTATTGGGATAATTGTTAATCTTCCTAATTTTCCATTCATATCTTTTAATGATTGATTGATTGAAAATGATATTTTTTGATCAAATTTTGGTAATCCTAAAACTTTGTTAGAGTCTTCTAATACAAATCCACATAGAAGTTCTGTTTTTCTTTTAGTAGAACTTTCAGTTTTAATTTTCATGATGAATTTTGTTTTTTAAAGCATTATTTAGATTTTTTACAAATCAATTTTTTTACTATTTGTGATTAGTGTAAATGATCTAACAAATACTGCTTTGGCACTCTTACACTCTTCACTACAAATATTGTTCATTTGATCAAATTTTGTTTTTCTTGATTTTGTAGAAAAAATTGCTTTAATTACTGGTAATAATGCTGCTCTTCCTCCATTTGCTCTTTTTTCATCAATAAACCAAAACATTTCTAATGCTGATTCATCTAAAATTTCATTTCTTATCTTAGTCCCAAAATTTGAATAGTGTCCTACCATTGTGATTTTACCTTTTGCCAAAAAATTTACAATTGTTGCAAATTTTATACAAACATAACACTGATCATCAAAAAGTACAATTGGAATTTTATCTTTAATTTCCATAATTATAGATAATTGCGATCAAATTAAAATTTTACAGAAGTAGATTTTTATTCGATTTATGAAGATACGTTCCAGATGGGTCTTAACTATTATCAAATTAAAAAAAATATTCTAAGAGCTCGTAAATTAGTTATTAAGGCAACTAACACTGCGGGTTCTGGTCATCCTGGCGGTTCCTTTTCTATGGCTGAAATTTTAGGCTGTTTATTTAACAAACATTTGAAATTTGATGCTAAAAATCCTCGTTGGGAGGATAGAGATCGTTTAGTATTATCAAAAGGTCATGCTGCTCCTGGATTATTTTCTAATATGGCAGTTGCAGGATATTTTCCAGAATCTGAAATTGAAACTTTAAGAAAATTTGGTAGTAGATTACAGGGACATCCTGATCTAAAATGCCCTGGTGTTGAATTTTGTGGAGGTTCATTAGGAACTGGATTATCTTATTCTGTTGGAATTGCGCTAGCTGCAAAAATTGATTCCAAGGATCATCATGTCTATACAATTATCGGAGATGGTGAATCTGATGAAGGTCAAGTTTGGGAAGCCGCAATGACTGCTTCAAAATACAAAGTTGATAATCTAACTGCTTTTCTTGATAGAAATTTTATTCAACAGGATTCTTATACTGAAAAAATTATGCCTTTAGATGAAAAATTAGAAGGTGATGATATTACTGAAATGTGGAAGGATGCATCAAGATGGAAAACTGGTGATAAGTGGAGATCATTTGGTTGGAATGTTCTTGAAATTGATGGGCATAGAATTGAACAAATTGATGCAGCTATTACAAAAGCAAATGCAATAAAAGGAGTTCCTACAATAATTATTTCTAGAACTATCAAAGGTAAATCTTTAGAACATATGGAAGATAATCCGCAATGGCATGGAAAGGCACCTGATTCTGATATTGTCCCTATAATTAATTCCGAATTAGATTCTCAATTTTTGATTGCTCCTTCAATTATTGCAGGTGATATGTCTAATCTAGAAAATGAAGTTAAGAGATGTATAACTGGAAGATCTGATTTAATTCATCTTGATGTGATGGATGGTCAATTTGTTCCAACAAAAACTTTTGATCATAATAAAATAAAAGACCTGAGACCGTTAACTGTAATTCCATTTGATACTCATCTTATGATCAATGATCCTGTAAAACATGTTAAAGATTACATAGATGCTGGAAGTGATATTGTAACAGTTCATGCTGAAGTTACTGATGAATCTAGTTTTGGGGAAATTCATGATATTTTAAAACAACATCAAGTTGGAGTTGGATTTGCAATTAATCCTGATACTGAATTGCCTGAATGGTCTTACAAATTTTTGTCTACGTTAGATCAACTAATTGTAATGTCAGTGATTCCTGGAAAATCTGGTCAGAAATACATTGAAGAAACTCATAATAAAATGACTAGATTGAATTCTGTTCTTAACGAACATAATTTTTCAGGCTGTATTGAAGCTGATGGTGGTGTCAATATTGAAAATATTGGTTCTGTTTTTGCAGATGGTGCACGTGCTTTTGTTGGAGGTGGTGCAATTGTTGGACAGCAGGATGTTAGAACTGCAATTAAAGATTTTAGAAATGCAGTTTTAAAATCAAGGAGACGTCTACTACTTGATAAAGCAAATCAGTTGGGAGGTTCTGATTTAGTCAATAAATGGATTGGATTGCATGTAATTGGTGCAAAACAAGAAGAAATTAAAAAAATTGCTCAGGAGGCAGGATATCTATGAATGATCCAATAATGACTGATATGCGTTCAGAATATTCAAAATCATTAATTCAAGTTGGACATGAGAATTCAAATGTTGTTGTATTAGGAGCTGATACAACTGATTCATTAAAAACTTCTGGATTTGGCAAACAATTTCCTGATCGATTTTTTAATGTTGGTATCGCTGAGGCAAATCTTGTAACTATGTCTGCTGGATTAGCTGTATCTGGAAAAATTTCTTTTGCAAGTACTTATGCAATATTTTTACCTGGAAGAGCAGTTGATCAAATTCGAAATAATATTGCATATCCTTCACCTCCTGGAAAAAAAGGACTAAATGTTAAATTAGTTACCTCTCACGGAGGTTTGTCTGTTGGACCTGATGGTGGTTCTCATCAACAAATTGAAGACATTGCAATAATGAGAGTTATTCCAAATTTCCGAGTTTTTATTCCGGCTGACACTGTCTCTGTTTCAAAATTAACTCATTTGATGGCATCTGAATATGGGCCGTTTTACATGAGAATGGCAAGATCCAAAACACCTCTAGTACATTCTGAGTCTCAAGAATTTAAAATTGGTAAAGGAATCACCTTGAGAGATGGTTCTGATTGTACAATTGCTGCATGTGGTACAACTGTTAGAATGGCATTAGAAGCTGCAGAAACACTTCAACAAGATGGAATTTCTTGTAGAGTTTTAGATATGTTTTCAATCAAGCCTATTGATAATGACATTTTAGAAAAGGCAGCAAGGGAAACTGGTTGTATTGTTACTACTGAGGAACATAATATTCTTGGAGGTATGGGTTCGGCAGTAGCAGAATCTATATCTGAATCATATCCTGTACCAATCAAAAGAATTGGAGCCCAAGATATGTTTGGTGAATCTGCACGTGATGCTGAAATTCCTTTACTTTTAGAAAAGCATGGAATTACATCTTTTAATATGGCAAAACAAGCAAAAGAATTAAGGAGTAAAAAAATATGAAAATTTTTCTTGATACTGCTAATTTAGAATCCATAAAAAAATTTAACGATATGGGGTTACTAGATGGTATTACAACAAATCCTTCTTTAATGTCAAAAGAAGGCGGTAATCCAAAAAATGCAATGGAGGAAATCACAAAAATTATTCAAGGTGATGTAAGTTTAGAAGTTGTTAGTACTGAATATTCTGGAATGATGGAAGAAGGTAAACGTCTTCGTGAATATGGTGACAATGTTGTTGTTAAAGTTCCAATGACTCCTGATGGTCTTAAAGCATGCAAATCTTTTTCATCACAAGGAATTCCTGTTAATGTTACTTTGATTTTTTCTGCAAATCAAGCTTTACTTGCTGCAAAATCCGGAGCAAAATACGTTAGTCCATTTATTGGAAGATTAGATGATATTGGCCAAGATGGAATGAACTTAATTAAAGAAATCAAAGAAATTTTTTCAAACTATTCTTTTCAAACTCAAATTCTTGTTGCAAGTGTTCGTCATCCATTACATGTAATTGATGCAGCAAAAATTGGTGCAGATGTCGTTACATTGCCTCCAGGAGTTTTGGATAAAATGCTACAACATCCTTTGACAAAAATTGGTTTAGATAATTTTCTTGCTGATTGGGAAAAACTAAAACAAAAAAACCCTGATACAAAGATATAGTAAATTCTAGAAAAATATAAGAAAAATAAAATCCAAAGAGGAGTTTATGTTGTACCTTTTCTTGAACCAGTACCTCTACCAGTACTTCTTGTTTTACCTTTGGTTGAAGGTCTAGATTTTGGTTCTGGCGTATCTGCAAGTTTTCTTGAACCAGTACCTCTGCCTGTTGAAACTGTTCTGCCTCCTGCGGCTTTTTTTCTTTCAGCTTGAATTTTTTTAAATTCCTCGCCTGAGAATTTGAGATCGTTCACATCAACTTCTATAGTTCCAGTACCTCTACCTGTTCTGATTTTAACTTTAACCATGTTTTTACTAAAATCATCTACGGGCTTTTATAAGATATGTCTATAATTTTTCTCTAAAAACAAAGTATCATAATTTTAGATTTTTATGATACTTAAAAATTTATTTTTAGAATTTAAATCATTACTATAAAATTGGATGACTTTTTAATTTTCTTGTGAGGAAAATCTTTTTAGTCTTACCTGTACTAGCATTTGTCATACTTCTTCTAAATGGATTTTTTGGACATTCACTTTTTGCAACTCCTTATAATCAAGATATTAACAAATATTCCATTTATGTTCACTTTCAAGATGAATGGAATAGTTTTCCATCAAATATTTTATTTGAAGTAACCAATGTTTGGTCAAATTCAAACATCAATGATCAAATTTATTCTACTGATTTTTCTAATGTTTCTGATTTTAATAATTACAATTCTAATAATTTACAATTTCAAGACAACCGTGGTTATGTTGAATTAAAACATCAATTCAGTGATTGTAATTCAAGCTGGAAACCCATGTCATATCGATATGCAATTGATTCAGTTAGAAATCAAATTGAATTAATTCAGGGTACTGAATTACATTATGATACTTATGTTTCAGTATTTCCTAACATAAAATCAATTGATTCAATTGAATCCAATTTTTATGTTCAGTTCATTCCTATTTGTACTGATAAAAAAATAACTTCATATGAATACTCAATTTCTATAGATGATGAAAATTCTTGGTTTGATGTTTATTTTATTGATTCAAAAAAACAATTTCAAAATTACATAAATTCTGAAAAATTTGATTTCTATATGAACGATAGTTGTTTTGGAAAAAATTATCATAGTTTTAGTGGTACTTGTGAAAATGTTGATCAGAAATCTGGTCTTTTAATTATAATTCCTGATAACTTGGAACGTTCTTTAACAAAAATTAAAGTGAATTTACATGAAAAAATTTAGAATCCATTTTTAACTACTAATCCAACCCCATTTTTTGAAATATGTGAACATCATAATTGCAGGTATTGCAGATGCAAGAATTACGACTATAAATGTAGTAAATGGACCTAAAATCACAGAACTATCCCCAATTCCTCCTGGTAAGTTGACATTCATTCCATAAAATGTTCCAATTACTGTTGAAGGAATAGCTAATGTGAAAATAATAGTTAAAACTGCTAATACTTTGTTTGTTTTTTCATTACTCAACACAAAATCTACATCTTTGTAAATTTCCATAGTTTCTCTTGATTCATCTAATGTCTCTATGACTTTGTCAATGTGATCAATTACATCATCAAAATATAGTGAAAGTTCATCATCTGAATTATCTGAAAATCTTTTAACATTTTTTGCAATTTCTAAAACGAATCTCTTTAGTGGTACTGATATTCTTCTTAATCTGTTAATTTCCCTTCTTAGTAATGCAATACTTCTTGCAACTGGTTTTGACTCATCAAATACATTATCTTCCATTTCATCTAAATTAGCAATAATTTTTCTTGATGTGTGTAAAAGATCATCTACTAACACATCTATGATTTCGTGAAGTAAATCTCCTGATGATTCTCCTAATAATCTGTTCTTTAATTCCTCATCTGAATTTGATATGCATGTTTTTACTAATTCTACTAATGGTCTTAGATCCCCTTGATGCACTGTCACTAGAAAATCTTTTCCCATGAATATTGATAATTGACTGTTTTTTGATATTCCAATTTTTTGTGCTAGTGGTGGAAAATGTAAAATTACAAAGAAGTGATCATCATAACTATCAAGTTTTGGAAGTTCAAATTTTGTCATACAATCTTCTATGTTTAATTCGTTGAAATTGTATTTCTTAGATAATTTTTCTACATCTTCTCTATCTGGATTTTGTAAATCTATCCATGCAAATCCATTACCTTGTAAGGTCTCTATTTTTCTCTCAATAGGCATATCTGATGATTTCTTACTTGAACGTAATCTATTGGTGATGAATCCTCGTCTCATGGTGAAAAATACCCAGAGTCTACAAATTTAAAGCGATCGTTACTCTCTAATTGTAAATTTTCTTGTTACCATCAACCTATTTCTAATTTGAATTTGAGGCTAATCTATTTGGTTGAATCTTAAAGATTATAACTTGATAAGAAAACTAATTTTTCTGTGGCCCTCGTAGTACAGTGGTTAGTATAGAGGATTGTGGATCCTCGGACAGGAGTTCGATTCCCCTCGAGGGCCCTGTATTTTCAAAATATCCCAAACTTACTTGATTCCATTTCTTCTTTAATTGCAACTTTGAATCGTGGTGATTCTTTTTCAATCTTTTTTGTTAACCATGTGAGAAATTTCTTATCGGTTCCTTTACCTTTTAATTTTTGAAAATCTTCACCCATCATTGATTCCAATTTTTGTATCAATATTCTATTTACACTTAATACAAAAAAATGCCATCCGAAAGCAAATTCTGAATCTGTCATGACAAAATCATCTTCTCCATGCACCATTTCCTCTAAAAATGTGAGTTGATGTGTCAGCGCTTTACTTGTTTTATCATAATCTATTGCAGACACATTGATGTTTAATCTGCTTTCCATAGCCTCTTTATGGGTATACAAAATAAAAGGCTTGCACCTATTTCATTTTAGTAAATATTCAAAATCTATATCAAAATGCATTTTCATAATACTGATGTATGTTTTAATTGATTCTGGAATTTCTTCTGTACATACCACTCCTAATTCTTTAGCATTAATCCAAATAATTAATGTCTGTATGATTGTAAGAAATCTATCGTTTTTAACTTCGGAACCAGAAATTGATTTGGTATATCTTTCTGCAAATTCCCATGCAGTAACAAAATCTATACATTTTACACCAAAAACTGCTAACAACTGTGCTTGCAAATTTTCTGCTTTTTTGAATGGTACTTTGTTAATTATATATGGAAAATTTATTTTATCTGGAAGGCAGTTTGGTAGCGGTCCCCATATTGTAATTATTTTAGTTTCTGGTTTTAGTTTCTCAAATTTTTTAATCATTTTTTTGATTATATTTTCATCTGTAAACCAAAATAATATCACAGTTGCATCTGATATGTCTGATTCTTCAATATTTTGATGAATTACTTTAACATCCATACTTTTCTCTTCAATAGTTTTTTGTGCATTTTGAATTTTTTCTAAATTATTATCGATTCCGATGGCTTTTTTTACTTTAAATTCGTTAATTGCAATTTCTATTCCTTTTTCGTTATTGCATCCTAGATGAAAAAATATGTCATCTTTTCCTAAATTTGAAAATTTGAATATTTCTCTAAATGCTTTTTCTGGTAATTGAACATCCTCGCCACTAAGCAAATTTTTTGGAAGTGTTTCTAAATACTCTTCAAATTTCAATATTTATGCTACTCTAAACAAGAATTTATTCTCTTATGCTTTCTAATTTTGACACTGCTTGCCATAATTGAGTTCTAACATATGATGGCATGTTTGGGTCTTGTGTTACATCATCTAGTAGACTGATTGTATTTGCAGCCCTAACTGAAAGTGAATATTCTTCTTTAACTAAATCTGTGACAAGATCAGTTACAGATTTTTTAATTGTTTTTGGAGTTGAATTTGTAGATACAATTAGATTCAAAGTATCAATTGCTTCTTTCATTGCCTGTTTATTTTGAGCCTCATCTGCCATGATTAACATAATTTGTTAAAAATTAGCAGTATATAGTTACATCTCTACAAAAACACTATCTGATTCAACTGTGACATTGTATGATGTTAAATTTCTTAATTTCATTGGAAATTTTAAAAAATTCCCTGTTTTACAATCAAATTCTGCTGCATGCCAACCACATGTAATCGTACATCCATCTAATTTACCTTCAGATAAACTAGAACCTGAATGAGTACATGAATCATCTGTTGCACAATACTCTCCATCTATATTTGCAACTAGAATATCTCTGCCATCAATTGAAACTTTGATCATTTTTCCAGGAGGAATTTCTGATACTTTTCCTGCAATTATTTTACCCATGACAATTTTTATTTGTTCATTGTTATTATTTTTTTGTATATGGAAATTAGGAACGCAACTTCTTTTGATAAAAATTCAATTATGAAATTTTGTAAGCATACTTTTTCTTGGGGAGATTATATCGATAAAGTTTGGTCTTCTTGGTTAGAGGAGGGAAATTTATTTTTATTTGAACAAGAATTACCTATTGGAATTTGTCATGCATTTTATTTTGAAAATCAAATATGGATTGAAGGTATTCGTATAGATCCAAATTTTCGTAGACAAATGGTAGCGTCAAAACTTGTTACCCATGCTGAATTAATTGGAAAAAATAATAATGCATCATTTTCTTACATGCTGATAGATACTGAAAATAAAAATTCAATTTATATGGCAAATTCTTTAAACTATGAAATATTTCAAACATGGAATTATTATTCATTAAATCCTAAAAAAAATCCCAATTTTAAAATTGAATTTGCAAAATCAATCAACTCTGATATTTTTCCTTTTTATGTAGATTCATGGCGATGGATTCAAACAACAAAAAAGATTTTACTTGATTTATCCACACAAAATAAAATCATAAGTTCCACTTTGAATGGTAAAACTTCTGTTGCCATAATTGGTGATTACAAACATCTTGATAAAACACTAATTGTCACCTTGTTTTCAGGCTCATTTGTCACCTTGTTTGAACTTTTATCTTATTTACAAAATCATGCATTTGAAAAAAATTATGAACGAATTCAAATTTTAACTAAAGATGAATTAGAGCCATTTGATTCCTTAGAGTATAAAATTTCATTTAATTTAATGAAAAAATCTTTAATTTGATTTAACAACTTTTATTGTGTTATTTAGTATTCCTAAACCTTCAATTTCCATTTCTATTTCATCACCGTCTTTTAGATATACTGCATTTGGTTTGTTTAACATTGTACCTGCTGGTGTTCCTGTTGAAATTATATCTCCTTTTTCTAATGTCATCACTTTGCTAATTTTTGCTATTATTTCTGGAATTTTGATAAACATATTGCTTGTTGATGAATTTTGTCTTATTTCTCCATTGACTTTTGTTGTCATTTTTAGATTCTGAGGATTTTGTATTTCATCTATTGTTGTTATCCATGGTCCACACGGTGCAAATGAATCAAATCCTTTTCCTCTAGTAAACTGTTTATCTTTATTTTGAATGTCTCTTGCAGAAACATCATTGAAAATCATATAACCAAAAATCATTTCTGATGCATTCTCTACACTAACATTCTTACAATCTTTTCCAATTATTAATGCCAATTCAATTTCATAATCTAACTGTGTAACAAAATCTGGACATACGATATCTGATTTTGTATGATTTAGTGCTGTTCTTGGTTTCATTACTAATGCTGGATCATCAGGTGCTTGCAATCCTTGTTCTTTAGCGTGATCTATGTAATTGAATGCTAAACAGATTATTTTATTTGGATTTGGAATCGGTGCCAATAATTTGTATTTTGAAATATCTTCTCTATACTCTAATTCATGTGTTTTATTTTTTATTTCATTATACCATCCATCAAACAAAAAATCTTTGATATTGATGGGGATTGGTACGCCTGTTAATTCTGTAATTTCACTTTTTATGGCTATTTTATTGTCTTTAAGAAAACCGTATGTTTCACTATTCCCATCTGTTACTCTGACTATTTTCATATTTCATCACTTATGTGTAAAAATTGCTTGATTTTGTGAATCTTTTCTACAGTATCCAAATCTAATAAATTGTATTTCTTCTCCTTCTTTTAATTGTAAGTAATGTGGTTCACAGTATACGTCCATTTCTTCTAAACTATCTTCATTAAATTTTTCATCAACAAATAATATTTTTGGGATAATTATTTTAATTTGATGTGCTGCTTTTTGTGAAACCCACTGTATTTTTGGAACACTTTTAATGTCTCCATCTTTTACATACTCTCCTTCCATTTCTTCTCCATGCTTTGTAATCAAAATATTTCCTAATCCTAAAAGTCTAATTTGTTCACCCTCTTTGATATTTTGTGCATCTTCTCCAGAAATATAGAAATTTCCATCAACATCAATTTTTCGTTTACCCATATCATTTATTGGATGATTTGAAATTTCCACAGCTGTAATTGATAAATTTTTTACTGAAAGTTTTTTTGGATTATTAACCATATACAATCTAATGCTATTTTCATCTACAAATTTTCTATTAAATGCTTCAAGAGAATCAAATGGTGCAAGAGTATTTGCTTTGGTTAAACCCAATGACATGATGAATTTTCTTATTGCTTCTGGTTTTATTCCTCTTTTCTTTAATGCCTCTAAAGTTGGTAATCTAGGATCATCATACCATGAAACTTTGCGTTCTTCAATTAATGGTTTGATAATTCTTTTTGAAATTGGCATTCCTTTGAATTCTAATCTTGAGAAAAATCCTTGTTGTGGTTTTCTCATATTTAATGAATCTAAAATTGCTTCAGTCAATTCTTCTCTTAATTCAAATTCTTTTGAACGAAAAGCATGCGTAATCCCATCAATGCTATCCTCAATTGCAACAGCAAAATCATAACTTGGCCAAATTCTATATTTTTCACCTACTGTGTAGTGTTTTCCTTCTATTATTCTGAATAATACTGGATCTCTCATCACTGCATTATCTGCTTTCATATCTCCACGAAATCTAACAATTGCTTCACCTGGTTTGAATTTAGTTTCCATTTTCCCCCAATTGGTGATATTCTTATCCACATCCTCTTTACTGCATTTACATGCTTTTCTTTCTCGTCTATTTTTACTAATTTCATCTCTTTTACATTTACAAATGTAGGCTTTTCCAGAATTAATTAATTCCACTCCTTTTTCATAAAATACTTCCATGTCATCTGACGTACTTTTTACTATGTCAAATTCTATTCCTAGCCATTCTAATCCAACTTTAATTGCTGCATGATATTCCATTCTTTCAGCTTCAGGATTTGTATCGTCCATTCTTAGAATGAATTTTCCTCCATACATTTTTGCATATTCTGAATTAATGATAGCAGCTTTTGCATGTCCTATGTGTGGATAACCATTTGGTTCTGGTGGAAATCTTGTAATTACATTTCCTTGCTGTGCATTTTTTAATTCAGGTAAACCTTCTCTTTCTTTTATTTTTTCTTTAGGTGCTAAAACCTCTGGAAAATTTTCATCTATTTCCTTTTTTTGTTCATCAATTGATAATTTATTTACACTGGAGACAATTTCAGATATTTCCATTGAAATTTCTTTTACTTTGGTTCTAAATTCTGGTTTAGTTCCAAGAATTTTTCCTAAAATTATTTTATCTCGAGTTTCCCCTTCATGCTCAAATGCATTCTGAAGAGTCATTTTTCTAATTTCTTTTTTAATTTCTTCATCCATGATGGTTCTCTCAATTGTGACTATACACTTCGCTTAACTACAAAATCTAATAATGCTGTTAATTCTATTTTGGCAGTTCCTTTGTATTTTGTTAGTGATTTTTCAGATTTTTCCGCATATTTTAAAGCCTGATTTCTGACCTTTTCCTCGATACCCAAGGAACGAATTACTTCTACAGCTTTATTCAGATCATTCTTTGAAATTTTACTATTTCCAAATGCTTTTAGAATTATTTTTCTCTCTTTGCCTTTTGCTAATTTTATTGCCATTAAAATTGGGAGTGATTTTTTACCTTCTCTTAAATCATTTCCTACTGGCTTTTTTGTCACTTTAGGATCTCCCATAACTCCTATCAAATCATCTGTAATTTGAAATGCAATTCCTAAATTTCTTCCAAAATTTGAAAGATTTGAAATATCTTTAGGTTTGTTTGTTGCACAAATTGCTCCCATTGCACATGATACATCAAATAATGCTGCTGTTTTTTTGCCTATCATTGTGATATATTCAGCTTCAGTTGGAATCCTTTTTTCATCTGCCATTTTAATATCTAATAATTGACCTTCACAAACATCTACACAAGCTTTTGCAAGTCTGGATATTAGATGTGTATTTGCATTTGGTGATAATTTTGATTCTGAAATAATTTGAAATGCTTTTGAAAATAATACGTCTCCTGCTAAAATTGCAATTGGCATACCAAATTTTTTATGTACTGTTGGAACACCATGACGCATTTCATCATTATCCATAATATCGTCATGTACTAGAGTAAAGTTGTGTACCATTTCTACAGCACTTGCAGCAATCATTGCAGTTGATGATTTACCACCTAAAATTTGACAACTTCTAATTACCATATATGGCCTAAGTCTTTTTCCACCGTTAACAATAAGATGTCCTGCTGCATCATAGAGTTTTTTTGGATTACCCTTTAATTTTGAATTAAGATATTTGTTTACAATTTTAGCATTATTTTCAATTTGTTTAGTTTTTTTCATTTACTAATCTCCACTTTTCTGTTGGAATATGGGTTTTAATTGCTTCTTGTAATCCTTCGTGTACATCACTATTCATCCATGAAGATAAGATATTTTCATGTTTTTTGAGCATAGATTGATCAGATTTTTCAAGTAATTCGAGTGCAATTAGCATCCATGGACAATAAATTTGAGGATTTATTTTAATTTCAACAATTAGTTCTTTTGCTGAAATCCATTTAATTTCATCAATTTCCCCTTCTATTTCTTTTAACTCTGTATTTTTATCAATCACTCCAACTAGGGTTCCACAAACTTCATTTTCAGATCCTACATCTTTGTATGGTACATGATATTCAAATTTATGAAAATAATCCAATTTCCCTGAAATTCCTAATTCTTCAGGCATTCTTCTTTCCCCTGATGAAACATATCCTTCTGATTCTCTTGGATGACTTGCAAATGTTCCATCCCAATCTCCTGGCCATAACATTTTTTCTTTTGCTCTTT
>Ga0233434_1001370_pt1 | contig 23968 bp, 17 predicted proteins | sample SI_122_August201_4_FD_182738 | JGI IMG/M metagenome (GOLD analysis project Ga0233434, IMG submission 182738) | Seawater microbial communities from Saanich Inlet, British Columbia, Canada - SI_122_August2016_120_MG | ecosystem: Environmental > Aquatic > Marine > Inlet | place: Canada: British... | reverse complement strand
ATAGCTTCAAGGGAACGTTGCCCAGTACGGGCGTGCCGCCACAATGGGTCGTGGTGCGCGTTGCCGACCAGTCTTCTGCCGATGCGGTCGGGGCACGCGTCCGCGGCGCGATCCTATATCTCAACGGGCAACCGCACCGACCCGAGTTGTCAGCCTATGACAAGTTGACGCCGGACCGGCTAACCCTGACGGTGACGATTGACCCCGATCGAGCCGTGATTCCGCCGGCGGCACGCGACAATTCGAATTCGTTGGTGATCGAGCAAGTGCATCAGTCACCCACGCCGCAGGGCTTCTATGAGACGGAAGGGGAGGATGCCTTGTTATTGTGGTTCAAGGTGCCTTCAACCATCCCTGGCGAAGGCGCTTTGGGTGAGCCTGTTCAAGAGGTAGAGGTCGAATTGGAAGTCGCCGGAGACTACCAACTTGAGTTGTCCGAGGTTTTCAACGGTGCCTCATCCAATCCGGCGACGTATTTCTACACCGCTGCCCAATCGGAGGGACGGCCGTCCATGGGCAATTTCCGGCGGGTCCGCGTGCGCTACGGGCGCCAGACAGGCCGCACATTGGTGAGTGCCCATGTGAATCTGGACATCAAAGGTTGGATGCTGCACAGCGAGGTAGTTCGCAACTATAGCTTCCGTGCCTACCCGGGGCTGAATCGACGTGCCCTCGAGGTGTTTGACGATCAGACGCACGCATGGTTCATCAATGCGCGTCGCGATGTGGGCGCCCTTAGCATTGGTGGTGAAGCCTACAATATCGATGGACGTTATTCGACGGCACTGAATGTGCAGGACGACGATCTGCGCAGCTACTTCCAGTTCCTGTCCAGCCCATTCAGTTATCCCACCAACTTCAACGAGCCACGTCTGGCAAACTTCATCGCCGGGGAACGTGCGTCGCCGACGAATACGATCGAATTCAACACGGTCGACGACAACGACGACAAGGATCAGTATCCGGACAGCTACTTCCTCCGGCGTACGACAGATCTGGCGACGGGTGGTCGCGCCATCGAGGACCCCGACGGTGTGTTTCCAGGTCTCGATTCCGATCTAAATGGTCGTCCGGACATCAATGAGAACAACAACCTCATTCCCGACTACTATGAACCCTTCCTGCTCTACAATGTGAATCCGGATGCTTACGATTTCGGTGAGGACATGAATGGGAATGGCGTGATCGACGAGCGGGAAAATGACGAACTGCCCGACTATCCATATGACGCAGACCGACGAGGTTTTCATGTCTTCGGTGAGATGCCGATTCCGGGGCTTCCCGAAGCAAAGGGCAGCATCGGTCACTACCGGACGACCGCCCCTTTCCAGGGGGGGGAGGCGCAGGTCTCCTACCTGCGCGGCGAGATTCATCACCGATTCCCATTTGTCGGAAGTCTTCTCGGTATCTACAAGCTGAAGCGGATCGAAGATGATATCCCAGATCCCGTCTTTGGTCTCGGTCGAAGTCCGATCTATCTGGAGCCTGATGTACTGCCTCCGGAGAGTCTCTCCGACGAAGAGCGCTTGAATCCACTGGGTATTCCTGTGCTGCAGGAGGATCCGCAGTTGTTCCGTGACAGTTGGATGAATCGATTCTACGTCAAGGGTGAATTCTCGCGCGTTGAGAATCTTCACATCGACGTGAGTAGTCGTTACGATCGAAATCGGCAACAGTCCGTGGCAGAACAATCGGCCAACACGATCACAGATCTCGCCCTGGTTGCACGAGCGGATTACACCTGGCGTCCGTGGCGGAAATTGCGCGTGATTCCGCAGGTGAAGTGGATGAGCCAGCAATTGGGCGATGATGACGGGACGATTCTTGAGGTGGAGGAGCGGTTCTTCTTCCCCATCTTGCGCGTGGAATATCCGATCTCGAGTCGTACATCGATCAAGGGCGGTGCACAGGGGTTTCCTTTCCTGGAAAGCACTTACCGAAACGACATCTCGCCAGATGTTGATTTCGATGAGAAGGTCTACCTCGTGCAACTGAACAATACATCTAACTACGTGGGGTATGAGGTCAACGTGAATCTGGGCTTTGAACGACGTCAACGTCGTTTCCTGGATCGGTCACGCAAGGATCAGGATCTCGACTACCACCGTTTCTTCCTACGTGTCATCGCCGGGCTACGGCCATTGTTCTAATGATGATCATTCGACGACATATGCGCAGGGCGATACGGCGCTCACCCATGTGGCTCGCTTCGTTGCTGGCCCTCGTTGCTTTTGATGCGTTCGCCGCGGACGAGGCAGACGAAGACACGCCGGAATCTCCAACGATTGGGCCGCAGCGCATCATCGCGTCGCAACCCTTTGTCGGTCGCTTCGGCAAGCAGTATGCCAACTGGGGCGAGAGTGATTATCCGCGCCTGACAGGCGTCACCAGCAATCTGCGCAATGTCTACAGTATTCTCGGGGACCCTCTTGTTTACGGATCAGAATCAATCAATTGGGTTGAGAGACGGGGACTGGGTGTACAACGCTTCGCTTCGGGCACGACGCTGAGTGAGGGCGGCGTGCACGGAGAATCCGGCGCCAGCTTCAGGCAGCTGTTCAACTATGTTGTCGTCGGCACAGACGGGACCGATGCGTGGCAATCAAGAATTATCTATGCCAATGAGATTCGCACGCGGTTAACACCACTGACATTCAAGATGTCAAATCTCAATGGCCTGCGCGTGGATGTGGGAACCAAGCTTGATGGCTTCTCAATGATGTTCTCGCGTCTGCATGCACCGATCAATTCCTCGGGAACGGAAGGGGATCGATCGGTCAAGGCGAAGGCGATGCTCTTCGGCATGCACTACGAGCGTAAAGTCGGCTTCATGAATTTCGGCTCGACTTTCGTCAATGCGCACCAGTATGAACCACTGATGCAGCAGAGCGCACTGTCTTACAAGGGCGTGCCCGGCGCCATTCAGGGAACGACGTCGATGATGGCGATTCGTATCTCCGATGATTCACCTACCGATGGCCAGGGGCCGGTGCTTCATGGTGTGACGGTGACGGTGAATGGTATCGAGCGACCCGATCTTGAACCTTTTGTCGTGTTGCAGCAGAAACGTGGAGATGAGCGGCAGAGCTATATGGCCGGCCTGTTGCGCAACGGCGATCGCCGGCCTCTGCCGCCCCTGGCAAATGACTACCAGACGATCAATCGTGGTGGTTCCTTCAATACATATGATGGCTACATCAACTATGCGCTGTTCGATGTGGATGTCTACTATCGCGGCTACGAATTTCCCTACTTCATCGACCACCTCTACTACCGAGACTACAAGGAAAATGGCCCGGATTATGTGATCAATGAAGGGCATGACGAACTCGAAGATGACATCATCGTGGGCGAGGAATTTGCCTACGAAGAGGTCGAGGCGTCTGGCGACTTTGGCTTTGCCGCCATGGGTGACTTGCCCCAGGCGATGGACGGCGAGACCTACGGAATCCTCTACGTCGATCTGGAGAAGGCGGGAGAGACGATCCAGTCCGTCCATGTCGATTTGGAACTTTCAGGCGACTACAAGGTCGAGTTATCCGAAATGGATATGGCTGGATCGACGAATCAGGGCATCCGCGACAACTACCGGGACAAGTATCGCTATGCTACCTATTTCCGCACGGTTGCCCAGGCTGATGGCAATCCGCGAAATGACAGTGTGCGACGCATCCGTGTGAAGAGTGGGGTACCCACGGGTCTCAATATCGCCAGTGCCAATATGTATGGCGTGTATAAGGGTTGGCAGATCAACGGTGAGGTGAGCCGTTCAACGTCCTTTTATCAGTTTGCCAGCGGGCTGGCTCAGCCACGTGTTGCCCTGGGATCGATCAGTCTGAATGCCCTCGCCCGTGAGCAAAGTCCTGGGGCTCGGTCACAGATCAGCGATATCGCCTATTACTTCACGCTGGAGCGTGATTTCGATCGCTTTGGCGTCGGTGCTGAGGTGTTTGCCGTAGGACCGTTGTACGAGACGGAGCTGCGAACGTATATCGGCCGCGATGAAGTGGATCTGTCTGGTAATCCCATCGCCTACAACAACACCATGATCCATCGTCTGGTAGAAGACAACGACGATGATGATCGTTATCCGGACAGCTGGTACAACAACACCCCGAGCGCGCTGCAGGGGCAGTCAGATGTGGACGGGATCTTTCCAGGATTGGATGAAGATTCCGACGGCGTGCCTGACACAAACAAGGACTTCGACGCGATCCCTGATCATCAGGAACCTTTCCTGATGTACTCTTCAGATCCACAGATCTATGATTTCGGTCTCGATCTGAATCACAATGATTTCATCGATGCTCGTGAAAACGATATCTATGCCGATCTCCCCTACGATCGTGATCTGAGTGGAGTCCACGCCTACAGCAGTCTGCACCTGCTGCGGGATCTGGAAATGAGTTTGGGCGTCATGCGCGGCGAGAGAATCGGCGGGGGCTCGCCGAACAACTCGACCTATGCTCGCCTGCAACTGCGTACGCAGAAGCCGTCCGTTGGCCGTTTTTACGCCCATGCGGCGGTTGAACGCGTCGAGGACAGTGTGCCAGATTCTCTCAGTATCTATAGTGATCGTGTGTTGACCCTGTCAGAGCAGTTTGATCTGGATTTCGCCGGTTTGCAGCGAAATATCCAGCTTGCGCCCTTCCTGGAAGAGCCCCGGGGCGACCCACTGCTTTTCCAGAACTCGAACTGGTATCGCTTTTATACTGATTCTCAGTGGTTGTCGATCCCGGGTCTGTCGATGCGCAACAAGGTGAAGTTGGAGATCAACGATCAACGCGATGGCAAGCTCTGGGATGGCACGGTTCAAGAGGGAGACCAACTCAATCGATGGACGATGGTCCATACTATCGATTATCGCTGGGACATCTCCACGCGATGGACGTTGTTCACCGGCTACAAGATGCGTTATCGCAAAGAATGGCTCGGCAGTACAGACACGCCGAGCATTCACGAGCGTCACTCCATCCCATTGAGCAAGTTGGAGTATCGCATTACCGCGCGAACCCGTTTCCAATTGGGCTTGCAGGGATTCGGCTCATGGTTGCCCTACCGCGTCTCAGATCTGGTGAATCCGGAAATCGATTTCGAGCAGAACGACACGGTTCTCATGCTGACAAACAACTCCAACTACTTTGGCTACATCGTGACCACGACGATGGGGATGAGCAAACGCCGCAAGGAGTTCTCTAATCCGGTGATCGCCGTATTTGGTGATGAGGACTTCGTGTCAGCTTTCGTCAAAGTATTCGTCGGCTTCGCGGACGAGTAAGGCATCGTTATGGGACTCCTACTCGCACTTCTGACACTGGCCGGGACCTACGTCTCTTTCCAGGCGCCGTCCGAGAAGGAACTGCTCGATCGCTTTGGCGAGGCGCAGCGGTTCTACGCAGAGGGTGCCTACGACCAAGCGATCAGCCAATATGATGCCGTGTCAAAGGTCCGCAGCCGCGTTCTCGATACACAATCCCTTGATGTGACGGTCGGTGAGGCCTCCTATCCGGTGCAGGAAGCGGCGCTCTATCAGGTAGGAAATGCCAATGGCAAACTCTACTCTGACTATCGGAATTTTTCGGAGAGTGCCAGCGATGACCAGACCCGCGAAGAATTTGCTACCCTCGCAGAGGAGTCGCTGACGGATGCCGAGGTCGCCTTCCGCAAGGTCATCGATACGGCAACGAACACCCAGTTGCGGGGTCAAGCCTACGGTCGGCTGATCGAACTCAACTACGAGGCGGGGAAGTTCGATCGAGTCATCGAAACCTCGGCGCAGCTGATCGAGGCCTTTGGCTCGAGCCCGTTGAGTAAGACGGGGTACTACAACACGGGGTGGGCCTTCTATGAAACACAGAGATATGAAGAGTCCATCAAAGCCTTCGAGACGCTACTGGAACGGTTTCCTGCTGGCTTTGAGGCGGACCGCAGCAGGTTCCAGATCGGTGAGTGTTATCTGTCTCTGGAACGCTACGAGAAGGCCATAGACGTTTACCGTGACCTGGTTAGTCGACAACGAATTGACGACCTCACCGACGCCGAACTCGAGCAGATCCGTCGTGAAAAGCTGGCAGGTCTGGTTGATGAAACAGCGCTGGAACTGGCTGCGAAGGCTCAGATTCGTGTCGGCACGTGTTACGCCAAACTCGGGCGATACGACGAAGGTGTCGAGGCGTATCGAACCGTCATCGATCGCTTCGCCACCGAGCGCAATTTGGTGGAAGAAGCCTATCTGCAGATGGCTCGTCTGTACGACGATGGGGGCAATGCAGAAGCGGCGGTGGAAACCTATCGCGAGGCCATTCGAGAAACTTCCGATCGAACCTTGCGCGCGCGTATTCAATATGCCCTGGCCGAGCGGCTTCTTGTGCGCGGCGAATACGAGGGGTCTATCTCCGAATTCCGCATTTACCTGCAAGCCTATGGCGACATAGCCGCGCAAGCGGGGTTCAGCCAACCCCGCGTACGCTATCGACTCGGCAGCGCCTACCAGCGGTGGGCTCAGACTGCTCTCGAAGCAGCTGGTACCGGGGCAGCTCAGGTTCGTCTCGAAGCGGCGATCGCCCACTACGATACGCTCCTGGTGCAGGATCCTGAGAGCGCATACGTCGTTGATGCCACATTCAACCGGGCGGTCGCGCTGCAGGCAATGGGGACAGATGCGAGTCTGGGCGCTGCACAGAGCTCATATGAGGGTCTGGTCGCAGCTGCCACCGACCTTACATATGTCGAACGCTCATTGGTGCAATTGGCTGAATTGCACGGCAAGCGCTCAGATCATGCCGCAGCAATTGCCGCGGCTCAACGATTGCTCGACGAGTTTCCCGCCAGTGATCTGACGAATGAAGCCTTGTTGCTGATGGGACTGGCTCATCAGGCACAGGGAGAGCTGGAGCTTGCAGTCGGCGCCTTCGCGCGCGTATCGAGCGCAGATCCGGCGCTATATACACGGGCCTCCATGGGCGGTGGCCATGCCCTGTTGAGCCTCGGACGTCCGCAGGAAGCGATTTCGACTCTCGAGGCCGGTGTCGGCGTCGCAGAGGATGCGTATCTCAGCAGCTTTCAGTATCTCATCGGTCAGTCGCATCAGTCTCTGGGCGAATCCGAACAGGCTTTCGATCACTTTGGCAAAGGGCTGGCAGCGCAGCCGCCACGTGATCTGGAGGAGGCACTGCGTCTGGCCCGTGGCAATGCTGCCCTGCTGACGGGGAAACTCGAAACGGCCATCGAGGATCTCGAGTGGGTAATCAATGAAGTCGACGATCCCTCCAAGGTGAAGTATGCGCGCGACGCGTTGGCGATCAGTTATCTTCGTCAAAATCGCGGCGCGGATGCGCTGACAGTTCTCGACGAGATGACACGCACAGCGCAGACGCCTGAAGAAGAAGCGGAGCTGCTAAGTAGAATTCTCGATCTGTATTATGACCAGGACGACTACGCGCAGGCGGCCGGCGTCGCGCAAAGATTGCTGGCTCTCGAGTTCGCCGATGGGACCACGGCGGAGCGCCCCTTTACGTTAAGAGAAAAGGCCCTCTATCTGCTCGGAGATGCCCTCCTGCGTCAGGAGAACGGCACTGGCGCCCTCGCCGCTTTCGCTCGCCTGTTGGACGAGTTCGAGGGGTCGGTTTTCGAGGTTCCCGTGCGTCTCAATCGAGCAACGCAGTTGTTCGCCAGTGGCGAGCTGGAGGACGCGGCCGTGGCCTTTGAGGTTTTGCGGGAGCGTCCACTGGATCGAGAACAGTCCTACACTGTCGATTTCTATCTCGCCAATACACGCTACAGTTTGCGGCAGTTCGACGAGGCGCATCGCCTGTTTGCCGATCTACTGGTAGCAGATCCGAATGCACCTGAGCGACCGGATCTATTGTTTGGACTGGCAGAGAGCAAGTATCAACTGGGCGAGTTTGAGCAGGCCAGCGGCCACTACCGGACGATTCTTGCGGAGTTTCCCAATGAGACCTCCGCGGACGATTCACAATACAATCTCGCCTGGTGTCTGATCGAACTAGATCGTGAGGACGAGGCGATGATTGAGTTTGGCCGGATTCTGAAGAATTACCCACAATCAGAGTTCGCCCCCGCCGCCCAGTTCACCTTCGGTGACTATGCCTACAATCGGCAGCAGTATTCGGAGGCTCTGACAGCATATCGCAAGGTGCAGGAAGCCTATCCGCAGGCTACGGTGGCCGCTCAAGTACCGAGGTTGATCGACGAACTAAAAGAAGCCCTGGCGTACCAGGAATACGAGAAGGGGTTGGAGTTGATGGATCTTGCTGATGGCGGTGGGGGAGAGCAAGACTATCGCCGCGCGATCGAGGTCTTCGACCAGGTTCGTGAAGCATATCCAGGTACGGAGAGCGAAATCGGCGCAATCAGCAATATGGGTGTCTGCCTGGAAAGCATTGGCCGCTGGCAGGAAGCGGTGGATCTATATGACGAAGTCATCGTCCTCTTCGAGCAGGAACGGGCGACACGCGAGGCGTATCAATTTGCCAAGGCGCACCGAGATTGGATCGTGAGTACTCGACTATGAGCGGGATTGGAAGAGGAGAGCGCCGCATGTGGCGTCTACAGAGAATCATTGTTGCTGCTGGTCTTGTCCTGCTGCTGATGGCCACGGGGTCAACTGCGCAGGGTGGTGGTTTCCAGCTGAAGCAGGATCAGGTGTCCGGGACACAGGCACGGTTGCTGTCAGTCCTCTATCCGGGGCTTGGCCAATTGGCCGTGGGCCATCGCCAACGCGGTACGGCGATGATCGTCGGACACACGGCCTTTCTCGTCGCCTGGTTGTCTTCCAACAGCGACTTTGGCACCCACGAGGATCAGTTCGATCTCGAGAGCGCACGGTATCTGTCTTTGCGCGAGGGTGGAAGCTTTGAAGATGCCACTGAGGCCTGGCGGCGGTTGAGTGATCGCAAGGATGATATCGACCAGGCACACACGACGCGGGTTACCTTCGCTGCTCTGACGGCGATCTTATACGGCTACAATCTCGTAGATGTCTTTCTACTCGGCGGGGTCGAGCCACCTCAGGATCGACGTATGTCCCTGAGCCCACGCAAGATCGGGGAGGCACCGGGCCTGGCCCTGGTGGCGAGATGGCGATGATGAAAAGGTTGCTTCTACTGGCGGCTGCTGGGACACTGATGGTGTTTGGTTGCAGCAACGACACCAAACTACCCGCGAAATATCACGATGGTGTTCTCGATCAGCCGACGGATGTCACGTCGCTGCTGGAAGGGTCGGATTTCTCCGTCACGTGGCAGATGGCATCCACGGCGAATGTCGAGGGCTACGTCGTGAGTCTGACGGACACCTCGGGCGCGCAAGACACGCGTTTTGTCGATGACTCGACAGCGACTTCCTACGATGAAGCGGGTCTGCAGTTGTTATCGGGTACTTTCTATATCATTCGCCTGTGGGCGGTCGATGACGTGGGGTTCTTTGGACCCACGTCTGAGCCCGACACACTGGTCGTTGAGTAACGGCGAAGATCGGCAACCCAATGGCTTCCGCCCAAGACCGTTTTTCTTCCCCTTCCGATCGGATCAATTTCCGGCGTCTGATCCTAGAGACGCGCCGGTTGACGATCTATGGATTGCTGATTGCATCGACGCTGCTGAGTGGGGGAGTTCTCTACAGCATCTATTACGCAGCGGAGCGTAAGCCACCACCACCGGCGCTCACCCGTCTCGTGATTCGTAAGCCACGATCGACGAAACAGTTCGTCCTGAAGCGGCAACGACTCAGGCCACGGGCGATGACCAAGGAAGTCACCGCCTTGCGTCCAAGACTGCAGCGCCCGGCACCCAGATTGCAGGGCCTGAGCGGACTGGGGCGTGTGCAGAGCTTCGATTACGCCCTCGATACAGGAACAAGCCTGAAACTCGATACGGGTCCTATCGAATTGAGTGCGACGCGCATCGCCGGTACCAAGGAACCCGAGAAGCGCATTGCCATGCGCGAAGAGTTGATCGATCTACGAGCTCTTGATACGGGGAAATTCAAGGGCCTGATCATTCAGGACCCCTCTGATCGGCGCAACGTTCGAGGTTTTGTCTATCTGGGTACTGCATGGGCGACAGATCTCGAACCGACCTTTGACTCGGCGGCCAAGGCTGTGCCCAATCTCGTACGTGCCCTCAACGAGCAAACAGGAATTACGGCGAAGGTAGACGCGCATCTCTTCGTCGACTCACAAGCCTTGTTCCGCACGCCCTTCGTTTTTCTGACGGCGCAGGAAGCCTTCGAGTTGACTGCCCGCGAGATTGAGAATCTGGGCGAGTACATGCGACGCGGCGGTTTTGTCTTCACCGACAATGCCAATCCCACGGCGGAATTCAGCCAGGCGGAGGCGGCACTGCGTCAAATCTTCGGTGATGCACTGCGTGGCGACGGGGTTTTGCAGATTATTCCCAACGACCATCCGATCTACCACACCTACTATGACTTCGACGGGCCGCCCGTCGGCTCGGAGTTGGAAGTGCAATCGACTGGCCAGCAGCGCGACAATGAGAGCATCTCCATCGCACGGCAATCGTATCATCTCGAGGGTGTTTTCGTCGATGGTCGCCTCGTTGCCATCTATTCAGACAAGGGTTATGTCCATACCTGGGCGCGGAACTACGGCAACGAACCGCAGCTAAGGTTCGGTATCAATGCTGTCATCTTCGCCCTTACTCAGGAAGGCTCGATTGCGCAGCAACAGATCGACTTCTACAGCGAAGGGAGTGGCTGACATGCAACGCACGATGGCCGCCATGGCAGTTCTTGCCCTTGTGGCGTGTAGCGTCACCCTGCCCCAGATCAAATACAACAGCACCTTGGCCGCTTCCGCGGTGCCCATAGCTGATGTTGAGGGCAATGAGACGGGGGCGGTGTATTCCATCGAAGGGTTGAGAGTCCAGGTTGAGCCCCTCACGGACGAGCGCCTCAATGCGCTGTTCCCAGGCGACTCTAAGCGCGATCGATTCTCTACGAACCCTTATACGTATGGCGACTGGGTCAATCCATTGGTTGGCTATACGCCGGTGCGCTTTACGGTCTTCAAGGTGTCGATTACCAACGACATCTATGCCAAGGTCTTATTGGACCCTCTGCAAGCCGTCCTGCATACGGATCGCGGTGAAGTGCTGAATAGCTACGGCATTCCTTCCTGGTCGCCACACAATAGCTTTGAACGCTACTATCGAGCCTTGCGGGGTCAGAGCGGAAACGAGTTCTATCGTTTCGATCTACGCATGGGAAATGTTCGGAGTTCGGCGTATCTGGAAGACCAGAGGGTTTTCAAGGGCGAATCCTATAGCGGGTTGATCGCCTTCGACCCATTGCCTGAAGATGTCACACAGGTGCGCCTTGTCCTGCAGGATTTCGTGCTCCGATTCGACGCGTCTGGTCAGCCCCTGGAAGCGGTTGACATCACCATGGACTTCGATCGAACTCTCGAAGTCAGCGAAGTGCAGGTGGCGACTGGCGCTCAGGAATAAGACATCGCGACGACGAGGCGTCGTTGCATCTCGGCTCATGCTGGCGTGGTTGCTTGCAGGCAGCACCACCCTTGCTGCGGCTGGGCCCCGATTGGCAGTCCTGAGTTTTTCCGATGAGGCCGGTTTTCAGGGAGATTGGGATCTGGGTCAAGCGGTGCCAATCTCTCTCGGCGAACATCTTATGGGGATGTCGTCGTTGCAGGTCATCGAAGCGGACAGTGTGCGGGCTGCTGAGAAAAGCAGCCGCAGTGACGGGAAGCGTGGGCAGGAGCTGGCCATTGCAGTTGGTGAGAAGTTACAGGCAGACTTTGTTGTCACCGGCGTTGTGAGTGCCTGTGGCATTAGAAGAGTTGTGGCGGGCGATCCCAATTTGGGAGGATATCGTTCGTTCACGTACGCCATAGGTCTTGAAGATGTGGAGCTGACGCGAACGTCGACGTCGGCGGTCGTGCGAACGATGAGTGTCGTGCGGGACAGCGTGATTCGTCCTCTCGAACTGAATCTGTTCGGGCGTCCCACATCCCTCGACCGCGAGTTTGAGCAGTTGCTCAAGACCGATTTCGGCAGTGAAGAGTTTGATGAGTTGAAGTTTGGCCGTTATGTACGTGGTGCTCTCGACGATCTGGCGGCGACCATCATCAGTACCATATATGATCGTCGTCCTCTGATCTTAAGTCGCGAGGGGGCACGAGTACTCGCCGTGGATGGGGAACGTGTTTTCCTCGGGATCGGCATTGAAGACTTCCTCGAAGTTGGGGACATACTGCCGATTCTTGACGGCGAAGGTGATCGCGTCGCCCTCGTAGAGGTCGTGGAGATGATCGGGCCGCATTTGTCGAGCGCGACGTTGCGGAACAGGGAAGTAGCAGAGGATTTGCAGGCAACGAGTGAGTCTGCTGGCGACTCGGTCGGTGTGATCGAGGTCGGGCACCGACTCGGCCAACGCCTGGCACCAGATGCGTTGAATCAGAACTGACGTAACACGAGAGACTAAGGGACACTTAAAGGAGTCACGTATGTGGGAGACAATTCAGAGCGGTGGCCCGCTCATGGTACCGCTCATCCTGGCCGCCCTCCTCGTGGTTGCCTATTCCATCGAACGTTTCTGGGTATTGAGCCAGATGCCTTCGCCGGATGAAGCAAAACAGCAACTCGACGCCCTGGAGGCCGCGCTGAGTCGTGGAGGCCAGGAGGCGGCGGTGAGCGTTTGCGATGAAGGCAAGGGGGTACTGAACTTCGTCTTTGCCCGCATTCTCAGACGTCACAATACTTTGATGATTGAGCAGCGCGAGTTTCGCGACACGAATGAAGAGATCATCCGTCGGGCAGAGATGGGTGGCTCCGGTGAGATGGGGCGCTTCATGGTGATGCAGCAGGAACTGAGCGATTTGAAGCAGGAGTTGGTGATCGAGACGGAGGAGGCTGCCCGTGGCTATTTGGGGCGCCATCTGGCCATGCTCAACACCATCGGCAATATCGCCCCCCTCTTGGGACTGCTCGGCACGATTACCGGTATGATCGTTGCCTTCGAATCGATCGCCGTTGCTGGTGCTGGAGACCCGCGTGTCGTGGCCGGTGGTATCTCACAGGCACTGGTAACGACGGCCTCCGGGCTGGTTATCGCCATTCCTACGATCATTTCCTATCGCTACCTGGCTCGCAAAGCTGAATCGTTGTTGGAGACGGTCGAGGTCTATGGCCATGCCTTTGCTAACAGTCTGATCATGACCACTCAGGCAAGCGGCGAGTAGTCAGACGATGGCACGTCACCGCGTTCGGCACGGACAGGTGTTGCTCGATGAGAGCGAGCCAGATCTGACACCGCTGGTGGACTGTGTCTTCCTGTTGCTCGTGTTCTTCATGGTGACGACTGTGTTCCTGCACACGAAGGGGCTCGAAGTCGACATGCCGAGTCAGAGCGACTCCCAGGAAGAGCAGAAAAAGGACATCAACCTTTTTGTCGATGCGACCGGCAAGATACAGATCCAGGGCGTTGATGTAGAGCCTGACGTACTGGCCGAACGCCTGGCCAAGGCGATGGAAGAAGCAAACAACAAGAACATCATCATCAACGGTGATGGTGATTGTCCACAGCGCTACATCGTCTTCGTCGTAGATGAAGCTCGCGGCGTAGGTGTCGAGGGCATTGCCTTCGCTCGTGAGCAAGAGGAATAGGGGACCGATATGCCAAAACATCGCCCTCTGCTGGAGGATGAAGAGCTGAATATGACGCCCATGATCGACTGCGTCTTTCTGCTCCTCATCTTCTTTATGGTCACGACCGTTTTCAAAGAGCCCTACAGTCTGCGCGTCGAACTGCCTGAAGCGCAGCAGGCGCAGATCGTGGAAGAGAAGAAACTCGTTGCGTCCATTGCGGCAGATGGGACGATGGAGATCAATCGTCAGCCCGTGACTCTGGCAAATCTGGATGAGGTTCTGCGCCGTGCGAAAGCGAGCACGCGCTCTCTGACGCTCGTTGTGCGTACCGACAAAGAGACGAAACACCAGCATGTACTCGATTTATTCGAAGCGGCGAAACGTGCGGGAATAGAGCAGATCCCTCTGGCGACGGACGATCCTGCCGACGACTGAGCTTCGCTCAGTTTGGAAGTAAAAAGGGGGCGTCACCCAACAACAGGTGACGTCCCCTTTTTCTTCTGACGATCTGCATGCGGGGCTTCTACGTCACCCCGGACACCAAGAGTGCTCTCCATGCCCTTACTACCGGCGGAACATATTTACGTGCAAGTCGTGCGTGCTAACGTATCTGCTGCAGTCTTTGCTGCGCGCCCTGATGAGTGGGTTGACGCCTGAGCACTTCTTGCCACTGAGTGGCAGCTGCTTCTGTATCACCCTGGGCCATCAGGACCTGAGCAAAGGCGTCCCGTGTGTCGATCTGGTTTGGGTCGAGTTCGAGGCTGCGCTCAAAGGCACCCTTGGCGTCATCCAACTGGCCGCCCATTGCGTGGGCCATGGCCAGGTTTGCCAGTAAGGTTGGTACCGCTGCACGGTCAGTGATGCGGTCGAGTCCGCGGCGGTAGGCGCTGACAGCCAGGTCAAAACGACGTTGATGGTGATAGATCTGTCCCAATTCGTTGTCGATACCGGGTAGATCTGGATTCTGCTTGCGGGCTGCCTCATAGGCGTTGGCTGCTTCAAGTAGCTGACCACGTTCTTGCAGCAGACGGCCTGCCCCGTGCAGGGCGTCGGCGAAGGTCGGATCCAATTCCAGTGCCCTGGCGTAGTTTTGCTCGGCCAACTGCATGCGACCCTGTTCGTGATAAGCACGGCCCAACAGATAGGGGGCGGCGGCGTGATCGGGGTATTCTGCCAGTTTTCGCTTGTAGTGATCGACGAGACGTTGAGCTGGTGACAGGCGCTCGAATGTCGCAAAGGACCGCGCTGTGGCCAGGCTGTCTCGCAACCCGGTCTGTTGGTAAAGTCTGCCAAGATTCAGATACGGACGGGGATCCCATGGCGCCAGTCGCGCTGCTGTAAGAAATGATGCCTCCGCCTTGACATGGAGACCGTGTCGCTGTCTGGCAAGGCCCAACCAACCTTCGTACTCCCCCGATGTTGGAGACAGGCGGCTCGCCTGAGCGAGTGAGCCGATCGCCTCATCGAGTCGATCCTGCTGCAGCCGGATCTTACCCAGCAGATGATGTGCCTCCGCCCGCTTCGGGTCGATCGCCAGCGCTTCGGCCAGAACACCATCGGCTTTCTCGAAGTCACCCATGCCTGAGAAATAGAGGATCGCGAGATTTATTCGCGAGGCCACCTCATCGGGCTCCATTTCTATGACACGTTCGAGGTGCCGCCGGCTCTCAGGATAGCGGCCTTGTTGATACAACCTTACTGCTTGCTGGCGCAGAAGGTCCGGATCGTCGCTGAGCTGACCAAGGTCGGAGGCCGCTGATCCCCGGATCGGCGCCGGCTGCTCGTCAGCTGGGGGCGTTGGGTAGTCGATGGAGGGTACTGAGTAGTCGGGGGGCGGAATCAGCGTCCCCGCGATGGGTGCCTTGCCTTCGACGATGTGCAGATAGCGGCGCAGTATGGGCGTACCGTCGGAGGCGATGGTCTGACGCAGCCCGGAGGGCCAATCAATGACGATGCTGTCGACCGCTGCGTTCTGCCCCAGGCCGAAACGTGGCCGCGGGTCGAACTGACTATGAAAGCCACGCCCACGCTGGATCTGTCGAGTCTGTTTGATACCAGCAGCATGCAGAGTCACTCGAGTACCGATCGCATCGCGATTACTCGTACGTCCTTCCAGGCGCAGGCCAATCCAGTTGGACGTATTGCCTGTGTTGTTGCGCCAAAGGCTTGGGGTGTCGTTGAGATTCGCCACGACGATGTCCGCATCGCCGTCATTGTCGAAGTCTATGATAGCCGCTGCGCGACTGGCGCTCACTCGACGCAACCCAGATTCGGTGCCGACTTCGCTGAACCGACCGGTCGCATTGTGGTAGATGAGATTTCGCTGAGCATAGGCAAGACCGCCAGCGACATCCTGTAACGCCGGATATACATGACCATTGGCAACGAACAGATCGAGCCAGCCATCGTTATCAAAGTCAGAGAAGGCCGTGGACCAACCGAGGAAGGGGCGCACGACCCGTCCCATGCCAGAAGCTGACGTGCCATCGTCGAACCAACCCTGACCATCGTTGGCGTACAGGGTGTTCACGTCATCGGAGAAGTTGGAGACATAGATATCGATATCTCCGTCGTTATCGATGTCGCCGCCATCGACACCCATGCCGGCCTGTGCCAATCCGCCTTCGCTGTAGGCGACACCCAGTCGTGTGCCCACTTGCGTGAAGCGGATGTCGCCGTTGGCGCTGTCATTGCGAAACAGGAAGTTTGGCTCGGAATCGTTGGCGACATAGATGTCGAGATCGCCGTCGGATTCGATGTCAGTAAACAGAACGCCGAGTCCGGGATAGGCCTCTGCGTCGATGCCGCTGCTGCGGCTGATATCGGCGAATCGGCCCTGGCCGAGGTTGTGATAGAGTCTGTCCGATTGCGCCGGTATGCCTTCGGGGCCACAGAATGACTCGACCTCCTTGAAGTGGCACCAGTTGCCATCCGCCGGCGGCGCGGTGAGATCGAACTCGAGATAGTTCGCCACGTAGAGGTCGAGCAGCCCATCTGCATCGATGTCGGCAAAGGCTGCTGAGGTTCCCCAGGCGTCGCTTCCCAATCCTGCTTCAGAGGTCGTCTCAGTGAAGCGAACCTCGCTATCTGAAGAGTCATTTCGCCACAGACGATCTCGTCCCCAATAGGTGACGTAGAGATCCGGATCTCCGTCGTTGTCGATGTCACCGACGGCACAACCCATACCCCATCCCGATTGAGCAAGGCCGGACTCCTCCGTGACATCGCGAAACTGTCGCGACCCGTCTGCGCCCGCTTCGTTCAGATAGAGACGATGCCCTGAAGAAGAAGAGGGTGTCGTCGTCGCAGAATCATCAGACTTGACGCCATCGACGAAGAACAGATCCAGCCAGCCATCGCCGTCGACGTCGAGTACCGCGACACCTGCGGAAATGCTCTCCACAATGAATCGCTGTTCAGCGTTACCTGACGTGTTGTGATGCAACAGGCCACTTTGTGCGGCGATCTGCGTGAAGTGAAATGGCGCGGATGCCGTCGGCGCTGTCCTTTGGTCCGTGGTTGTCGATTCACAACCAGACACGAACATGACGAGAGCCGCTGCCATCCACGGCAGGACAGAGGTTATAGAGAGGTCAAGCAGAGATCGGCTCACGGAGAAGTCAGAGAACTTCCGGCCAGGTTCGTCGAGAATTCGACGAGACCAAAGCGGTCTGGCTTGTGATACTGTGGTCGCTGAGTGCGGGTGTCCGACCACAGGCTGAACTGTGAGTTCACCTCACCACCAATCCGATAGAGATTAAGCCGCCAGTGGTCACCATCGTGGGGCGGCAGGTTTGGCGCAAAGGGGGCAAGGTCAGCAAAGGGAATCGCGATTTCCGTTGTCCAACCACGATCAGTGTCCGTTGAGTCGTTGAGTGTGCCGTCTATCGCAATCCCGACCTGAACCCCCTCGCCATTCCACTCGCTACTGCGGCTGTCACGGGGCGAACGGTCGAGAATCGTGCCCAACGCGTTGAACTCAAAGTTGAAGTAGATACTGACATCCGCCGGATCACAGGCAAAGAAGACTTCCACCGCGTCGTCACGCGAGACGGGTGCATCACGCTCTGTGAGATAGGCAGAGATGTACGCATCTGTGGCGACGAAGGCGACATATAGATACTTCTCATCCCACAGAAGCCGCGCTGTGGTGCCTTCGCGAGCACCTGTAGTCCACCAGGGAAACTGGAAGGAGTCGATGGCTGTCGCCGTCTGCCAGGGCTCTGCGCCATCGAGAACCCCGTCGATCGTCACCTTCGTTGCGGCCCGTTCGATGACATAGTGCGGGACATCCAGAGCGACAGCGGACGTGGTGGAATCTTGGCCTGTCTCACCACCGAGGCACATGGTTGGTAACAACAGGAGGGTGACGATCAATCGAGACATGGATGACTACTCCTTTACGGCACCCGCAGCCAGACCGCGAGTGAAAAAACGTTGTGTCAGCAGGAAAAATGCGATGGTTGGGGCCAGGGCGATGATCGAGGCGGCGGAGATATATCGCCAATTGACTCCGAAGACCCCCTGAAGACTGGCCAGACCCAATTGCAGTGTATACAGATCGCGGCTCTTGAGCACCACAAGAGGCCAGAGAAAGTCATTCCACTGTGCCACAAATGTAAAGGCCGCCAGTGTCGCCATCGCTGGTTTCACCAGGGGCAGCATGATTCTCGCATAGATCGTGAAATCACCACAGCCATCGATCCGCGCCGCGTCTTCCAGGTCGATGGGGATCGTCGTGAAGGCCTGGCGCATGAGGAAGATGCCGAAGGCATTGACCGCAACGGGCAGGATCACGCCAGCATAGGAGTCCACCAGACCCAAACGCAGGGTGACGATGAAGAGGGGAATCAGCAGCACCTGGAAAGGGACCATCGTCGTTGCCAGTACAGCATAGAGGATGAACTTGCGACCACGGAAACGCATACGCGCCAGGGCATATCCGGTGAGGCTGCACAGGAAGAGAGTAATCAATACAGTGGTGATGGCGATAAAGAAGGTGTTGAAGATGTACAGAGGAAAAGGCAGAATCGACCACGCCTTGGCGAAGTTTCCCCAGACGATGGGATCTGGGATCCACTCTGGCGGATAGGCAAACAGATCTGCCGATTCAGACTTCAGCGCTGTCGCCAGGAGCCATGCAAAAGGCGCCAACAACACGCTCCCCACGGCAAGCAGGGACAGATAGAGGCCGACGAGCCGTAATCGAGCTATCCAGGCGAGTCGCTCAAGGGGTGTCATCTGTCGGCATCCCCACCGGCGACACGAAAATTGATCACGGCGAATACAAGAATCAATCCCAGCAGTAATAGAGAAACGGCGGCAGCGTATCCCACTTCGAGATATTTGAAACCCAGTGTATAGATGTAGTATGCCAGAAGGTTGGTACGATGAAAGGGACCGCCGCTGGTCATCACATAGACTTCGCCGAAGGTGCGCAAAGCGCCGATGGTGGCGATGATGCTGACGACCAGTGTATAGGGCTGAATCGACGGGATGGTAATATGTCGGACAATGCGCCATCTGCCGGCGCCATCGACACGGGCCGCTTCCTCTAGCTGTGGTGGAATACCTTGTAATCCAGCGAGATAGATGATCATGTAGTAGGGGGAGGCCTTCCAGATGGTGACCATCGCCACCGAGGCCAGCGCGACACAAGGCTCGGAGAACCAGCCGGACGTGACCTCCAGGCCGAAGAAGCTCAACAAAGCTTCGGGGACACCACGGGTATCGGCGAGCCACGAAGGGCCCGCAATGCCAAATCCCTTCAGCACAGCGTTGATCAGTCCATCAGAGTTGTAAAGCCACTTCCAGGCGATACCCGCTACGACAATGGATGTTACGACGGGGATGTAGTAGACGGTTCGGAAGATCTGGATGCCACGGATCGTGCTGTTCATCAACAGCGCCAGAAAGAACGAAACCACCACCAGCGCTGGCACGACCATTGCCGCATACAGCAGCGTATTGGCCGTCACACGCCAGAATAACTCATCGCCGAAGGCACGTTCAAAGTTATCGAGACCGGCCCAGACGGGTGGGTTGAAGATGTTGTAGCGATGCAGACTCAGCCAGAATGTGTCCAGCAGCGGGTAGGCGAAGAAGGTCGCCAACATGAGCAGGCCCGGGGCGATGAAGACATAGGGGATGGCGCGCTGGCGCAAAGGGAGCCGTTTGCTCATGGGTTCGTATATCTCAACAGGTGATTCCACTTGCTCTCGATTCTGTCGAGAGCGGCCTGCGAGGACTGCTGTCCAGCAAGGGCCCTGGCAAACTCCTCGTAGAGAATGTCCTCCATCCGACTCCAACCCTTCACGTCGGGTGGTGCGGCGACGAAGGAGTTGGGCAGATCAGCATAGGAGATCTGATTTGCACGATCAGACAGATTTCGCGGCGGTTGGCGAAAGAAGGGATCTGCTGCGGCCTCCTTCGTCGTCGGCAGAATCGCCACATAGGAGCAGAATTCCAGTTGATACTTGGGACTGGTGACGAACAAGCCGAAGTCGACGGCTTGCTCTACATGTGGCGACATACGGGGAACGACGAGGACTTGACTATTGGCGGGTACCTTGCCCAGTCTGCCAAGTGGGTGCGAGGTCATACCCGCCTTGGTCTCAAAGGACTCATCGAAATACCGGGTGATCCAACCGCCCGAGAAGGGCAGCATGGCTGCCCGACCTTCGATAAACCAGTTCACCTCGTCGCGGCTAGAAGCAGCCAGTGCCTCAGGGGGGAGCACGCCCATCGCGTAGGCATCGACCCACTGCTCAAACAGGGCCAATGCCTCAGCGTTGTTGATGGTTGTGGCAGTTCCATCCGGATTGAACAAGGGCCACACATCGTCCATGCGAAGCAACCACCAAGGAGGTCCCACCAGGGAAGGGTGCAGGCGCCAGGAGACGCCATATTTCCCCGTCTTCTCACGGATGACACGCCCCATCTCAAACATCTCGGTCATCGTCGTCGGAGGGCGCTCCGGATCGAGACCGGCGGCAGCAAAGATCTCCTTGTTGTACCACATCATGTTGACACTGCCATAGAATGGGAAGGCGTAGTTGGCGCCCTGATACTGCCCCATGCCACGCCAGAAGTTCGGCAGATAGCGATCCTGATCGGTGCCGCTCACGAGGCTGTCCAGATTGCTCAGGACATCGTGCTCAAGGAAACGCGGCAGGTCGTAGACATTCGCCAGGTCGGGCGGATCACCCGACACGAGGGCAGCGATAAATTTCTCCGCCACCTCGCCACCGCTGACATCTACCCACTCAACCCGGACGCCAGGGTTCAGTTCTTCGTAGTCGGCGATCATCCCATTGATGTAGTCGGCGAAGGCATCGCCGAGGGCGATCGTCCAGAATTCGAGAACGATGTCCCCCTCCTGCGTGTCTTTCTCGGAACAACCAGCTCCGAGCAGCAGCAGACAGAAGCACAGGCAGGAGGCGATGAGCCGACGGCGGCGGGAATCGCCCAAATCTAGTGCCCTGTTGAGGAATGAACCTTGTATTCGACAGCCGATCCATCCTGACTCACTGCGTTGCGCTCCCTCGTTGGGTCCAACTGACCCACGTCGGTCACGCGCCTTGTGAGCCAGGCGCCTCGACTGCCGAATTTCACAATGCTGATTCCTCAACAGGGCACTATCGCAGCAACGTGATGGGACGCGTCGATGTCAGCCCACCAGGTGTCTGCAGACGGACCCAATACACACCCGTCGCTGTGATGCCGCCGTCATCGGCACGACCATCCCAGGCGATCTGGTGCATACCAGCCGGCAAAGCGGATGTGACGAGGGTTTTCACCCGACGTCCGAGTACATCCCAAACGGCAAGATCGACCTTGCCATTACGGGCCAGCTCAAAGCGAATTTGGGTGGCAGAGTTGAAGGGATTCGGATAGAGATTTACGAGGGCCGACTGCTGCGGTTGCGGTCCATCGGCCACTTGTTCGATGGCTGTAGGAATCTCCCCCGGCAACCGAAAGGCGATACCTGGCAGGCGATCGCCGTCGACATCGACAATGTGGGCCGATGCAGAAGAGCGCCCCGATCCCTTGCCGACCTTGAGCAAGAGCCGATTCTCTCCCTGCAGCACATGAATCGGTATCTGCACGTCAGCAAGGTGATAGTTGCGTCGCACATTGTCGGTGAAAATCGTTTCGCCATTCCAGATCACTTTGACGACGTCGTCGAATCCAAGCCAGAGAAACCCTTCCTGGGCCTGACGCGAATCTACGAGAGTGAAGGCCATGCTCTGGATATCGCTCGCCGTCCCGTGGATCTCGCTGATCTGCAGTCTCTCGGCCGAGTAACCCAGATGTTCCACAATCTCCCACGATCCGTCGCCTGCTGGTGCGCCGGCGATGGGACGCAGACTCTCTTCGTTCGGCAGGCGCCGCAACTCGATATCCATCCCTGGGAAGGGGCCAGCTAACAACCAGCGCCGTATTCCGCGACCATAGAACATGGTGCGGCCTTCGGCGGCGCCCACGGCCTCGGATTTCACAAAGTCACGGCGGACGTGCTCGGGTGGTTGTCCGACGAAGGTCATCCGCCGCATGTCCAGCGTGCCCAAGCCCTTGGCCGCGGCTAGATGCAAATGCTCCAGATCCAAGGGATTGAAGCCCATGGCGAAACTGCCGACGGCATCTGCAGCGACGGGATCGGCGCTGGCGATGATGACATTGTGCTGCACATTGTCACCGCGCTGTGGCCCATTGCCTTCTGTGCTCCAGAATCCCTCAATGACCGTGTAGGCGGCAGGATTGTACGAGAATAGGTCGACGTAGCCCTGCTCAGGATTGTTGGCAGCATGGGCACCTTTGCCAATCCCGGTTCCGTAGGCGAGTGGAGCCAGCGTGCCGACATAGTTCTTGATGCCGAGAGTGGCGCCGAAAATTGTCGTCTTCATCGCCGGAACGGAGATGATCTTGTCTGCATCGAGGACGGCTTCGGGAACGAAGAATCCTTCATTGCGGAAGTCTCCCGTGCCATCGATATGGAAACCATACTGGGCGCCTTGGTAGGTCGAGCGGGTGACCCCGGTACGTGAGACGGGGCCGCCTGGAATCGGCTCGCGTCGATAAGGTGCGTAATTCAAGTCAAGGGTATCGACGATGGTTGCCAGACCACGCGCATTGGCTTCGGCAACAATGCGCTCGTATGACAGGTCAGCGAATTCGGGATATGAGGCAGACCAGCTGTCGTCGGTTGCGTAGCTGGGAAATCCACGTTTGCCACGAGCGGGTGATCCGGAGCCGCCTTCGGCGATATGTATCGTCGCTGCCTGGGTGTGGTCGAGCAGGTAGTCAACGACACTCTTCACGACACGCAGATCCGTGATCTGTCCCGGATGTTCGGTGCCATCGTGGGTGTAACGGGAGCAGCAATCGCCCTGGGAGCCCAGATCGCCACGATTACTGACACTGTTCACTTTGATCAGGACACGATCACCCGGGGCGATGACATCGCGCAGAGAGCGGCCAGAACGATCGAGATCGAGGGCGCGTCGGACGATGTCGTCTACTTGCTCATAGCTGAGACTCGCGTCGATCGGTGCCGGTTGTGACAAGGCTGGATCGTCGGAGGCGACGACGGCCACGACGGGGCGCCCCTCACCGAGGGTCAGTGTGCCGGGGCGTAGCAAGGGAAGTCCGTCCACCTGCAGCGGCTCATCTACTGACGGCTGAGATTTGAGAGAGGTGATAACGAATGTCTTTGGGGCGCCGTTGGTACTCAGATCAACGCCGATGATGACGATGACAAGGACCGCCAGCAGAGCTCGAATTCTTCGCGAACGTGACCAGATCATGGACACTCTCTTTCACTTCTCATGTCGACAGGATGGGGATGAGGAGACAAGATGGCTCAGGGGCAGAAGCTGTCAAGCAGCATGCCTTGACGCCGGGGCCTGTGGCAGTGGAGGTTTGGCAGTCATCGTGTAACTCTACCATCCTTGCAGACCGGAATATGGATGAACGTCCTCGCCGATCCTGCCTACGCCGAGACATTGCTGAAGCTGACGCAGCAACTGCTGCGCTGGCGTATGCGACACGAAGACCAACGCGCCGAGCTCTGGGCGCTGGCCTTACGTTAAGCCAAGTTGGTTACCCTCCGGAGTGTGTCGCTGGGTGCGGGCCTGAGTGCTGGCATCGGTGCAGGTGTCGCCTATGCGGACAATGCGATTCGTGGATCGTATCTGGCTCTCGACTTTGGCTCGCCTGCGGCGCTGGCGATGCTGGCAGTGGTCGTCTTCCTGCTGAATCCGGCCCTCGGACTTCTGCGACGTAGCTGGCAACTGGCGCCGGGAGAGATCGCCGTCGTTTATGTC
>Ga0233434_1001368_pt1 | contig 23993 bp, 20 predicted proteins | sample SI_122_August201_4_FD_182738 | JGI IMG/M metagenome (GOLD analysis project Ga0233434, IMG submission 182738) | Seawater microbial communities from Saanich Inlet, British Columbia, Canada - SI_122_August2016_120_MG | ecosystem: Environmental > Aquatic > Marine > Inlet | place: Canada: British... | reverse complement strand
CGTAAGAGTGCTGCCACCGCGCGCTCCGTATCCGTGTCGCACATTCGCCCAGATCGCACCCAGGATCGCGCGGATGTCCACACCCTTGTGTTCGTAGAAGCCAGCATCTTCCGTAGCCAGAAGCGCCTGCACCGCAAAAGGCGGCAGGTCTTCGATTCGAGTCCACGTGCGATTCTGATTAAATGTGTAGATCCGTTCACCGGTTGCCGCATAGATCTCAGTGCCCGCTCTCAATCCCAGGGCAGCCGGCGTCTTCGGTAGCCTCGGCAATCCGGCCGCAACACGCACGAACTGCGCATATCCCGCCCAGAGAATGAGTGCTGTGAGCACGCAACTGCTACCCAGCATCATGAGAACCGAGCGCCGCTTCATGGTGCTTGCGCCTGTGTCGTGTCAGCGGTTGGAGCAGGATTCGTTGCCTCGGGAATGACGAACTCCAGAACATCTCCAGTACCGGTGATCGCGCGCCCCTGCCAATCGTCCCCTTCTCGCGTGGCGACGGCGCTGTAGCCTCCCCCCTTGCTCCAGGCATCTGTGAGACGTAGAAAGTCATTCGTGTAGAGGGAGTCAGCCCAGTTTTCCTCAAGGGTTCGGCAGATCCCCTTGTAGACACGAATCTGTTCCCCGCCGGTCTCAGTGTTCCAGCCCAGATCGCCATTCCTGACTGTGCGCAGCTTGTCGAGACCAGAGCGCATGCCCCTGTGGCGCGGCTTCCGCCATTGCTGCAGACGATCCCGCCAGCGATTCCGCTCCGACGCGGGCATCTGGCCGAAGAGGTAGGAGTCGGGAACCCGTCGAGCCCCTATCTGCCCGTCGATCAATGTGAGCAGTTGGCCATCGGCCAGCAGCGAATCGAGCAACTGCCGGGCACGAAGTTCGTATTGCTTAGACTCGATGACAGCCTTGTGTAGAAGATCCTGTCCAAGGCGGTAGGCTCGTAGACTCGCCGCCAGAGTCTGAATGTCACTGCGACTGGCACTGCCGGGCTCGAGCGTGGTATTCCGCCGGAAGGACTCGAGCACGAGGGAGGTCGGTCCGACCTCGACCTTGTACTCCCACCGCAACACGACAGCTGGGATACTGCTCGTTTCGATGGCCTCAGACCGTGTGGTCCGCAACCCCAGTTGGCCACTGTTGCTACCGCGAATCTCGTCCCACACGGCGCCGCGCTTCAAGCGTTGATCATTGTGTGTCAGCAGATACTGGCCGATCCGCACACTGAAGTATTGGTCTTTGATCTCGAGCACGAGAGCGACGCAGACGAGCAACAAGGGAAGCACAACGGCAGCAGCGCTGATGGCCAACCTCTGCTTCCATTTTGCCGGGAGATCGGACTCGTCAGTCGCGGACAGATTCAGAATGAAGTGGACTTCGCCATCACGACGTTCGGTCTCGACGAAATCATGGCGCCGATAGAACTCGATGACCTCGGGCCAATCATCATTCGTTTCCACTACGACGCTGTGACATCCTCTTGAACGAGCAAGCACAAGCAGATGGCGTAACAAGTTGGAGCCGATCCCTGTACACCGGTCGTCCTTTGCAACCGACATCCGCACAACGCGCCTGACGTCGCCCGCCTCCGCAATCAGGGCACCGGTGCCAACCAACTTCGAGCCATGCCAGGCACACACGAAGTCGTCGGCGGCGAAATTTGACAGAATGTCATCAAGGTCAGGATTGGCTGACTCGTCGATGAATCCAAAATGCTCCCCGAGTCCCTGCAGAATCAGACTTCTGGCAGAGTGTTGGTCTTCAGGTGCGAAAGGTCGGATCGTCAGATCATCGCTCATGACGTCACCACGCTGGCCTCGCCCTCGTCACCGGGCAAGGCGTCCCCGATTTTCTCTATCGATACAGGTGCATCTGCACAAAAACATCTGAGTCTGTCTTGCCGGATGCTGGCTTGAGCACGCGGAAACGCGCGTCGAGAGTGACAGCTGAGATCGGTGTTACCTGCAGGCCCACCTGCAGTCGATGCGCCTCGTCGTCGATGATCTGGGTGTCCGGATCGCTCCAATCGTGCGCCAACAAGGCAATGATGCCATTGTAGGGGACGTAGTTCAACTCGTGATACAGAGCAGCCTGATCTGTACGGGCGCCACTGCTGCGTTGCAGGCTGCCCCAGTCGTATTCGAACTGGTAGGTCAGTGGCAGGTTACGTCTGTTGCGCCACGGATTCAGCACACCATACACACCATAGGTGGACGTGTCGCCGCCCTCAGCGACAGGTCGGCGACGCAACATGGCACTGGCGCCAAGACTCCAGCTCAAGTCGCGCCAACCTGCGTTGACCGCTGTCCCCCAACCACCGTCGACATCGGTGATGTTCCAACTGTCAGGGACTCGATCACGCGCTGCCATGCGAAACCAGGCGAGATTGACAAAGGGATAGTTCGGCATCGCACCGATCTCAACACCACTCACTCGCGATTCAGGTAGGCCGCCATCCAACTCGAAACTGCGCCGGATCTGCGACGTGTGGTCATCCAATCGCAAACCGAAACTTGGTACGAAGCGCCCCGCCTTGATGTAGGCCTGATTCGGTGCCTCGTGCAGCATCACGAAGGCTTCGCGAAAGTACAGCGAGTTGTCGCGCTGAAATGAGTCCGAGTAGCCACTGGGTCGACCACGTGCACCCGTATTCACCAGAAACGTCAGGTGGTGCGTTGGATGCACGACAACAGGCACATCCACCTGCATGGGAAAATACAGAGGACTCAACATGGCCAGACGCACATCCGCCCCTACTCGTACGACTGGATCTGCATTCAGCTTGTCATAGCGCCCCTGCAGCAGACCGTAGCGCTCAGGCGCCGCATGAGAACCGCGCGTCCAACCATCCTTGATCGCCTGTTCCAGCGCGGCAAAGCGCAATGCTGCATCCTCGTAGCTCGTTGGCCCCTCAGGTAGCGAGTCATTGTAGGACGTTGCCCGATCCCGACGACCGAAGAAAGGTGCATTGCGATCCCAGTCATCTGTGGGCCGCGGACTGGTGGCGATCATCGGTAGTGTCGATTCACCAAAGAAGCGGCCCGATGCGTTGCGGATCCCCCCACCCGCCGGATCCACATGACAGGACTGGCACGACATATTGCATTTGCGCAGCGACACCTGCACCGGGTCTACCCATTCATTTGGCCCGACATGGCAGTTATCACAGGTACGCGCCGACCGCGCCGCGTACATCGGCGTCGCCGCGGCTTCAGAAGCGAGCCCCGCCATCACCATAATCGACGCGAGCCATATCGTCGACAACATCCTCGGCATATCCGGCTTCATTCGCATGATGGTACCGGGTTGGCATCGATCCAGCGTCTGATGGTGAGTTGCTCCTTGCTGTCCAACCGGGGCCAGGCACCCGGTGGCATATCATTTTTCTCAAAGATGCTCTCGATCACATCCTCGAGATTGGCGACGACGGACAGGCAGGATTCCAGCCCGGGGTCTTCCCCCATGGGCGCAGTCGGCTTGTTCCGTGCATCTCCAAGGCGCAAATCATCGTCGCCCTCGTTGTCGTCGTTGTTTGGCGTTTCATCGCGTCCCGTATGACAGGGCACGCATTCGCGCTGAATGATGGGTTCCACGTGCGCCCACGTCGGTTTCTGTGCAACGATATCCGGATCGGCCTGATTCAATGTCAGATCACCCGACCCGCAGGCAGTGAGCACCACTGCAATCACCATCGTGGACGTACAGATATGCCGCATCACTCTCGCTTTCTCAGCTTTCATTCACGGAACCCCGGATCTCATTCACGAATCCGGATTTGTTCATGAGCCCACGCCGGGCGCGGGGTCGAGCATGGGGAACAGGGCGAGCACTTCTCGGTCTGTGACCTGCCGCCCACATTCTGCGACCTCGAAGGCTTCCACATACGACGCGCTCCTCGCCCGCTCCGTTCCGTACCATCTTTCCAAAGCTGCTGTGTTGTCCGCGCGGACGTGACTGAAGGCGTACGTATTGTTGAAACGGAATTCCTTCTGCTTCTCTTCGCTCGCCTGCACTTGTGCCAGCACGCCCTCATGATAGGGGTTGTATTCCAGTACTTGTGACACGTGCGCGCCACAACCTTCCAGCTTTGTCTGCCATACATCGTCGATGATCACAGCAACATCCGACAAGTAACAGAACTTGGATGTGTGAAAGTCACGCATGTAAAAGACAGCAGGCAGCTGCTCGCCGCTGAGCGTCGACAGGACGTCGCGAACGATCCATCCTGCCGTCATGTTGTCGTTGTGCCCGCCCTCGGCCGGATAAAACGTAAACACGAGGTCCGCTTTGCAGTCGCTGATCTTCGCCGCAACCTGCTGGCGAATGGCCTCCGTGTTCTGCAGAAAGCCATCGTGGTAGTCCAGGATCTCATAACCGTCTAGTCCCAGGATGCGTTTTGCATCCATCGCCTCGCCATAGCGTCGTGTTGCGAGATCCTCCGGGCTCATCGAGAAGTGCCCCGCATCGCCATTGGTGAGAGACAGAAATCTCACGTCGTGTCCCAACCGGGTGAACAGGGCGACCGTGCCGCCCGCGTAGATCTCACCCTCGTCTGGATGGGCAAAGATCACGAGCACAGACAATCTCTCAGGCATTGACGGGTTCAATCTCGCTGCAGCAGTTGCCAGGCCCGTCCCGGCGCTTCAACACGGAAGGTCTCGATATTGCCATTGTCCTGCAGCGTGACGAAAGCCGTCCGCCCATCGACACCACCGAAGGCAATGTTACTTGGCTGTTGGCCCGTCAGTTCGATCTCCAGCAACACCTCTCCCGCGGGCGACACTTTCACAACCTTGCCGCTCCCATGACGTGTGATGTAGAGATTCCCTTCCACATCGCAGCGCATGCCATCCATACCACCATCTTCGAACTCGATCAGTAACCGCTTGTTGTTGATCTGGCCCTCGGGTGACAGGTCAAAGACCCACACCTTCCGCTGCATCGACTCATTCACATACAGACGCGTCTCATCGGGACTCACCTCGACGCCATTCGTCGTCCCCATGCCTGACGCCAGTCTCTCCACTACTCCCTCAGGACTGATCCGCCAAAGCTGACCGGTACTCTCGCCCCAATTTGGATCAGAGGCATAGAGTGCGTCGTCGCTGGCGATGGCGATGTCATTCGGCTGATTCATCTCCGCTTCATGGGCAAAGACAGAGATCTCCTGTGTCTCCATATCGACACGCAGCACATTGTGTCGCGTATAGTCGGCGATCAACATATCACCGGCACGATTGAAACGGATGCCATTGCCGATACTGCCCTGCGGCAGCTCGACGAACAGACTCGCGCTGCCATCGGCGTCCACCACACCGACCGTACCCTGCTTCTCGAAGTTCACCGCGTAGAGCAAGCCCCCTGCGTCGACGGCAGGCCCCTCGATGCCTTGAGGAAAGCCACCTACCTCCGTCAGCATCTTCGCCATGTAGGGTTCATCGCCCTCTTCTGCCGGTCCTTCTGGTTCACCCATGAACTCCTGCAGGACCGCAAGCGCCCCTTTGCGTCCGAGAATGTTCGCCCAGAAGATCGGCGGTGAGTTGAAGTTTTCATCGACCAGCGCAATGTCGGCACCCCGTTCGAGCAGCCGTCGAATGGACGCCAGTTGATCTGAGTAAATCGCCTTATGCAGTGCGCCCACGCCACCTCGCTGGGCGGCATTGCCATCGAAGAATCCGTGCGGTTGGCTGTCGATCTCCGCTCCTCGGTCGAGGAGCCAATCAATGGCCTCCACATTCCCTGCATAGGCAGCATAGCTGAGACTCAGGTCGAGCAGATGCTGATCGGACACGTCCTCCGGCATCTTCGGCCGAAACTGTGTATTTGCCGACGGCAGCAGCGCACCCTCTGCATCGAAGAACGCCGCCAGTGCCGCTGTGTCGCCCAATGCTGCAGTGAAGGGCAGATCTACTTCGACTCCACCTCTTGCCAGAATCCGCGCCATGTTGAAGTGGTTTGCGCTGAGTCCGTCGAACCAGTGGGGCTCTCCGACCAGAGCATTCCACATCGTCTCCGCTCCCACCTCGGCGCCACCATCCAGCGCCATGCCGATGAGATCCTCTCCGCCTTCGATCCAGAGCAACTGCGACGAGGTAAGCAGCAATTGCAGAACCCCCGTTGAGTCCGCCGTGAGAGCCGACGCGTCGGCGCCGTGGCTGTAGAGAATGCTCGCCAACTCCACGACATTTGCAGGCAGAGGTGCTCTGTCAGAGCCGGTCAGAACATGCACGAGGCGGGCGCCACGAAGCTGGGGCAGCGGAAACAGGTCGTGATCATATCCCGCTGCATTCACCAGACCCGGTGCCGCACGCAGCAGTGAATCGAGTCCCGCTGCGTCTCCCGCATCGATACGAGCGACAGCCTCTTCAAACGCCGGATGTTCAGCAGGATACCCCGCCCACGCCTCGGGCGGCAGATCGTCCCCGGAGCGCGGCACACCAACGACGACAATCTCGGCCGGCTGCTTGTCGCCACCAATCGTGGCGGCAATATACTGTCGACCCTCTGCCATGTACGAGAACAGACCGCCATAGGTATTGTCGGGCAGAGGCAGTTCGGCGATCTGTGATCCCGTCGTCTTGTCCAGAGCAAAGAGACTTGCGTCGCGCTGCACGAAGTATGGGCCCTCCACAGGGTTGAAACTTCGCGGATCTTCCATGGTGACAAAAAGCAGATCGGGTGTCACCAGAGGGAACGATCGGGCTGCCCAACCGAGGGTTTCCGGTAGGTCTCCCACGTTTGCCAAGGCCGGATGATTGACGGGCCCCGTCCCCATGGTGCGCATCCACAAATGTTCACCTGTGTTCATATCGATCGCCGTGAACCTGCCATAGGGTGGCGTCGTCAGCGGCAACCCATCCAGAGAGCCGAAGAATTGCGCACGTCCCCCGAAAACGGAGAACGCATCGGGATCCTCCACCGGCAGCAGGATCGTTGCATCCGGTCGTGTCTTCGAGCCGATGTAGAGCACCCCCGTTGTTGGATCGACGGCGCCACCAACCCAGTCGGCCCCACCCAGTTCACCTGGCATCTGCACCGACCCCTCCAGAGAGGGCGGTGTATAGAGTGGTCCTGTGCGCCGTTCCCCGATCTCCTCCAACGCCTGCTGACGTAACTCGGGTGTGAAGTTGATGAGATCGTCCTCGGTGAAGCCCTGGCGATCGTAGGCTGCGGGTCGCGTCGGATGTGGTTGTGTGGGCGACGCAAACTCACCTTCTACATCTGACGCGGGGGCGGGTCGTTCAACGATCGGCCAGATCGGCTCACCCGTGATTCGATCGAAGACGTAGGCATAGGACTGCTTCGTCACCTGTACGACGATCTTACGAGGCTCGCCATCGATGGTCACGTCGAGCAGAATCGGCGCCGCCGGCGGGTCGTAGTTCCACAGCGTATGATGGATCAGTTGGTAGTGCCACACGTATTCACCTGTACGCGCATCGACGGCGACGAGGCAATCACTGAACACGTTCTCCCCGGGCCGTTCGCCACCATAGCGGTCGTGACTGACCGAACTGACAGGGAGATAGGCGTAGCCGAGTTCTGGGTCGGCACTGATCGTCCCCCACACATTCGCCGCACCCAGATGCGACCAGGAGGTCCCCTCCCATTGATCCCAACCGATCTCGCCGGGCTGCGGAATCGTATGAAAGCGCCACAACTGTTCTCCCGTGCGCACATCGTAGCCGCGCACATCACCGGGAGATACGTAGTGAAAGGGTGACTCACCATTGTGCCAGTCGAGGATGATGGATCCCACAATCGCGACGTCTCCGACGATCGTCGGCGGCGATGCCAGTCCAAAGCGATCCTTGATCACCGATGCCCGCAGTCCCTGCGTCAGATCGACACGCCCCTGGTCGCCAAAGGCTGGATCAGGCAGACCCGTTTTTGCATCCAGCGAATACAGCGTATCTGACCAGGTGCCAAACAGGATCCGCGTGTTGCCATCCTCGTCTGACCAGTAGCCGACGCCACGATTCAGATACTGACCCGTCGAATCATCATAGCGACCCATCGTATCGAAACGCCACAGTTCCTCACCTGTGGTCGCATCGAGGGCGAGGGCGACACCAAAGGGTGTCACCGTGTACAGGACGCCATCTATGACGAGGGGTGTCCCCTTATATCTCGCGGCTTCGAAATCCTGCTCGTCCGCGACGATCTGGGCATCCGGCAGACGATAGCGCCAGAGGATGCGCAGACTGTCGACATTGCCACGATGAATCTGATCGAAGGGCACGTAACGTGTACTTGCGGCGTCCGACGCCCAGTAAGGCCAGTTTGCCGATGATTCGACGAAGGAGCCGAGAAGCGTGAGCAGCGCAAGAGACAGAATGGTGGGGCGTAGAAGTCGAGACATTGAATTTTCCGTGAATGCAGGTCACGCGGTTTGAATAGCCGGGCGAGCCCATGTGGACGGCCAAGTGAGCCCGGTCGAGTAGGACGATACAGTGTCAGATAAGACTGCCATGTGGACAGCGTCAACCTGAGATTGAGATCTGATCTGCACAGGATTGAAATCAGTAGATCTATACTGAAGCCGTGCGTAAATGGTGGCGCCAGAAACCGATGGCATTGCTTATCAACAGAGACACCTCCATCGCGACTGCCATCGGACTGCCAGCGAGGATATTGTGCACCATCCACAACGCCGCACAACACATGTAGACGATGCGCATGCGTCGGGGATTGGACTGGAAGGCAGCGTACGTAGCGACAAGAGAAGCGGTGAGCGCCAGGATATCGAGAGGGCGTTCATACGTGGCGAGAAAACCAACAACCACGGCGGCGCCAAAGAGCAGGATAAAGCGTGGATTCGTACTGTACGCCGCCACCAGAACACGCACACACAGAATCATGTAGAGTGTGCCCGCACTGTTGCGTCCAAGAAGAAAGAAGTGGCTCGCACTCAGGATCGCCGCCAACACGAGCCAAAGCAAGATCGTGCGGCGCTCGCGGCACTGCATAGATGTGACAGCACTGGCAAAGGCCAGGCCCGAAAGAATCTGTGATACGACAAAGGGATCCATGGCCACTGCGCCCATCAAGTTGGAAGTTCTCCCTGGGCAATCGGTTCACATATGTTCAAGTCTTAGAACTGATGGAGAAATGTACTGACCACCCGCCTATCCAGGTTAGTGGATACCAAGGAGTCGACCTGTGACACAGTTGACCGAACTGAGTGCCCTTGCTGGGAGCTTGCTGAAGAAACGCGGCGACACTGTCGCTGTCGCAGAATCGTCGGCGGGGGGCGTGATCTCTGCAGCGCTGCTGGCGATCCCCGGTGCGTCGGCCTATTTCAAAGGCGGTGGCGTCGTCTACACAAGCGACGCGAAACAGATCTTGATCGCAGTCTCAGATCAGGCGATGAACGACGAACGTGCTGCCACCGAAGTCCACGCACTACACCTTGCTCGCGCCGCCAGAGAGCGGCTCGGTGCCGATTGGGGTATCGGCGAAACGGGTGCCGCTGGACCCACAGGCAATCGTTATGGTGACGCTCCAGGCCACAGTTGCATCGGTGTTTCCGGCCCCATCGAGCGCGCCGTGACCATAGAGACAGGACAGACAGATCGCGAACAGAACATGTGGAGCTTCGCACAGGCGGCCTTTCAGCTACTTGGCGAGTGCCTGCGAGATGAGCGCTCTTAGACGCAGGGAGTGACCCTGCGTCTAAGAGGCTCGCTGATCTAAGGCCTATACCCTGTATTCACTCGCCGACGACGCTGACCGTACCCAATCCCAGTGCACGAATGGGCGCCGCAATCGTTGCCAGGTCTCCCACGACAACGATCACGAGATCATCAGGACTCAGATGCTGGCGCGCCGCATCGATTAACTGCTCCTGTGACACCGCTTCCCAACTGGCCAGCGAGGCGACCCACGCATCGTCGCCGAGTCCTTGCAGCACGACGGTCTCCAGACCGGCCGCAATGGCACCGACCGATTCGAAGCTGCTGGGATACGTCTTAACCAGCGACGCCCGCGCGTCTGAGAGCTCCTGTGCTGTGGGCGGGCGATCGGTGACGATCTCTCGCAATTCTTTGACGATCTCCGTAATCGACTCAGACGTGCTCGGTGTCTGCACATTCGTGATGACATACATCGGTCCACGGGCACGATCATCCCACAGAGAAAAACCAACACCGTACGTATACCCCTTATCCTCGCGCAGGTTGAGATCGAGTCGCTGAAAAGAGCCACCCAGGATCTCGCGGACCATTTGAAAGGCAGGGAGATCAGTATCGCTGTAGCGCATACCCAGATTACCCGCGACAATCACACTCTGCGGCGCATTCGGCTTGTCGACGAGCAAGATCTGCACCCCCTCAGCCGGTGTCGCTTGCAGCTCCGGTTCCGCCGGCACGTCCGCCGACTTCCACTTGCCAAAGTGTCGTTTCGCCTGCTTGCTCGCCTCTTCTATGCTGATGTCACCAACGAAAACGAGGGCTGCATTGTTGGGTCGATAGTAAGTCTCGTACGTCGAAACCAGATCATCCCGACTCAGGTCAGAGACCGACGCTGCCGTACCATGGCCGTAGTACAGGGCGCCGCCCCGCACGGGTTGCCACATGAGTCGGCCATAGGGATGATCCTCGCCGAAGATGGCCGTCATCAGTGCCCGTCGTGAGCGGGCGCTTGGGTCCAGCTCAAATTGCTGCATCTGTCCCAGATAGTGCTCACGCTGGCGCTCGAGTTCCTCCGCCGAAAACACGGGGTTCAAAGCAACATCCGCCATCAACCCAAGACCGGCGTTGAGACTCTTTTTCAGCACATTCATGCGGATGAAGGAACCATCGAAGGAACTACCCGTCGCGAGATTCGCGGCAATCGCCCGCGCCTCGTCAGAGATCTCGAGAGCGGAACGTTTCTTCGTCCCTTCATCGAGCATAGCCGCAACCAATGTGATCGCTCCTGGCGTGGCCGCATCATCCGCTGTCCAGCCATTCTTGATCACGAGATTTGCTTGCACCAGAGGCAGCGCGTGGTCTTCGACAACGAGCACTTCGAGACCATTCGACAGTTGACTGCGATGGATACTGGGGGGCTCGAAGGTGGTCTCTGTGCCAGATGCTGGAGTCTGCGAGCGATCAACCGTCGCCTCAGCGACAGACAGTGATCCCCGTGGGACGATCTCCAATACGGCGCGACGATCTGGCTGCAGGAACTGCCGCACCGTGGCATTGATCGATTCCACCGTCGCCGAGCGATAGCGCGCCAGATCACCGGCGAAGCCATTCGGATCGCCTTGTGCCGTGTTATAGAGACCGAGGCGACCGGCGATACCGTAGAACCCACCGATATGCTCGAGTCCACGAATAAAGGTCGCTTCCCATGAGACCATCACAAGATCAAGTTCCTCCTGTGATACGCCCTCGCTCAGCAACAGAGCAAGCTCTTCGTCGAGGACGGCCGCAATCTCAGCCAGACTATGACCTTCACGAGCGGTGACGGTGATCTCGTATTCACTACTGAGGGCTCGAGACGACTGTCGTGCCGACACATTCTGGGCGATCTGTCGATCGTAGACGAGGGACTTGAACAGTCGCGATGTCTTGCCACCGGTGAGAATCGATGACAGCAGATCGAATTCGGCATCCCCTGGCGCAGCCAGCCCCGGCGTGTGCCAGACATAGTACAGACGCGACAGATCGACATCGTCCTCGGCAACGGCACGTCGCTCTCCATCCAGCGTCGGCACCCACTCCCGCATGCGATCCACCGCAGGTCCAGGAGGGATCGAGGCGAAATATTGGTCGATCAACTCTCTCGCAACAGCCGGATCAAAATCGCCGCCCACAACCAGCGTCGCATTGTTGGGTGTGTAGTAGTTGCGGAAGAAATCAGACACGTCCTCCAGAGAGGCTGCCGTCAGATCTTGCTGCGAACCGATGACTGGCCAGGAATACGGGTGGTTCTTGGGATACATGAGATCCGCCAAAATCAACGACGACTTGGCATAGGGCCGATTCTCGTAGCTCTGTCGACGTTCGTTTTTCACGACATCGCGCTGATTGTCGAGTTTCTCCTGCGTCATCGCCGGCAGCAGAAAACCCATGCGATCCGACTCGAGCCACAACACAAGCTCCAGGTGTTCACTCGGCACATCCTGCAGATACATCGTCCAGTCTTCACTGGTGCCACCGTTGACGTAGGCGCCCACCTTGTTCAGCGGTTCGAAGTATTCGCGATCGTGATTCTCCGACCCCTGGAACATCATGTGCTCGAAGAGGTGCGCAAAGCCTGTGCGTCCAACCTCTTCGTCCTTTGAGCCCACGTCGTAGACGACATGTACGGAGACTTTGGGGAGAGAATGATTCTCGTAGAAGACGACGTCGAGGCCATTGGCCAATTCGTACTTCTCGATATCAAGTTGCGGTGCGTCCTGCGCCAGTGTTTCACCGAGCAGTGCAACTGCGAGGATGGCGCATGTCCAGTAGAGGGTCTTCATCTTGTGTTTGTGCTCCTCGATTTGGTGCTGATTATTCTGATCAATCCCCACTGATCTTATGTGTCCAAGGCCTGCAGAGCCAGTAATTCCAACTGTCCGTCACATTGGCAAGCTTCACGCCAGGTCACCGTCGCCTGCCACGTGTTGAGTGGCCGTCCCAAACCCGGTCAGGGCAGCACGTCGAGGATCTGTGCCATCGCCTGCTTATATGCCTGCAGGGCGCTACGCCCCGTCCGCGTCAAGGCATAGGTCGTACGCGGTCGCCCATCTGCGAGTTCCTTCGTTACGCTCACGATCTTGGCGTCCTCAAGCTTCGTCATCTGCACAGACAGATTGCCACGACTCATTCCGCTTTGCCGCAAGACATACATGAAATCGGCTCGGCCCAGCACACTCAGCAGAGCCAGAACGCGCAGACGGGCCGGCTCATGAATCAATCCATCGATGTCGGGTAGTGGATCGGTCATTGTCACGCCGCCTGCTCGAAAGCATCGGCGTCTCGTCTGAAATTGTACAGCAGCTTCGTGCCCATCGCCTGCACCACGACACCGGTGCACAGAAAGGGCACGGCTGGTGTCCACTGTGTCACGGCTGTGATGACACCGCTGATGATGAGGACCAGCGCATAGACATGGAAACGACGCGCCGTGGTGAGCCAACCTGCGAAGAATGCCAGAATCGCCGTCAGGGCTCCGGGAACGCCATTGATGAAGCTGCCAACGAAATCGCCGCCCTCGGACTTATACAGATAGGCCCCGCCTGACACAGCCAGACAGGCCATCGCCGTGAAGATCACGTAGCCCGCGACGATCCACTTCAGATTTCGCCTCTTCCGCTTACGAGAGAATTCAACGAATCCAGCTCGGGGTTCCACAAGGGCTCGCCGCAGTGGAAACCAAAACGCCGGCATCAACACGATGACGAAGCTGGCTAAGAAGACGACATTGGACCACCAGAGAATGCCCACCGCTGTCAGAGAGAGACCGCACATCAGGTCGAGTAGACCATCGTCCCAATAGGCCCCATACAGTTGCTGCTCCATCTGTGTGTTTTCCAGCATGACCCGCCTCCCCTTCGGCGTGTGCGTTTCCTGAACCGTAGTCTGTAACACGAACTGAGTTCGTAATGTGAACTTAGTTCATACCATAAACTTATGCAAGAGAATCAGCAGGAAAGACAAGAAGGACCGATGTGAGAGACCGTCGCGCTGCAAGTTGTCCGGGTCGTGCCAGCGGGCTCTGCTCCGGGAGAGAGCGGCACGCAGTAGGCGACGGCGGCAACAGATGCCCAACCTGCTGGCCATATTCCCCCACACACGTCACATCCCTTTATTTGGGCCACGCACGATATTCTGGCCACGTAAGACTTGGCGTGCTCATTGGTTGCTCGGACAGGACTCTACCAGCACCCGCCATGACCACTGCCACCAGAGTCGAAAAACCACATGCCAGGGAAGCTGAGCACCGATATGAGTCTCACTGAAGACCAAATCGAGGACTATCGTCACAATGGCTATCTCGTGATCGACGATGTGTTCAGCACGCAGCGGGTCGCACAACTGCGCGCCGCTGCCGACTCCGAAGCGATTTGTGCTGCCGTCGATGAACGCGGGGGCAGTGAACGCACGGTGCATCTGCTTGAGATCACCCGACGTCATCCGGAATTCAATCAGCTGTCCTACGACGAACGTATCCTCTCTCGCTTGCGCCCCTTGATCGGTGATGACATCCAGCTCCAACACTCCAAACTCGCCACCAAACCTGCAGTCGCCGGCGTCGGCCCCTATCGCTGGCACCAGGACTTCGCCTTTTTCCCCCACACCAACACCCATCTTGCCGCCGTCATGGTCATGCTCGACGATGCGACACCTGAAAATGGCTGCATGCAGTTTCTACCTGGCAGCCATCGCATGGGGTTGCTCAATCATCTCGACGGCGATGGCAATTTCGCCGAGTGCCAGGAGCGCCACCTGTGGGCCGATGCATCCAAACTTGTCGACATCACGCCCCGGGCGGGTGGCATCAGCATTCACCACTGTCTCATGCTACACGGCTCCCCGCCGAATACGTTGGGTCAGCCACGCCGCGGTCTGGTGTATCAGTATCGTGCCGACGACGCCTATCAATTGGCGGATCATGTCTTCGCTGATACGGGTACCGTCGTCAGTGGCGAGCGCCGAGGTCGCGTACGCTGCGAGGAGATGGCTGTGGCTCTGCCGCGACGAGCGGCCCCTGGCGATCCGTATGGAGATGCATGGAATCAGATCGGCTCTGAGGTAGACCTGTGATCGACATCATCCTGGACACTGATATCGGCGGCGATATCGACGATGCCCTGTGTCTTGCCCTGGCACTCAATAGCCCAGAGATCAGCCTTCGTGCCGTAACGACAGTGAACACCGACCCGCCACTGCGGGCACGCCTGGCAGCGAGGATGACCCACACCTTCGGCCAACCGGAGATACCAGTGGCACCGGGCTGCAAGGCGATGTTTGATGGGGCACCGACCTATTGCAAAGACATCAACCACGCCGTCGTCCTCACCCTGGATGATCCCATTCCAACCGGCGATGGCGTCGATCTGCTCATTGAGACGGCGCGTCGACACGCCGGCCGAATTGTCATCGTCGGTATTGGCCCCTGGACAAACATCGCCACCGCTTTCGAGCGTGCCCCAGACCTCCGCGGTTGTGTTGCGCGACTCGTCTTGATGGGCGGTCAGTTGGATCCACCCGGCCCCGAGTCGAATATCCGCTGTGATCCGGCGGCAGCAGCTTATGTGCTGAATCTGCCGGTCCCGAAGCTGCTGGTACCACTGGATGTAACATCCCGACAGATCTATGCAGCCGCCGACCATGGGGATCTGCTACGCCGCGGCCTGCCAGAGACCAATCTCGTGCGCGACTTCCTGCGCGCATTTCAGTTGGGTCGCTGTCAGGGCGACCCGTCGCGGGCGCCCGTGCTCCACGATCCTCTCGCACTGGCCCTCGCCTTCGACGACAGCCTGATCACGAGTCGTCAGGATCTGCGGATCGACATAGAACATCGCGATGGCGAAGCAGTCACGATCGCCGTCGACGGCGATCCCAATGCCGACGTGGTTCGTGCTGTCGACGAAGAACGCTTCGCTGAGTTGTTCAGAAAACGCATCGCGATGCTGGACGAGGCCTGACGTGTTAGCTCTTGAATTCGAAGACCCTGTCGTCATTGCTCGCGCCACAGGTCCTCTGCAGCCACAGGAGGCGACCCACCACTACTGCAATGCGGGTCGTGGCGCTGACGGCTCGATCATCGCCCATATGACCTTGCATCCTGATCGCGCCCGGCCACCGGGCGCTCGAGTACCGGTGCAACTACCGGGCGCGGCCCACACGTCCTACTTGTTCCGGCCTCATCAGATGCACCCCGACTATCAGTGGCCCCATGAATATGCCACTTCGCGCTCCGTCGACGGCGGCCGCACGTGGAGCCAGTTACAACCCACAGAAGGCCACAATGCAGTGCCCCTCGGCGACCTGACCCTCGCACAACAGCATCGCGCCTGGCTCGTTGAGCCAGGGCTTGCCGTCACTTGCCTGGTGGAATCAGGCGACCATGGTGCGTCCTGGCGAGAGCGCCCCGATGTGCTCTTCCGCTATCCACCAGACCTGCCGCTGACACCAAGGCAGGACGATGTCTCCGGTAGCGTGATGGCCCTCAACTTTGAGAATTGCAACACGATGCAGATTGCCACCGACGGCTCACTCATCACCTTTGCCACCGCCGTCCGGCAAGAGGGGGATCTGACCTGGTGGTTCCCCATCCTCTTCCGCAGTGTCGATGGCGGCTTCAGCTTCGATTTTGTCTCGCTGCCGTGTGGCGCAGACAAACCCGATGACTCCCATGGGTATACAGAACCGACGCTTGCACGCTTGCCCAATGGCGACCTGCTCACCGTGTTCCGTGTCGAGTATCACACGCCAATGCGGGCGATGATGCAGTGTCGCTCATCAGATGATGGACTCACGTGGACCAGACCCGAAGTCTGCCCGGGAGTACCACCCGTGTTCCCCGCGCGCAAAATCCCCGTCGTCAACACCGGCAAGACACACCTGAATGCCGTCGCCGTGTCGCCGGATCTCGCCGTCTTGCCGAATGGTGTCATCGTGTTGACCTATGGCAGACCGGGACAGTATCTGGCCTTCAGTGAGGACGGATCGGGCGCTGCATGGCATGATCGCGTCGCTGTCGTTGCCGAGCATTCCCTCTTTGGAGTCAACGATGCCAGTTCGGCCATGGCCGGTGTCACCGCGATCAGCGACGATGAGTTCCTACTTGTCTATGACGTGCGCAACTATCAGTCATCGACGTTGCCGGATCCTGCAAATACCGTCTTCGCCTTACGCGGTCGAGCCGCAATTCGCTGAAGAAAGAGGCCTCACATGAGCCAACTCCAACACGTCAACACAACCGACCTGCGTGCCGCATTGCAGTTGGCCTGTCGCTGCATGGGAAACATCTTTGATGCGGATGATCCCGTGTCGGCATCCTTCATGGGCTCCAGCGTCTGGCCCAAGGTCCACATGCAGTTCAGTCCATATCATTCCGAGTCGCACGGACCAGGCCGACATCTGAATGCAATGCTCGCGGTAGAAGCTGCGGGGATCGAGGTCGACGAGCAGGTGATCCGTCATCATCGCGCCACGGCCTTCTTCTCCTATGGCGGGGCACTTCCTCTGCCGCTCAATCGGCAACAGGTCGATGGCCCCCTCGTCAACTTCTGCCCGCACAATCTGCGCGAGGGTTTTCATGCGCTGAGTGCCTTGGGCACTTGGCGCCACGACGAGGAGGCAGTGCAGCTCGCTGAGAAGAGTATCGCCTGCGTTTTTGATCATTGGTCAGCCGACAAGGGCTGGGATGTGTCGCGCCTGCAATCACAGGGATTGCAGTTCCAGGAGTGCCAGGGTTTCGTCCATGGAGAAGCGCGGATGCTTGGCCCTCTCGTCAAGCTGCATCGCGTCACCGCGAGTCCAGCGGTCCTCGAACTGGCTCTTGTCGTGGCGGACAAGATGATGACGGACGTATTTGTCGAAGATGGCTCCTACGATCCGCAGCGTATGGGCACGACCCACATCCACTCGATCACCTGCTGCCTCTCCTCACTGGCCGAGTTGGGCAGCCATTTGCAGGACGTGTCGATCCTGCAGCGTGTGCGGGCCTTTTACGACAATGGCCTATGGCAACTTCGCGATCTCATTGGCTGGACACCGGAGTCGATTGATCAACCAGACTCCGACCATGGTGAGGCGAACAATACGGGTGATATTCTCGAAACGGCATTGATCCTCGGACGTCATGGCGCTGCGCACGCCTTTGCCGACGCGGAGCGCATCCTGCGCTGCCATCTGCTGCCTTCGCAGTTGCGAGATGCGTCCTTTATCGAAAATCCACCGAATCCCGATGGCATAGATGGCCTGCACAATGTCGCAGATCGCCATCTGGGTGCCTGGGGATTCCCTGCCCCCTATGGCCATCGTTCTCTTGGGAAAGGCCGCAAGAACACGTCCTTCAACATGGATATTGTCGGCGGCGCGTGCGCCTCAGTTGCCGCTGCCTGGCGTGACGCGGTCACGACAGACGCCTCCGGAATTCAGGTGAATCTGCTCTTCGATCACGAGTCCGCTGCAGCGACGGTGTCTTCACCATACGCCAGCGGCGGACGCCTCATTGTCTGCGTGCGTCGACCGCAACTACTACGCATTCGCATCCCTCCCTGGGCCACCTCGAGCCTGCGAGTCGAGGGCCCCGGCCTGGGGCTTGCGTCCGATGCCACCACGCCGACTTGGCGTGTGCTTGGCGATCACCTGGTGATCCCGCACCCCGTCGTCGGCGCGAACATCGATGTGCATCTGCCACTGACAGTTCAGGAGGTGACCTTGTCGCCCACGCTGCACCGAAACCCGATCCGCCTGCGTCTAGGTGGCGATGCACCGGCCGCCATGGATTGCTGGGACGCGGACTGGACCTACTTTCCCGCCTGGTCGTGAACTTTCCACCTGGACAAGGGCCGCCAGAACTTCACGTATCTGCTCTTCACGTATCTGAGCACCCGCGGCGGATCTTCTCACACACTGCTCTGACCGCCTCTTGCCTCTCCACGCTGGAGGTATCCGTATTCGGAATGAGAATGTCAGCATGCTCGCGTGAAGGAAGGATGTAACGTTCGTATCCAGGGACGACGCACTCGCGATTGTAATGCTGAATCGTCTCCGCACTGCCACCATACTTCGCCGCCAGATTGCGCGCCGTCCGACGCGTCAACATCTCGTCGATCTGGGCATCGACGAAGCAACTCAGATCAAGAAGACTTCGCATGTCCGGATAGCAGAGCACCATGTGCCCATCCAGGATCACGACGTCTGCCGCAGCAGGTTTGCCACATTCGGCGACCATCTCCTGCGTGCGTAGTGAGTCCGGGCGATTGTAGTCCGCATGGTCTTCGCCATCGTGTGCCGAATGATATCGTGGAAGTTCATCTGCAGGTTTGAAGAATTGATCCAAACCAATGATCTCCACCTGTAGAGGCGCGAGTTGTTCCACGATGATGGCAGCAATCGTCGACTTACCCGAGCCACTGCCGCCACCGATTCCAAGGGTGAACTGTCCTGCAATGCGCTGCCGCCTCGACTCAGAGTCCGACGTCAGGGGATCTCTATCCGTCATGTCCCATCTCTTTCTGGTTGGCTCTTCAGTGAGGAAAATGACACGGATACCCCGGGAAGGAAAGTTGCACTTGTGTCGGGGCTAGCAGATTCCCCATACTGGACTGCTTCCAGAATCGATCCCCTTCATCAGACGCAGTGAGCCCATTGACTTCCGCTCCCCTTCGAAGCCTGCCCTCGCCAATACAGGCTATTTCTGCTCGACCCTGGTCGGGGCCTGCTGCGGCAGCCCTTATCGCCCTGATTCTCAGCCTGTGGACATTTGATCCGAAGCTCAGTCTCAGCGGCGACAATGCGGAATTCATCACCCTGGCGCACAGCGTCGCCAGTGGCCAGGGGCTGACATACATCAACGAACCTTCGCCACGGGTAGCGACGAAATACCCCCCCCAGGGTTCCCCCTGGTGTTGGCCCCCTTTGCCAGTGACTCGATGACCAACCTGCTGGCAGCGATTGATGTGGAAAACTTCGTCGCCATGAAGTATCTCGTCGTCCTCATGTTCTCTGCTGCCGCCGGCTTTCTCTACTTGCTTGTCCGCGACACAAGCAATGAGACAGTTGCCGCGATCACGACCCTTCTCGCCATCAGCAATCCCCTGACGGTCAGCTACGCATCCCAAGTGATGTCCGAAGTTCCCTACATGATGTGGGCCCTGCTGGCCCTTTGGATGTTGGCGCGCGGGATCTCCCGCCCAGGCCTGTGGGACAATCGTTGGCTACTTGGGGGCATGGCAGCAGCTATCCTTGCCTACTACATGCGCAGCGTTGGAATCGGCCTCATGGGGGCCACCGTGGCCTGCCTGCTGTTGAACAGAGACTGGCGCCGCGCCACGGCAGTGGCCATCGGCTTTGCCGCTTCAATTGCTCCCTGGCTCGTACGGAATCACATGGCTGGCGGTTCCGCCTACATGGGTCAGATTGTCATGGTAAACCCCTACCGATCGGATCGTGGGGAGTTGTCACTGTTCGAATTCTTTCTTCGGATGTTGGTTCAGGCAGAGCTATACGTCATCGATTTTCTTCCCGATGCATTTCTACCTTCCATCTCCGAACCATCTGTGGCGGCTGCGGAGCTCGGCAGACGCGAACACTACATTGCCGCCACACTTCTGATCATCGCCATCATTGCGATCTTGATTGTCGTCCTGCGGATGCGCGGACGCCGTCATTTCCTGATCTGCATGTATCTGGTTCTGATTGCTGGAACGATGCTGGCTTGGCCGTGGGCCGGATCACGGTTCCTCGTCCCCGCCATGCCCATGCTCTGGATCGTCATCGTATCGATTGTCTCGGGCGGCAGGAACTGGCTGCAGAGACGCATAGGCCCCATGCCGACACATTGGATTGTTACGTTGCTGTTTCTGCTAATGATGGCGGCAAATGTAGACGGCCTGCGGAGCGTCGCCCGGTTGAGCGAAGGAACCTATCCAGCACATTGGCGCGATTACTTCGCCGCAGGTGACTGGCTGAAAAAATCTTCTTCCCCCGACGCGGTCATCAGTTGCCGAAAAGCCTATCTGATGTATCTCGCTTCGGGACGCCGTTCGGTGACCTTCGACTTTGAGGCGCCAGATCTCGTGCTTGCCGGACTCGACAAGGCCGGTGCCGATTACGTTGTCGTCGACCGGCTGCCGACGCCACAGACACGCGAACACCTCGTCCCGGCGCTGGGGGCAGCGCCTGAAAGATTCGGGTTTGCCTACAAGCTTGGAGATCCTGGCACATGGATCCTTGAGTACAGCAATCCGGGTCCTGCTCTTTCGAATGGCGATTGAGAACATCCTCGTGTCGCTGCTTTTTTGTTGCATTATGTGCATATGCACTTATATTGCCGACATGAATGAAATTCTGCGACTTGCTCCAGGTTGCGTGGGCGACACGCTGCGGCGCACAGCACGCGCCATCTCCCAACGCTACGATCACGCCTTGTTGGAGGTGGGGCTGAATGTGGGTCAATTTGCGATTCTGGCACGTCTCGCCGGTTTCGAACAGCAGAAGGTGGCCCCTGCTCTTGGCGAATTGGCCCAGGCCGTGGGCATTGATCGCACAACACTCACCCGAGCCCTCCGCCCTCTCGAACGCGAGGGAATGCTCCGAATCGACGCGGGCGAGGATCGTCGCACTCGCATCGTGATCCTCAAGGATCGCGGCCGACGACGACTCGATAAGGCTCTGCCCCTTTGGCACGAGGCGCAGGAATCGGTGCTCAACCTGTTTGGCCGAGACCGCTGGGACCTCCTACGCAGCGAGCTTGATACGCTGAGCACTGCCGCCAGCTGAACAATCTGCGACAGACTGGAATAGCTACTGAATTTTGCCCACGATGACACATCACATTACGTGCATATACACCCTTTGATCGGAGACAGAAAAATGCATGAACTCTTTCTTCCCCTCAGTTTGACCCTCGGCCTGGCAATGTGGGGGATCGTCGGTTGGTGGCTCTTGAATCCGTGGCTCGACAGCCTCGCAGGAAACAGAGCACTCGGCGTCCTGGTCTTTCCTCACATCATGCGCTACATAGGACTGTCATTTCTGATCGCAGGCGTGACGGCACAACCCCTGGACCCACGATTCGCCTCCCCCGCCGCGTGGGGTGATCTTGCCGCAGCGCTTCTGGCCCTCGTAGCTCTCATCGCCCTGGCAAGGGATTGGTTTCTCGCTCGACCTGTTACATGGTTGTTCAGCATTGTCGGCACGCTGGATTTCGCCATCGCCCTCGTCCAGGGACTCCGTTTCAACGAAGCCGCCGCCATGGGTGCGACATACTACATCCCTGCTGTGGCCGTCCCCATGCTACTTGTGAGTCATGCCCTCGTCTTTCGTCAGCTTCTTCGATCTCGCTAAGGTTGCGGCTACCCAACTCCTATTTCTGCGCGTACTCACCAGCCAGCCGCAAGGCATCCGCGGCGGCGTGCAACGCGGCACGCCCCGCGGCACCATCGTTGTTCTGTGACAGATAGTAGCGCCAGCAGCTGCGATAAAACTGCTCCCAGTGCTCGCCGATCTCGATGAGACCGCTTTCTCGCAGACTTGCCAGGATCGAAGTCCGATTCATCGACCACGCCTGTTCCGGAGCGACACCCGAGACACACAGCAAGCGTGAACCAAGAGGAGATATCCGCCACGACAGAGCGCGTAGCAGATCCCACTGATAGAGGTTGGGACGATCGATCGCCCGGTGCGGGATGTTCGCCACCTCCGCCGCGTTTCCGATCAGTGCCGCCCGATCCATGGCGCGGATCTTTTCTACATCCGTATAGTCTCCTGACTCGGGGGCCCTGCCGTAGATCGTCTCGACAATCGCCGCCGGCGAGGCGATATAGTCGTCATTGTCCTTCAGTTCGTTGATCAGATTGATCTGCGGTCTGGGAACATGCAGCGCATCTGGTGCAGATACGGCGAAGTTCTCTTCAATACGGGCCTGTACATCCAGGGCCGTAGTCAGTTCATGAAACGCAGGAGCCGTTTCGTCGCTTAACAGCACATGTATATCGACGTCTGACAGAGCAGGTACGTAGTCAACGAGGGAGGCCCACTGCTTTTGCGCCGACCCCTTGAACCAGATTGCATGGACGTTCTCGTCGCCGAAGACATCTCTTAAGGCCCCTGCAATGGCCTGGACCATGTGGCGAACATCCTGTCGCAGGAGCTTGGGATCGGGATAGTCATCGGGCCAATTGTGATCCACTCTGTCCTCTTTCCATTTATCTGACGCAGGAATCACTGCGTCAGACAACATCTTGAATTCTCCGCTCCCACACCACTCGATGCGGGCCTTGTAGGGGACGGTCTCGGCGTATAGCCTTTCTACCCACTTCTCCACTGGATCTATCAGCATGAGTGTAGCAGACTCACACGACCCCACAGGTGTCGTTCATCACCACAGGAGATCACCATTGTCCCAGCCTACTCTCAGGCAACGAATCACAGACGGGGAAATCCTCGTCGCCCTGCGTGGCTCACTTGCGACGACCAAACAGGAGTTGGCTGACATCTGGTCGGCCGGCACATACGACTACATATGGATCGATGCACAGCATACGCCCTATAGCGAAGAGCAGATGGTCCACTACTGCGCCGCCGCTGAAGAGCTTGGGATCGACGTACAGCTTCGTATACCACATACACGACACGCCTATTTGGTCGGACGTTTTCTGGACTTGGGCTTCAGTGCCGTGTTGGTACCTGAAGTCATGGAACCTGAGACCATTGATGATGCCATCTCCTATGCATATTACGGCCCCATTGGCCGACGCAGCTGGGGCGGTGGGGGCCGTCGAGGACTTCAGGGTGCAGCAAAGGGGATGGATCGACTCGCCTACGCAGCGTGGTGGAATGACTACGTCGTCCTCGCCATCCAGGTCGAGTCCGTGGAAGCGGTGACGAACATTCGGAAACTGGCCAAGCCGGGAGTAAGCGTTGTCACCTTTGGCCCAAATGATCTCTCCTTCAATCTGGAGGATCATCCCGACTATCCTCTGCGAAGTGTCGATGACTGTATGCGCAATGTCGCCGAGCAATTGCAGGACACGGATATCCGGCTCGCCATGGGCACGCCTACGACGGACGCCGAGAGAGAGAAATATCTGAAGATGGGCGTGACTCTCTTTCAAGCCGACGCAACGTAGGTGCCCTGTTGAGGGTACTCGACATCACCTGATACTCAACCCAGAGCTGAGACCGAATGCAGCGCACAGAATTGACAGAAGACCTGTTCGAGGGGCACATCGAAATCCAGCATGGCGACGGCTGGATGAAGCCATGGCGTCTGCCCTATGCGCAGCGCGCCCTGTTTCCCTCACCCGATGATGGCCTCCTTGGCCGCGCGGAAACGACCAGTGG
>Ga0233434_1001354_pt1 | contig 24134 bp, 23 predicted proteins | sample SI_122_August201_4_FD_182738 | JGI IMG/M metagenome (GOLD analysis project Ga0233434, IMG submission 182738) | Seawater microbial communities from Saanich Inlet, British Columbia, Canada - SI_122_August2016_120_MG | ecosystem: Environmental > Aquatic > Marine > Inlet | place: Canada: British... | reverse complement strand
ATTTACCATAAATCCTTGTTCATGTTCATTTGCTAATACCATAGAACCATCTTCTTGTTGTACTAATTTTCCAACACCTTGAGGTAATGCAGTTTCATAATTAATTGGAGCAGGAGTATTCAAACCAGCAGCACCCATTTCTTTAATTTTGAGTTTTCCTTCTTCAGTCATTTTGTCCATGGACCATGCAGGCTCCCACACAATTTCAATATTGACATTATTTACTCCAGGGACTTTTTTGGCAAACCTTGTTGCATCTGCAACCAAAGTCTCATGTAAAGGGCATCCCTGTGTAGTCATTGTCATTTTAATATCAACATCATTATTTTCTTTAACAACAATTCCATAAATTAATCCCATTTCTACAATATTGAGAGGAACTTCAGGATCCATACATTGTTTTAAAGAATCCTCAATTGCTTGTGTAGAAACAGTACTCATATTTTATAATGCAGTTTAAAAAACAATAAAAACTTTCTAATTATTAGCTTCAAATAATTTTGAGAGAGATTCCTCATATGGAGCTGTAGCCACACCCTTTTCAGTGATTATTCCTGCAATTAATTCAGGAGGAGTCATATCAAAAGCGGGATTAATTACACCAATATCGTCAGGAGCAGTCTTTTTTTCACCAATACCTGTAACTTCACTACCGTGTCTCATTTCAATAATCACATCTTCAGATTTAGTTTTCATATCAATTGTAGATAATGGTGCTGCGACATAAAATGGAATCCCATGTTGTTTTGCCATTGTTGCTACTTGATATGTTCCAATTTTATTAAATACATGGCCAGTTTTCACAATTCTATCAGCCCCAACTACAACTTTGTTAACCAATCCATTAGCCATAGAATATCCCACTGCAGTATCAGGAACTAAACTAACATCAAATCCATCATGTTTTAATTCAAATGCGGTTAAACGAGAACCTTGTTGGATTGGTCTTGTTTCAGTAGCAATTACTTTAACATTTTTTCCACTTTCTCTAGTTGCTCTAATTACACCTAATGCAGTTCCATATGCTACAGTAGCTAAAGCACCTGCATTGCAATGAGTCATTATAGTATCATTATCATCAAAAAGAACAGAACCATTTTTTCCCATAGATTTGTTAATTTCAATATCTTCCTCAGCCATATTTTTAGCAGTAGAAATAACTAAATTACGAATTTGTTCAGCAGTTTCTCCAGTTTTTGCAACATTCATGATTTTTTCTAATCCCCATCCTAAATTTACAGCAGTGGGTCTTGTTGCAAAAAGAATTTTTCTTGCTTTTTCCAAATCAGACAATAGTTCCTCTTTTGTTTTTGCCTTACTTTGTAAAGCAGCCAAACCCAATCCAAATGCACCAGATACTCCAATGGCTGGTGCGCCTCTAACTATCAAAGTCTTAATTGCATTTGCAACTTGATTAAAATCATCATATTCAACAAAAATTAATTCATTAGGGAGTTTTGTTTGTTCAATCATTATGACTTTATTATCTTTCCATTCTACTGTACGAAGAGATGAATCAATAATAGTATCAGGCATAATTTATCTCAAAATTTACTTTTTAAAAACTATTTGCTATCAATATAAGATATAACCCTTAATCAATATGAGAATTTGATGAATATTTTAGTTACAGGAGGTGCAGGATTTATTGGAAAATATCTTGTTAAATTTCTTTTAGAAAAAGAAAATTCAGTAACTATTTTTGATAATTTTTCTAATTCTTCAGAAAAGTCTATAAATTTTCTTACAGAAATGGGTGCAAAAATAGTAAAAGGAGATATTACGAATATTAAAGATTTAGAAAATGTAATCGAAAATTATGATACCATAATTCATTTAGCTGCACAAATTTCAGTTTTAGAATCAATTAAAAATCCTGATAAAACATTTCAGGTTAATGTAGAAGGAACAAATAATGTTTTAAGCATATGTAAAAAAAACTTTGTGAAAAAAATAGTTATTGCCTCATCAGCTGCGGTTTATGGGGAAAGTTCTCAAAATAATCAATTAAAAGAAGAATCACAAATGGAACCAATTTCTCCATATGGTGAAAGTAAAATGAAAATGGAACAAAATATTATAAAATTTGCAAATAATAATAAAATAGATTATGTAATTTTAAGATTTTTTAATATTTATGGCATTGGTCAATCCCCTGAATATGCAGGTGTAATTACTAAATTTTTAAAAAATATTATCAATGAAGAATCACTTAAAATATTTGGTGATGGTTTACAAACAAGAGATTTTGTTGCCATACATGATGTAATTCAATCTATTTACAATGCATTAATCTGCGATAAAAATGGAGTTTTTAATATTGCAAGTGGTGAAAAAATTACAATTAAAGAACTTGCAAAACAGATGATTACATTATCCGGAAAAACCTTAGAAATACAATTTTTAGCAGAAAAACAAGGAGATATCAGACATAGTCAAGCAAATATAGAAAGATCAAAAAATCAAATTGCATATTCTCCAAAATGGGAATTAAAAGAAGGAATTAAAGAATTACTATAAAGTAATTTTAATTAGTTTTTTAAAATATTGTTAGAAAAACAAATTGTTAGATAGATATTTTATTACGGTTTTATTTTAATTTAACAGATTGATGAAATTATCTTCATTAAAAAAATATGATTCACAAAAAATGTTTAAAATATACGATAGATGGCCAGATATTGCTAAAGAAGCATATCAATTAGATTTAAAACCAATAAGTTACACAAATGTAAACAATATTATTTTTAGTGGAATGGGCGGTTCTGGAGCAATTGGAGATATTTTTGCATCAATTTTATCGAAATCCAATATTCATGTTTCAGTTGTTAAGGGATATATTCTACCAAAAACGATTGATAAAAATACATTAATTGTAATTACTAGTGTATCAGGAAATACAATAGAAACATTATCTGTTTTAAAAGAAGCTAAAAAACTCAATTGTAAGATAATTGCATTTTCATCAGGAGGAGAAATGGAAGATTTTTGTATAAAAAATAAAATAGAATATAGAAAAATTCAAAAAATACATTCACCAAGAGCTACTTTTACAAGTTATCTTTATTCTATTTTAAAAATTCTAAATTCCATTATTCCAATAACTGAAAATGAAGTTAATGATTCCATTAAACAACTAGAAATGACAAGAGATTTAATTTCATCAAATAATCTTAACGAAAATAATATCTCATTAAATTTGGCAGAATGGATTGAAGGAATTCCCATTATTTACTATCCATTTGGCCTTCAATCTTCTGCAATTCGATTTAAAAATTCACTTCAAGAAAATTCAAAAAAACATTCAATGGTTGAGGACATAGTAGAATCATGTCACAATGGAATTGTTGCATGGGAAAAATCATCATCAGCACAACCAATTTTACTACAAGGGGAAGATGATTTTGTTAAAACAAAAGAAAGATGGGAAATTATAAAAGAATATTTTGATGAGAATAATATTGCATACAAAGAAGTTTTTTCAACAAAAGGTAATATATTATCTAAAATTATTAATTTAATTTACATATTAGATTACGCTTCAATATATTTAGCAATTAAAGTTCAAGTTGATCCATCACCAGTAAAATCAATTGATTTTATCAAATCAAAATTATGAAATGATTAATAATTTTGTTATGTAAGACAAAAATATTATTAAATCTTAAAGCCATTTCCTATTTTTACTGACAAATTTTTTATTTATTTTTTTTAATTCAGAATTTGAATCAATAAGATTAATTATATTTTCTAATCTTGGCAATGAGTTATTTTTATTAAATTTTAACATAATTTGTCGTACTAAAATAAGATCTTCAGGATTGTCTATTGTTAGTCTAATTTCAGGCCTTCTTAGATTTTTAGGGACCTGAATTACATTAATTTTGAATTTTTTAGGAAATTTGTAAATATATGGTGTAACGTGTTCCAAATCTTTCCTATTTCCTTTTTTTATTACTTCATCTAATGATTTTAAATTTATAATCTCAAACCCAGTTCCTTCAGGTAAATTTTTTGGATACGATATATCAGCATTATTTTCAATATGTGATTCAATAGATTTGTCAAATGATTCCCAAAATTTGAAAGGATCTTCCGAAGTTGTTCGAAAAATAACATTAGCATTAACAGATTTAGCAGCTTTCCTTAATCTTGCTGAAACATTATTTTCATCACCTTTGATAAATTTTAAATTATTTTTTTTAGCAAATTCTATAAAAACTTCATTTCCTTTTTCTTTACTTATTGCAAGAACAATATCATCAATTAATTTACATTTTTTTAATTGTGCTATTTGTAATTCCAATATTGTTCTATTATCAACTAACTGCAGTGGTTTTCCAAATAATCTAGATGAATCTAATCTACAAGCAATTGCACATACAATTTTATTTTTTGAATTATTCATTTGAATTATCAACCATATTATTTTGTATCATTGTTTAATCAATTTCAATTATTTACAACCATTTTACAATCATCTTGTTCAATTTTTTCTAAAATATTTAGGATGTAAAGATCTTCCTCAAATGAATATGGGAATTTTTTTTCTTTTTTTATTGCTTGAATAAATCCCTCAATTTCATTAACGTATGTTCCTTCACCATGTATGTAATTTTTTTCAGGCTTACCAGAATCTATAATAAATTCTTTCCAGTCATCAGATTTTGTAAAAACTTTTATCTTTTTTTCATTCCAATCGGATTCAATTACTCCATTTTCAGTAATGATTTTAATTTGTCTATATGGAACTCTAGAAATAACGTCTACTGTTAACATTCCTTTAATTCCATTATCAAATTCTAATATTGCATTATAGAGATCATCAATATCAGAATCTAAAATTCCTGTTCGTGTTTTTAGACCTTTAACATTTCTAATTTTCCCAAATAATGCAGTTAGCCAAACTAATTCAAAAGGTACCATTTCTCTACCAGCACCAGTTCTTTTTTTTGACGCATAGAAGTCTCTATAATCTTCCCAAGGATGCCAATCAGGGAGGTATTGACCTTGATGATGCAGTACACATAAAATTTTACCAAGATTTTGATTTTCCATTAAAATAGTTTTTAATTTTAAAAACATTTTATGAAATCTTAATGTGCATGAAGGAACTCCCACAATATTACTATTTTTCAATAAATCTATAATTTCACTCATTTCATCTGTTACTACATTTGCTTCAGTAAAAAAATGAGTTTCTTTTTCTATTGCAATTTTTGCGTACTTTGAATGTAAGTCTGGAGGAGTCGAAATTATTATTGCATCAGGTTTTGTCATAATTGCTTTATCAAAATTTTGATAAGTTTTAATGCTGTATTTTTGTTCTGCTTCAACACATCTGTCCTTTCTAGGATCAAATCCAATTATGTCTTTTTGATCTAATGTAATCAAATTTCTAACTCTTCTTTTTCCCATAGATCCTAAACCAATTACTAAAAATTTCATTTGATTTAGTTTTTCATGATTGTCTTTTAACTTTTTACAATCAAATTATTTCAAAATAAATAATTCCAATGAATAGGCTCATCTATTTTGAGATCTTTAGTTAATTTTTTTCCAATTACTTGTTCAATGTACTTAGGTTCAATTCCTTCTGCAGGTCTTTTTATAGAAAGTGTTTCTTTTGTTAAAATATCACCTTCTTTTAAGTCTCGATTTGCGGTAATTGAAGTTCTTATAAAATATCTACCTTCCAGTTCGGTAGGCTGAGGTATTTTTTTTCCATGACCTTTTATTTTTTCAATATTTTGAATTTGATCAATCAAATTTTTTAATCCATTTGGATCAATAGAAAAAGAATGATCAGGACCTGACATTGTTTTATCCAAAGTAAAATGTTTTTCAATAATATTTGCACCAAGACTAACTGCAACAAGATCGACTAAAGTTGATTCACCGTTGTCGGAATATCCTATTGGGATTCGGAATTTTTCACGCATAGTGTTAATTGCATCCAAATTAGCTTCTAATGGATCTGTAGGATAATGTGCAATACAATGCAATAATGAAATTTTATCATTTCCTTCATACATACAATGATTTACTGCATCTTCTACTTCTTTCATAATTGATAATCCTGTAGATATAATCATAGGTTTATTCATTTTTGCAATATGTTTGATTAATGGTACATTGATTAAATCTGAAGATGCAATTTTGAATGCAGGTACTCCAATTTGTTTCAAATAATTTGCACTTTCAATATCAAATGGAGCTGAAAAGAATGTTATTCCAATTTGTTTTGCATAATCACTTAATTCTCCAAATTCTTCATAAGTTAATTCTGATTTTTTAAATAAAGAGTAGTACTTGTTTGATTTTCTAACAAATTTTTCTGTTTTAAATGTCTGAAATTTTATTGCACTTGCACCACATTTTTTTGCTTCTTGGATTAGTTGTTTTGCTAATTTGATATCCCCATTATGATTTAAACCGCCTTCTGCAATGAAATAAGTTGGTTGATCAATACCAATTTTTTTTCCATCAATTTCAATTATATTTTCAATTGATTTCATTTCTTAAAACATATTCAAAATATCTCGTTTAAAACCTTATCCAGAAATAACAGATATTCACCATGATGTCCATCCACCATCAATAATTAAATTAGAACCAGTCATATATGATGAAGCATCAGATAAAAGAAAAATCATTGCACCAACATATTCATCTTTTTGGGCCATTCTACCCATCATATTCCTATAAGAATAATTTTTTATAAAATTTGAATCATGATTATTTTCAACTCCACCTAATGATAGAGTATTCACTCTAATTCCAGTATTATGCCAATATGATGCCAAATATCTTGTAAAATTTAAAACGGCACTTTTTGTTAATCCATATACAACTGTAGAATTGTATTTACTTTTTCCATAAATTCTTTGATCTGCTCCAACAATTCCATAAATTGAACCAATATTGACAATTATTCCTTTTTTTTGTTTTTTCATAATTTTACCAACTTCTTGACAAACCAAAAACATTCCAGTAAGATTAACTTCTATTGCATCATTCCAATATTTTAGTGGGAATTCTTCAAAAGGAATTGTTCTTTCTTTTTCTCCTTCAGGATACATCGCATTATTAATTAGGCCATCAACACACCCATATTTTTTCAAAACTAGTTTCATCATAGTTTTAACAGATTTTTTATCAGTGAGATCAACTTTAATTGCTAAAGGGTCCACATTGAATTTTGCTCTTAATGTTTTTTCCATTTGTTTGACTTTAGAATAATTTTTATCGGCTAAAACAACATTTGCATTAACTTGACTTAATCCTTCAGCATATTTTGTACCTAATAAACCTCCAGCCCCTGTAAGAATAATCACATTATTTGATAAATCAAATAATTTTTTTGCATTCAATATATTACAATCAAAATTGAAGTAAAATAACTTTTACCATATTCAAAAATCTTTAGAAAATAACAATATCTTTATCTGAGTTGTTTTAATATATTTTGAGTTTAAAGATGATTTATGAAAAATCAATTGATTTAGAAAAACATATGGAATTAAAAAACTGGTAGAATAGAATATGAAAATTCTTTTAACTGGAGGTTTAGGCTATATTGGAACTAGTTTAATTAACAGATTAAGTAAACATGAGCTCATAGTTTGTTCTAAGAGTAAAAAAAGGGATCTTCAAAATTATAATAATGTAATTTTTGAATTTGTGGATATTACATCAGATGATTTTTTACAAATTGTCAAAAAGCATAAACCAGATTTGGTAATACATCTTGCTTCAATTACAGGATTAAAAAATTGTGAGAATAATCCAATCAAAGCATTTCAAACTAATGTTCATGGTACTTTTAATGTAATTAAAGCATGCGAATTAAATAAAAATAAATTAATTTTCTTTTCCTCTAGAGAAGTTTATGGAAAAACTTTAGATGTAGAAAGTAAAGAGAATGATTTACTTTTACCTACAAATATTTATGGAATTACAAAAATGCTTGGTGAATTATTAGTGAAAAATTCTGGTAAAAATAATAATCTTAATTATATTATTTTACGTCTTACTAATGTATATGGTCCAGGAGGAAATGAAAAAGGTCCAAATAAAATAATTAAAAACGCAGTTGAAGACAAGAAAATTGAGATATTTGGTGGAAAACAATCTATAAATTTTATTTATATTGATGATGTCGTTAATTTGATTTCTACTATAATTGATAAAAATCATATTTCTAAAGAAATTTTCAACTTAGGTTCCAAAAATAATCTAACAGTGAATGAATTTTCAAAATTAGTTGAACAATGTTTAGATTTTAATATTATAATTAAACATAAACCAAAACTAAACGTTGAAAATTCTATATTCAAACCGGATTTAAAAAAATCTGAAAAACTATTAGGCTTTACTTCAAAAACCAAGATAAATGATGGTTTAAAAAAAACAATTAACTGGTATGTTAAACAAAAAAAGATGAAATAAATTGTCTCATCAAAATAAAAATATCCTTTTTAGAATTTCAGGGGGTCAGGCATTTGGAAAAGAACTTGGTACAGGTCATATTTACCGTGCAATGAATATCGCATCCAAATTAAAGCCAAATAAATTATTTTTTTTAGTAAAAGACTATGGAAAATCAATTGCATTTTTAAAAAAAAATGGTTATCAAAATACATTCAAGTTAAAAAAAGAAGTGGACATAAAAACAGACATAGATATTACAAAAAAAATAATTCAGGATAACAATATTGATATTTTGATAGTAGATAAATTTGATTTTAATACAAAAAAATTTGTCAAACAATTACACAAAATTATTAAAACAGTTGTAATTCCTGATGTAAATAAAATAGATTACGATGCAGATTTAGTTATTAATGGTTTCATAGGTTACAAAAATCAGATTAGGAAAAATAGATTTGGATCTAAATGTGTTTTAGGACCACGTTATCAAATCATTCATAAAAATTATGAAAAAAAGATTTCACCTAAGAAGAAGAAATATACTATTTTAGCTACATTTGGGGGTTTTGATGAAAATAATTTATTTGATATTTTTTGTCAAAATTTAGAAAATTATTTAGAACAAATTAAAGTAAAAATTATTCTTGGTCCAGTTACAAAAAAATCAAAAATACTTAAAAAATTAGAATTAAAATATTCAAAAAATTTGTTTGTAATAAATGAAACAAAAAATATGAGAAAAGAAATATCTGAAACATCTTTTGGTTTCTGTGCAGGTGGGATTACTACTTATGAATTTGCTACAATGAACATTCCTTTTGCCATTATTTGTCAATACAAACATCAATTATTAACAGCAAAAGCATGGGAAAAAAGAAAAATAGCATATAATTTAGGTTTACCTTCAAATAATTCTAACATTAAAATTCAAAAAATTCTCAACAAAATTTTTTCGGGAGATGTTAACTTAGATAATTACAAAGGTCACAACATTGTAGATGGTCTTGGATCAAAAAGAGCTGCAGATCAAATACTAAAATTATTTGAATAATTGAACAAGTTTTTACTTTTCTTTTATTTCTTCCATGGAAGTTTTTTTAATCCTTCTGAATCAATTTTTTCCCAGGTATTTTTATTTAAATACCATTCTATAGTTTTTCTTATTCCTTCTTCAAAATTTATTTTATGATTCCATTGTAATTCTGTACGAATTTTCAATGAATCTAAACTGTATCTATAATCTTCACCAGGTCTTTCATCTACAAATTCCATTAAATCTAAAGACTTGTTCATTAATTTCAAAATTTTTTTTATAATTGTAATGTTATCGATTTCATTTCCAGCTGAAATATTATATGATTCACCAGATTTACCGTTCAACAGTACATCCATTATTGCATCACAATGATCATCAACAAAAATCCAATCCCTAATACTTTTTCCTGTTCCATAGATTGGAATTTTTTCATTTCTACTTGCTAGAATAATTGTTTTTGGAATTAATTTTTCAGGGAATTGTTTAGGACCATAATTATTTGTACATCTAGTAATTACACTATTAATTTCAAATGTACGTACATAGGAATTTATCAAAAGTTCGGCTGAAGCTTTTGATGCAGAGTAAGGACTAGAAGGATTTAATCTATATTCCTCATTTGCTGAAATAGTTTTAAGACTTCCAAAAACTTCATCAGTAGATACATGTAGTAATCGCTTCTTTTGTTTTTTTATAATTTCAAGAATATTAAAAACTCCCAAAATATTTGAATCAATGAATGGTTTAGGATTACTAATGCTTCTATCAACATGTGATTCAGCTGCAAAATTAATTACTACATCACAATCATTAATTAATTTACTCATAAGTTTTTTGTCTGTTATACTACCTTTTACGAAAAAATAATTTTGTGAATTTTTTAAATTTGATATATTATTATGGTTTGAACCAATCGATTCATTATCTACATTAATTATTTCATAATTTTCATATTTTTTTAGAATATTTGAAATAAAGTTACTTCCAATAAATCCAAGACCACCTGTTACTAATAATTTCATGCTTCATTCTAAAAAGATAAATTAATTTTAAATAGTTTTATTTTATGATTTATATCATCTAAGTTAAATTTGACACTATGAAAACTGCGGTAATTACAACGGGTGGTTTAGGTACTAGACTATTTACAATAACTAAAGTTCTTCCAAAAACAATGCTACCATTATTTGAAAAAAATCCTTCAGATTTAAATTCACCAATTTTACGTCCACTAATAGAAATAATTTTTAATGATTTGTATGATGCTGGGTTTAGAAGATTTTGTTTTATTGTAGGTGTAAAAACAAAGCGTGTCATAATAGATCATTTTAACAAAAATGATAATTTTATTAATTTACTGAAAAAAAGGAATAGTTCTATAGATAAAAGATTTGTTAAATCTTTAGAAACTTTTGATAAAAAATTTGCTAAATGTGAAATATCTTGGATTACTCAGTCTACACCTATGGGATTTGGACATGCTCTATTATCTTCAAAAAAATTTGTAGGTAATGAGACATTTTTACTATACGCAGGGGATGCATTTTTTCTAAAATCTAATTTTCTATTAGATTTTATCCATAATCATCAAAAATCAAAAGATGCAACATGTTCAGTATTATTAGAACGTAAAAAACATTTGAAAGGTTTTGGAATTGCACAAGTGAAAAAGAAAAATAGTGAAAATATTATTTTTAATATTGAAGAAAAACCAAAGAAACCAAAAAGTAATTTTGCAGTTTTACCAGTATATATTTTTGAACCAATAGTTTTTGATGCATTAAAAAAAACAATTCATGGATACAATAATGAATTACAAGTAACAGATGCAATACAAACTTTAATCAATTGGGATAAGAAAGTTCTCAGTTTTAAGTACAAACAAAAATCTTGGTTTGATATAGGAATTCCAGCAAATTATCATAAAGCATTAAACCAATCATTTAACATATCTACAAAAAATAGAATTTAATTTTTAAATGTCACAGAATGTATTAAATATGTAAAAGTGTTCTAAATATCATTAGTTCTCATGAATATAAAAAATTCTAATTCTTTAAAAGAAAGAGCAAAAAAAGTGGTACCACATTTAACAGGGACATTCAGTCGTTCTGCATCTCATTTTGTTGAGGGTGTTTATCCAGTTTATGCACAATCTGCTAATGGATCTCATTTTACTGATGTTGATGGAAATGAGTATTTAGATTATCTTTGTGGTTTAGGTCCCATTACATTAGGGTATAATTACAAACCAGTGAATGATGCAATTATAGAACAGTTGAAACAGGGGATTTTATTTTCTCTTCCACACCCAGTTGAAGTAGAATGTTCTGAAAAAATGTTACAAATAATACCAAATGCAGAAATGGTTAAGTTTGAAAAATCAGGTTCTAATGTAGTAACTGGTGCAGTAAGAGCTTCAAGATATCTTACTAAAAAGAACAAAATTGCATATTGTGGAAGTGGTGGAGTATGGCATGATTGGCAAGCAGCAATGGTTAGTCGAGATGGAGGTGTGCCAGAATTTAACAGAGATTTAATTTTTGTTTTTGAATATAATGATGCAGAAGGATTAGAACAAATTTTTGAAGATAATAAAGGAGAGATTGCAGCAATAGTATTAGAACCAACAGTTTATGAAAAGCCAAAAAATAACTTTCTTCAAAAAGTTAGAAAAATAGCAGATTCCAATAATGCAATTTTAATTCTGGATGAAATTGTTACAGGGTTTAGGTTTGATTTAGGTGGAGCTCAAAAATATTTTGATCTTAAAGGTGATTTCGTTTGTTTTGGAAAAGGAATGGGTAATGGATTACCAATAACTGCAATAACTGGAAAAACTGAATTCATGAAAGCATTTGATGATTTATGGGTATCATCAACAAATAACAGTGAAACATTATCTTTGGCAGGAACAATTGCAGTAATTAATGAGATGAAAGATGAAAACACTATCAATCATTGTTGGGAAATAGGAAATACATTATTTGAAGGATGTAATAAAATTGCTAAAAAAAATAATTTGAATGTTCGTATGATGGGATATCCAATTAGAATGAATATGGAATGTCATGATTCAAACAATTCAGATTCTCCTGAACTTCGTGCATTGATAATGCAAGAAATGGTGAAAAAAGGAATATTTTTTTCTCCCAGTGTTAATTTTTTGTCTTATTCCCATTCAAAAAGAGATATTGATTTTACTCTTGAAGCATTTGATAGCGTATGTAGGGATATCAATAGAAAAACATCTAATGATAATTACAAAGATTTTCTGGAAGGTAAAGCACCCACTACTGTTTGGACAATGAAAATACCTCCAACACATAAAAAATTATAATTTATTTAGACAGTGAAATTACTAAATTTTTCATAATCAGATAAACTGTGATAACATCAATAGAAAAAATAAATGAGTAATTGATTATATTATAAAAAAAAGTAAAAATAATATTCAAATAAACAAATCTTTATTTTTTATTTAATAGTTTTAAAATTTCATCACATATTCTTTCAGAAGCACATCCATCTGGATTATAGAGAAATTCCTTTATGAAATTATTTCGTTTTTCATCATAGTCTAAATTATGATATGCCTTTTCTATAGATTCAAAAAGACGTGAAGGTTCTAAACATTCAACAGCAAGACCATTTTTTACTAGAATATCTTGATCGGCATTAAAAAAATTACAAATAATGATGGGTTTTCTATCAATTATTGCATAAACTTCTGCAGTAGATGATTCAAATGTAATTATTAAATCCGAATTTTCAAGATATTCCTGAATATCACCTTTTTGATATACAGAAATTGATGAGTCTATTTGATGGATAATTGATGTATATTCTGAAAGAATCGATGTTGATGGATGAATTTTAACAGTAATAGATAATTCATCATTTTGTTTATGAATTTGTTTTACAATTTCTTGAATTGTAAAATCTCGTTGTTCTTCTTTCCATAATCCATGCTCATAAAGGGTGGAGGGAACAAATAGAATCCTTTTTTTTAGTGACTTTGGCATAGATATTTTTTTATTTTGTGATTTTTTTAATGACTTATCAAAAATTGGATTACCAGTTACAATAAGAGTAGATTTTTGGAAACCGGATTCCATAAGGGATTTTTGTAATTTTTCATCTTCCAAAAAATGAATAGTATTTGCAAATCTTGAATCAGTTGGAATATCAAGAAGAGTGTGTTTTAAAATCATAAAAAAATTTGGAATTAATTGGAATAAATTTATCTTCATAGATCTTTGAGTTTTCAATAAAAAGAAATATTTTGAAATAAAAAATCTACCTCTCCTCATCTTTTGTTTTTGATTTTGATTAATATCAGTAGGAACAGAGTTTTGGAAAAATCGACTCAAATTCATTGCAGCATACTGTGTTTTACTACTAATTGTAGAGTAATACCAATCACTCCAAAACATGCTAAAGATTGGAATTCCCATGGACTTTGCTGCAATAGACAATGAATAATCCACAATGGATCTTGTTGCGGCTGCAAAAATAATATCTGGTTTTTGTTTTTGTAATAATTCAACAGCATTGTCATAGTCATGAATATCTAAAATTGTTTCATCGTCAGATGTTTTTGTTAATTCATTAATTCGATCTGGTTGATACACGACCCATATTACATGTACCTTCACATGTTGTTTCAGAACGGGTAATATATTTTCAAAAAATAATGTTACTACTGACTTGACATTAGGTGTTGTATGAATAGGAATTAAGATTTTAATTTGTTGCAATGTCAATTAGATACAAAGTAATTATTTATATCAACATATCATAATTTAAATAAATTCAAAATTAGACATCATTGCATTTAAAATACATGTTAAAATATTATTTAATGTTACATATGATAAGAATATACACAAAACAGCGCCATATATCAAAAATTACAAAATTTCTAAATTCAATAAAGTTAGAACATGAGATTTATACAATTCATGATAATCCACCAAAAACAGATTTCCAATTTGGAGTATCTTATTGTTATCCAAGGAAAATACCTTTAGAATTATTGAACTCCCCTAAATTGGGCTTTGTGAATTATCACCCTGCACCATTACCAAAATACAAAGGACCTGATGAATATAGTGATGCAATAAAAAACCAAGAGACACAATGGGGTGTAACAGTTCATAAAATGGATAAAGACTTTGATTCAGGAGAAATAATAGAAGTTAATGAATTCACTTTACATGAACCACCAACATCAATTGAAGAATTAGGTGCAATTTCACATTATTTCTTATTTAATTTATTTAAGAAAACAATACAAGATATTTTAGAACAAAAGATCAAATAAATAATATATTATCAAGGATAAGTAATTTGTTTTTGAATTAAGTCATCAGTGATACTTATTTTTTCTAAAACAGATACAATACTTTTAGATGCAGTTCCATCACCATAAAGAAATTTAGATTTATTCAAATATTTTTTATTAATTTTTAATGCAGTTTGAATAGAATTATAAATTAAATTCATAGAATATGTAGGAACATCAATAACATTATGTCCTTTTTCTCGATCTTTTTGTCTCATTCCAATATTTACTACAGGGATTTTAAAATAACTTCCTTCAATAATACCACTACTAGAATTTCCAACTAAAACTCCACTATTTTGAAGAAAACCAAGATAATCACGTCTAGGCATACTTGGATAAAAAGTAATGAAAGAGTATTCTTTAGAAAATGATTTTAAATTTTGAATAATATCAAAATTTCCAGCGTCAGAATTTGGACCAATACAAATTGTTTGTTTTTGTGTTTTTACAATTGCATTTAAAATTTTTTGAATTTGTTCTGAACTAGAATCAATCTGAGTAGTTACAGGATGTTGTAATAAAAGAATATCATTACCAGTAAATTTAATTTTATATTTTTTTTCTAATTCTATTTTTGAAGAAATTTTGTTAGTTAGTACTTCATCAATTCCAGGTGAACCAGAAAAGAATACATGTTTTGGATTTTCTCCTAACTTAATAATTCGTTGTTTACTTTTTTTTGTTGCAGCAAAGTGAATATTAGAAATTTTTGTTATTGCATGCCTAATATATTCATCAATTCCAGCCATTGTTTTGTCTCCACCATGTATATGAGCATTAGGAATATTCATGTGAGAAGCAGCTAATGCAGATGCAAATGCTTCATCTCGATCACCTAAAATAATATTAATATCAGGTTTTATTTTTTTGAAAATTTTTGAAAATTCAACAATTCCAAGTCCAAGAGATTTTGCCATAAAAAATGATGAATTACCTTGTGGAGTCATTTGCACTTCAGCAAAAATTTTGAATCCATCTTTTTTAATTTCTTTTACTGTATACCCATATTTTTTTGATAAGTGCATCCCAGCAACTATCAAGTATAATTGAAGTTTTTTACTAGAATTAATTTCATGTAATAAAGAACGCAATAATCCATATTCAGATCTAGTTCCAGTTGTGACAAATATTTTTCGTTTCATAGTTCACCTAAAGTTTTACCCATATCAGATAATGTAAAGATGTTTGATAAATTAATTTCAGACTTTCCGTCAATACTAATATTATTTACAATCAAATCTCCATTTCCAGTTCCTATAACCACTGAATCTTTTTTTACATCAAGTATAATTCCAGGTTTAATGTTGTTATTTTTAATAAAAGATGCACTCCAGATAATCAATTTTTGTGTTTTAAAAATAGTATAAGCTCCAGGATATGGATGAGTAGTTGCACGGATTAAAGTATGAATAGATTCAGCAGATGAGAACCAATTAATTTTTCCATCTTCAGGAATACGTTTAGGCCAATTTTCAATAAATTTTGTAGGATCCTGTTTTATTCTATTAATTTTTCCTTGTTCAATTAGTTTTAGGTTTTTCAATAACATAGTTTTACCTATAGATGTCATTTTTTCATAAAGAGATTCAGCATCATCATTATCAATTATTTCAAAAAATTGTTGATCAAGTATATCACCATCATCCATACCTTCTTCAATGAAAAAAAATGTTAAAGCACTTTTTTTAAGTCCTTTTAAAATTGTCCAAGGGATTGGAGCTCTACCCCGATATTTTGGTAATTCAGTTGGATGCGAACCAATGATTCCCAACTTTGGAAGTTTGATAATTTCTTTGTTTAGTAATTGTGACCAACCCATTACTAAAATCAAATCAGGTTCAAGGGATTTAATCAATTGAATATTTTCTTCATCATTAATGTTGTTTACTTGTTTATGAATAAAATTATATTTTTGTGACAGTTGATCAAAGTTTGTATAATCACTGTAAAATTTTTGTTTTTCAGGAATATAGCTGAAAACAGCTGAAATTTTCCATCCAGATTTAAGAACATCATCTAATAAATCAAATCCAAACTTTACTCCACTAATAAAAACAATTTTCATTTATTGCATTAAATGTAAATATTAATTATTTATAGGTAATAGTTTGTAATCTAATATGGTATTCATTACAGCTGAAATTGGAGTTAATTGGGATGGAGACTTTGAGTTAGCTGAAAAAATGATGAAAAATGCAAAAGATGCAGGTTGTAATGCAGTAAAATTTCAATCTTTTAATGAAAAAATTATAGGTAAACATCCTGAAAAGGATAGACTGTTAAAAACAGCTATTTCACCAAATAATATTGAAAGAATAGATACAATATCAAAAAAGATAGGAATAGAATGGTATTGTACTCCTATGTATTTAGAAGCAGTTGAATTTTTAGAACCATATGTAAACCGATATAAAATTAGATTTACAGATAGTGAAAATTTACATAAAAATATGATGCCTGGACTTGTAAAAAGAATTCTGAATACAAAAAAAGAAGTAATAATCAGTTCGGAAAAAAATCCAAAAAAACTAGAACTATACGGAAATTCAAACATAAAATGGTTGTATGTTGTTCCAAAATATCCTTGTAAATTAGAAGAATTAGATTTTTCAAAATTGAATGATTTTGATGGATATTCAAATCATTGTGATCATTTTTTGGCACCGTTAAGCGCAGTAATTTTAGGTGCCAAAATGATTGAAATTCATATTACTTCAGATAAAAATAAAAATTTTGTTGATAATCCAGTTAGTTTTGAACCTGACGAATTAAACAAAATAATAAGTCTCATTAGATCAGTAAAAAAAATTAATTTTTGAGTTTTAAAAAAAATAAATCGATCATAAATGAGTAATAGTAAAATATTATTAATGTAAAAATTAAATTTAGACAATGAATGTATTAATTATTGCTGCGCATCCAGATGATGAAGTTTTGGGTATGGGTGGAACTATCAAAAAATTGTCTTCACAGAAACATAATATTCAACTTTGTGTTGTTTCAGAAGGAGCTTCTGCACAATACAAAAATAAAAAAATGATTGAAACCAGGAGGAATTCTTGCAAAAAGGCAGGAAAAATTTTAGGTATTTCTAAATTTGTGTTTTTAAATTTTCCAGATATGCAATTAGATTCCATCCCACATTTAGAAATTAATAAAAAATTAGAGAAAGTAATTAAAGAATTCAAACCAGAAATTGTTTACACAACTCCATTTAATGATCTAAATTTAGATCATCAAAAAGTTTTTGAATCAACGCTAGTTGCAACAAGACCAATTTCAAGTACAGTGAAACAAATATTATCATATGAAATTCCAGGAATCACAAAAAAACCATTTAATCCAAATGTATATGAAAATATTCAAAAAGAATTTTTATCAAAAATAAAAGCAATTAAACAATATAAAAGTGAAATTAAGGATTTTCCTCATTCAAGATCTCTAGAAGTAATTGAAAGTATATCTAAAATAAGAGGAATGGAATCAGGGCTTAAAAATGCTGAAGCTTTCATGTTAATTAAAAAAATTTCAAAATGATATATAATGAAATTTAATAGAAAAATAACATGACCAAACCCATATGTTTTATTGGAGCAAGAGGTGGTTCTAAGGGAATAAAAAGAAAAAATATCAAACCAATTTTAGGAAAACCATTAATTGCTTACACAATTGAATCTGCATTACAATCTAATTTGTTTGATAACGTAATTGTATCAACAGAAGATAATGAAATAGCAAGTATTGCAAAAAAATATGGTGCAGAAATTCCTTTTATGCGGCCAAAAAAACTTGCAACAGATAATGCAAGTATGGTTGATGTTTGGAAACATGGAATTAAAAAATTAAAATCTAAAGGATATGAATTTGAAACAATAGTGAATCGAGATTGCACGGTTCCATTTATTAGAAATGAGGATATTAAAAAAACAATAAAATTATTAAATAAAGAAAAATGTGATGGAGTTTTTGGAGTTTATAGACAACATTTGAATCCATATTTCAATATGATGGAATGTAATTCACAAGGATATTTACGATTATCTAAAAAAAGTAAAAAATTATTTGGTAGAAGACAAGATGCACCAATTGTATACCAATTAAATGGATTATTTACTATGAATGTTGAAAAATTAATTAAATATGATTCTCATTTTATGCCTAAAATTTTACCATATGAAATCCCCATGGAAACTGGAATAATGATAGATACAGAATTAGAATTCAAATTTGCTAAAATGCTAATAGAAACAAAATTCACAAAGAAATTACCAAGCAGTCCATCCACCATCGATAACCAAATTTGAACCAGTCATATACTTTGATGCGTTAGAAAGTAAAAATAACAAAGCAGCGTTGTATTCATCTTTTTTAGCCATTCTTCCAAGAATAGTTTTTTCTGAGTAGTTATGAATAAATTTTGAACTCATATATTTTCGATTTTCCACTCCACCTAAAGACAAAGTGTTTACACGAATATTATTTCTATTCCAATAAGCTGCCAAATATTTAGTAAAATTTAAAATTCCACCTTTTGTAACAGCGTATGAAATAGGTGAATCTAAACCACTTTTTCCATAAATTCTTTGATCAGCGCCTAACATTCCGTAAATTGAAGAAATATTTACAATTGTTCCATCTTGTTCTTTTTTCATAAATTTACCTACTTCTTGACAAAGAAATAATGGTCCAGTTAAATTAATTGAAAGTGATTGTTCCCATAAGTCCAAAGGAAATTTATCAAAAGTACTTTTTACATTAAGTGTTTTTGTATTAGGATGAAAAACAGCATTATTTACTAGGGAATTAATTTTTTTATATTTATCAATTACAGTTTTGACCATTTTAGAAACTTCTATCTTATTTGTGATGTCAACGTTACATACCATTGGTTTAGTTTTATATTTTTTAATTATATCACTCTCAAGTTTTTTATTTTTTTTAGTTTCTTTATCAACTAAAATTACATTTCCTCCTGCATCACTTATTGTATAAGCAAATTCTCTACCCAGAAATCCAGATGAGCCTGTAAGAATAACAACATGATCTTTTAAAGAAAAAGATTCCAAGATAGTTTTTTTCATTTTAATGTAACCATTTTCCCATATTTTGAAGCATGTTTGACTGCAAGAGCAATTTTTAACGTCGATACACCACTTTTAAGATTATTGATGGTGTGTGTTTTATTTTTGATACAATTAATAAAATGTTTTAATTCTTCTACATACATCGAATTATAATCAAATTTTGAAAATTTTTTAATTAACCATTTTTTCTTTTTAATGTCAAAAATTTTTACTTCATTCTTATTCATATTCCAATAAATTGTTCCTTCAGTTCCAATTAATTTACAATAACGAGATGATGGTCTTTGAAAATAATCAAGATGAATTTCAGCTGTTACATTATTTTTAAATTTCAAAATAATTGAAGCACTATCTTCAACATTAATTTTTAAATTACTAATTTTTTCTGTAATTGAAACAATTTTTTTAACATCACCAAAAAACCAATATAAATAATCTAATTCATGAATTGATGTTAATACCACCCCGCCACCAAGTTCTTTTCTAGCGGAGTAACTTTTAGTATAATTTTCATTTGGGTGCCAATCTGGAAGATAAGAACTATTTTCTACCAACACAGAAATTATTTTACCAATTTTTTTTTCAGTAATTAATTTTTTAATAATTTTAATTCCAGGATGAAAACGAAAATTAAAACCCATAAAAGTTACAAGTTTTTTTTCATATGTTGTTTGAGATAATTCATTTATTCCACGAATAGAATCAGAAAGAGGTTTTTCAATAAATAAATGAATTCCTGCTTTTGATAATATTTTAGCAAATTTTACATGAATATTTGTTTCATTAGCAATTATTGCAAAATCAGGATTGTGAGAAATAGCAGATTTGATAGACTTTACAATAAAACATTTTTTTGTTTTCAGAAAATCATCATAACTTCTTGTAGTTAAAACAAATATTTTCATTTTAGGAATTTTGGAAAGATTTTCAATATGTCGTTTTCCAATTGAACCGTATCCAATAACTAATGCTTTCAAATATTGTATAATAATAATGCAAGAATATTAGTTTTAACAATTTGAAAATTTCTTTTAATCTAAAAATTGACATAGTTTTTAAATAATTAAATCAAGTTTTAATAGCCCATTGTTAGACTCTTTATAAATAAAAATGAAAAAGAATAAAATTTCAAAACTGCTTTTAAATGAATTAAAAAATAAAACATTTCTAATTACTGGAGGTGCAGGTAGTGTAGGATCATATTTAACAAAGAAAATTTTAGAATATCCTGTAAAACAAGTAAGAGTCATAGATATAGATGAACATGCTTTGTTTAAATTAAATCGAGCAGTAAAAGATCCACGATTACGTTTACTTTTAGGAAGTATTGAAGATAAAGAAAGACTGTTCATGGCAGGAAATAACGTAGATGTTGTCATTCATGCTGCTGCAATAAAAAATATTGAAATTTCAGAATATAATCCAATACAAACAATTGACACAAATGTAAATGGAACAGTGAATATGATAAAAATGGTAATGAATGCTAAACCAAAAAAGTTTTTGAATATTAGTACAGATAAAGCTGTAGAGTCATCCACATTATATGGTGCAACAAAATTATTAAGTGAAAAAATTGTATCATGGGCAGGAATACATCTTAATCCGCCTACAAAATTTGCTACAGCTAGATTTGGCAATGTAATTGAAACTAGAGGTAATGTTTTTGAAATATGGAATGAAGAGAAAAAAGGAAACAAACAACTTTCCATCACAGATCCAGAAATGAAACGGTATTTTTTTCACATAGAGGATGCCACAGAATTTATTTTAAATTGTTTACCTAAAATAAATAATGGTGAAATTTTTATCCCAAAAATGAAATTAGAAAAAATAGGAAAATTAGCTGATTCTATTTCAAAGAAACAAAAAATTATAGGAATTAGGAAGGGTGAAAAAATACAAGAAGAATTGATGACAAAGGCAGAAAGGAAAAAAGCCATAGAAACGAAAGAAATGTGGGTAATAAAACAGGAATAAGTATTAAATTATTCACGTTTTTCAAAGAATTCGCTTATACTCTCTACAATGTAATTTTTTTCTTCATTTTCCATGTTCGGATAAAGAGGTAATGTCAAAACCTGAGACGAGATTGTTTCGGTTTGAGGTAAGCTATTTTCTTTTAGATTAAATTTCTTTTTATAAAATTCGGTAAGATGAATTGGATTAAAATAAACTTTTGAAAAAATTTTCTTTTGGGTAAGAAAATCATGTAGATTATCCCTCAAACTTTGATTAGATAATCTAATAGTGTACATTTGATATATGTGATCATATCCAATAGGAGGCGCAGGTACTCGAATAGAAGAAAATTTAGATAATTTAGATGAAAGAAATTTTGCATTATTTTTTCGTAAATCTATTATTTTATCTAATTTTGATAATTGAGAAATACCTAAAGCTGCAGTCATAGAAGACATTCTCCAATTATATCCCAAATCAAGATAATCTGATGCAGAAGGATTATTAAAAAAATTAGTTTTGTCCAAACGTCCATGTGAACGAATTAATTTTATTTTTTCATATTCTTTTTTTGAATTTGTTATAACTGCACCTCCTTCACCAGTAGTCAAAACTTTATTTCCACAAAAACTAAAAATTGTTGTATCAGATATACTTCCAATTTTTTTACCATTTATTGAAGAACCTAAACATTCCGCTGCATCTTCGATAAGAATTAAATTATTTTTTTGTGCAATTTCATTTAATTCAAAAATTTTACATGACATACCAGCATAATCCATAGGCAAAATAGCTTTTGTTTTAGGAGTAATCATTTTTGATACAGATTTAGGATCAAGTCCAAAAGTTGTATCTTCAATATCAGCAAATTTTGGAATTGCATCTACAAATAAAACAGAATTAGCAGTGGATATGAATGAAAATGAAGGTACTATAACTTCATGATTTTGAGAAATTCCATTAGATAATAAACTTGCATGTAATGCGGATGTTCCAGAATTTAGGCTAACACAATAATCGCTATTTACATAATTTGCTAATGAATTTTCAAATTCTTCAATTTCTGGACCTAACGCCCAGTCTCGCCCTCTTTTGATAATTTTTGTTATTAAATTTAGATCTTCATCATCAGAATAAATTTTGTATAAGGGAATTTTCCAATCAGTCATTTTAGTTATTTAGTGTTAAATTCTTTATTTAATTAATGTAATATCAATTGTTTTGAATTTGTAAGGATACTTCTTCTTTTGATTTACAAACTTCACAATATTTTTTCCATTTTTCATCATGATTCCATTGCTCTAATCCTGTTTCATCATATTTTTGATGTGCCATTTGTAACATTCTTCTTGTGTCATGTTTGTACATGAATTCTTTTAATGCAAATAATTCAGGTATTGTAAAATACTGACTTACTGTTGCAGTGTATTTTGTTGCATCTCCACATTCAATCATAAATTTATCTAGTGCAGATAATTTCCATTTTTGTAAAGTTTTTTCATCTACTTTGACCTTACCTTCATCTACTAGTTTTAATTTTGTGTCATATTGTTGTAGCAAATAATCTTGATTATTATAAAAAATTGGACTTCCCACATAAGGAGTACAAATGAATGGATCAATTTCTGCATCATTCTGAATCCAAAAATCTACACTTTCCATTAAATCATTAATATTTTCATGCATATTGCCAATCATAAACGTTGTAATTGGGGTCATCTTTTCTTTTTTTAATGTATCAACTGTTTTTTGTAAATGCATACGTAGCTGCCCCTTTTGTATATCTTGAGTAAGAACTTTATCAGATGCAGATTCAAATCCAAAAGAAATGTAAGAACAGCCTGAGTCCCTCATGATAGAAATAATTTCAGGTTTAACTGCAACGCTTGGAGCATCACCTAATGTTCCCCATTTCACAATTTTATCTAATCCCTCTTGAACATACAGATCACAAAATTCCTGCGTCCATTTTAAATTACTAGTCATGTTTTCATCCATAATCGAAACAAAGTCGACATCAAATTTTTCTTTTAATAATTTGATATTATCAACAGCATATTTTGGACTAGGCCATCTAGCAGGTAATTGAAACGTATCATTTTCCTTATCAGAAATTCTGACTAATTTTTCTCCTTTTTTCCTATCTCCCTCACCATAAATATTTTGTAAATCTATTCTTGACATTCCATTATGAGAACAAAAAGTACAACCTCTAGGACAACCTCTTTCCCAAACTGTAGAAGCTCTTCTTTTAGAATTATAACTATCT
>Ga0233434_1001352_pt1 | contig 24169 bp, 23 predicted proteins | sample SI_122_August201_4_FD_182738 | JGI IMG/M metagenome (GOLD analysis project Ga0233434, IMG submission 182738) | Seawater microbial communities from Saanich Inlet, British Columbia, Canada - SI_122_August2016_120_MG | ecosystem: Environmental > Aquatic > Marine > Inlet | place: Canada: British... | reverse complement strand
CATACAAAAGGACTTATGGTTTAGACATAGTAATTACAAGATGTGCAAATAATTTTGGACCTAGACAATACCCAGAAAAACTGATTCCAAGAACCATTTTATCTGCATTAAAAAATGAATCTATTCCTATTCATGGTGATGGATTAGCAAGAAGACAATGGATTCATGTGTTTGATCATTGTGATGCAATCTTGAAAATAATTTCAAATTGGAAAAGTTCATCAATATACAATATTTCATCAAACGTTGAAAAACCTAACATCGAGGTTGTAAAAATAATATTAAAGAAAATGAAAAAATCTACAGACTTACTTAACTTTGTAAAAGATCGTCCTGGCCAAGATAAAAGATATTCTATTAATTCAGAAAAGATCAAAAAGGAATTAAATTTCAAATCAAGTATTAATTTCAATAAAGGAATTGAAGATACAATTTCATGGTATTTACAAAACAGAAATTGGAGTAAGAAAATAATTTTAAAAAATATTAAATCAACACCTTGGGCAAAATAAGGAAAGAAAATGGATATTGTTTTATTAACACATCAAAATTGGGGAATAGAAACAATTAACGCAATTTTAAAAACAAATCACAAGATTGTTAGAGTTTATACTCATCCATCGGGAATGGACAAGCATAAAAAATCATGGCACAAGTCGGTAAAAAATCATTGTGAAGAATTAAAAATTCCAGTAGTTGAAAGAAATAATCTAACTGAGAGGGATATACCCGAACTTAAAAAAATTCCTATTGATTTGATTTTTTCAGTTCACTGGAGAAGATTATTACCAAAATCAATAATTTCTCTTCCAAAAAAAGGATCTATTAACATTCATCCTGCACTTTTACCCAAATACAGAGGATCATCTCCAATAAATTGGACAATAATAAATGGTGAAAAAGAGACAGGAATTACAATACATTTCATTGATGAAAATGCAGATACAGGAGATATTATTCTTCAAAAGAAAATTGACATTGAATCTTTAGACACAGCATTTGATATTTACAAGAAAACTATCATACTATATCCCTCAATGATTACTGAGGTATTAGATTTGATTGAATCAGATAATTATCAAGTAGTAAATCAAAAAAATCTGAAAGGGTTTTTTTGCTCAAAAAGATTTCCATCTGATGGGAAAATAGATTGGAATCAAGATAGAGAATCAATCAATAATTTGATTAGAGGATTATCAGATCCTTATCCTAATGCATTTTTCTTTTTTAATGAGAAAAAAATTTTGGTTAAGAAAGCAAAATTGATAGAAGATGATTTTAGAGGACCGCCAGGAAGAATATGTGCTAGAAAAGATGGTGGGATTATAGTTTCTTGTGGAACCAAATTTTCTGAAAATCAGTCTTTATTTATTTCAGAAATAGAAGTAAATGGACAGATTTACAAAGCAGACAATTTTTTTACTAAATTATGGGAGGATCTTAAATGAAAAAAACATTAACAGATTCTTTTGATTTGACTAAAAAAGTTATCATCATAACTGGAGGAAGTGGAGTTTTAGGTTCTAGATATGCAGAAGCAGTAAGTTTACACGGTGCCAATGTTGTAATTGTAGACAAAAATTTTGAAACAGCAAAAAAATTAGAAAAAAAAATCAAACAGAAATACAAAACTAACCCCTTTGCAATCAAAACAGATTTGACGGATAAAGATAGTGTCAAACAAATGGTTCAAAAAGTAATGAAAAAATACTCAAAAATTGATGTACTTGTAAATAATGCTGCATATCCAGAAGGAGTGAAAGAAAGAACCATCCCATTTGAAAAAACACCATTATTAGATCTTGAAAAAGTTTTTCAAGTTAACATTGCAGGTACCTACATTTGTTGTCAAGAAGTTGGAAAAATTATGGCAAAAAAGAAACAAGGAGTTATTGTAAATGTTAGTTCAATTTATGGAATGGTTGGTGCAGATCAAAGGATTTATGATAAAAGTTCTTTAAATTCTACTGCCGCTTATGCAATTACAAAAGCAGGAATAATCAATTTTACACGTTATTTGGCTGCCTATTGGGCAAATAAAGGAATTAGAGTTAATACATTGTCATTAGGAGGAGTAGAAAATGGTCAGGATCCAAATTTCATAAAAAATTATTCTACAAAAACCATGATAGGAAGAATGGCATCTAAAAATGACTATATTGATTCTATGTTATTTTTAATTTCTGATGCTTCAGTGTATATGACTGGTTCTAATTTAGTTGTAGACGGAGGTTGGACATCATGGTAACAATAGAAATCGATGAAAGAAAAATTGGCCAAGGAGAGAAGACATACTTCATTACAGAAACAGTATTAAAAAAAATAGAAAACTATAGGTGGAACAATTTTTGAAGGACAATATTCTTGTATCAATTGGGAACACTTTTACTCATTTTGGGATTGTGAAATCACTTCAAGAAAAATTTGATTGTAATCTATATGCAATATCAGATGCAGAAAAATGGTCAGAAAGGTTTCTTGAAGACCAAAAAATCATTAATTTTGAAAAAATTTGGTATTTTTCTTTTCAGACTAAAGACATTTTAGGAAAACCAGACATGGATTATTTAAAAGAATTTGAAAAGAAATACAAAATAAATCTTTGGCAAACAGCTTTTGTTGATAGGAAAATAAATTATTTTAATAGATATTATAATTTTTCACATGATGAAATATTGTTAATTATGGAACAAGCTTGTAGATTATGTGAGAAAGTTTTAGAAGAATCAAAACCAAAATTTCTATTTATAAAAACAACAGTTTCTCACAATGATCATTTATTATATCAAATGTGTCAAAATCTAGGAATAAAAATTTTAATGCTTAGACCATCAAGATTTGGATTTAAATCAATTATTTCACAGGAGATTGATAAATTAGATTCAATTGACATACAAATAAAAAATAAATCAGAATTAGAACCAAAAGAATACTTAAAAAAATTTAATTTTAGAACTGAAATAGAACAAATAAAAACAAATTATAAAATAGGATGGAATAAAAAAATGAAATCATTTTTCAATTTTGTTTTAAATAATAAGATTGAGGATTTTAGAAATTTAGGTAAAACTAGAAAAAATATTTTATTAAAAAATACCGCAATAAGACTACATTTTAGGAAAAAAAGTATGAAATCATTTGTTGATAAAAATTCTATATATGATATAAAAAATAATATTCCTTTTGTTTATTTCCCATTACATAAAGAACCTGAACGTTCTTTATTAATTGGTGCCCCGTTCTATACAAATCAATTAGAAGTAATTGAAAACATAGCAAAATCACTTCCCGTAAAATATAGATTATTTGTAAAAGATCATCCTGCAATGTTAAAAACAACAATGTGGGTAAGAAGTAAAAACTTTTACAAACAAATAATTGATTTACCAAATGTTGAATTAATTCATCATTCAGTTAATCAAGATGAAATTCTTGAAAAATGTAAATTAGTTATAACAATTAAGGGTTCATCAGCACTAGAAGCTGCAATAGAAAATAAACCATCCATTATTTTTAATGACGCAGACTTTACTGAAATATCATCAATTTTCACTCTTAAGAGCATTGAAGAATTACCAATTACAATAAAAAACGCTTTAAAAACCAAAGTGAAAAAATCCGAAGTAGTTCAATATTTAAAAAAAATTGATGATAATAGTGTGGAACATAATACAGTTGAATTGATGTATGGATTTGAAAAAATATTTCCGCATCCAGGTTTTAATCAAGATCCAGAATATTCTGAAGATAAAATTGTTTCTTATTTAGAAAAATATCGTGATTCTTTTGACAAATTGGCTGAAGAGCATATTAGAAAGATTAAGATTTTAAGCAAAAACTGATTTTCTAAAAAGCAATCAATGTTTGAATAACAATAGGCAAAGAAAACTTAGCAATGATACAATATCTATTCTTTAATGAAATTAAAAATAGTAGACAAATATGATAAAATATATACAAAAAAATAAAAAACAAAATAAATTGAAGAAAAAATCAATTAGTATATTATTCAGAACAGCTGGTGGAAAAACAAAAACAAAAGAGTTAGGATTAGGACATATTTTTAGATGTATTAACCTTGCAAAAAAAATGCAACCAGTAAAAAAAAATTTTTTGGTTGAAGATTATGGAGGAGCTATTAGAGTTATAAAACAAAATGGTTTTCGAAAATGTTTTCCAGCAAAAATTAATCAAAGTTTAGAAAATGAAATAGATGAAACACGTAGATTTATTGAACAGAATAAAATTGATTTAGTTGTAATTGATAAGTATAAAGTTAATAGAAAATTTGTTTCTTCTTTAAGAAAATATGTAAGTGTAGTTGTAATTACAGATTTAAAAAAGAAGGATTATTCTGCTGATTTATTAGTAAATGGTTTTATAGGATTTGAAAATAAAATTGAAAAAAATAGGTTTGGTACAAGATGTCTTTTAGGTCCAAAATTTCAAATTATTAATGATTTCAAACCTAGAAAATATTCAAAACAAAAAAAGAATTTCAAATTATTAGCAACTTTTGGTGGATATGATGTTCAAAATATTTCAGGAATATTAAGTGAACAAATCAGAGAACATGGAATTAAGTTCAAAACAAAAATAATTGTAGGACCATCCACTGACAAAGATTTAACTAAAAAGAAGATAAAATCTCTAAAAAATTTAGAAATAATAAAATCAACAACTGATATGTTTGGTGAAATTTCTAAAGCCGAAGTAGGAATTTGTTCAGGGGGGATAACATCTTATGAATTTGCATTGGGCAGAATTCCTTTTGCCATAATTTGTCAACACAAACACCAATTACTAACTGCCCGAGAATGGGAAAAGAAAGGAATTTGTAAGAATTTAGGATTGGTTGATAAAAATATTGAAAGAAAAATAAAGAAATTTTTAAAAAATATCGAAGAAGAAAATTTTAATTTTAAAAATATAAAAAAGAATACGTTAGATCGAAAAGGCTCAAAGAGGGTTGCTAAAGAGATATTGAAGATTATCAAAAATTGAAATTATTTTAGTTGATTTACAACATATTGAATTTGTTTATCGGTCATAGTTGGAAAAATTGGCAAAGAAAGTACTTGTTTTCCTAATAAATCAGCATTAGGAAATAAATCAGATTTTGATAAATAATTTCTGTAATAAGACATCAAATGTAGAGGAACATATTGAACAGCAGTTCCAATTCCTTTATCAAACAATTTTTTAAATAAATTATTTCGTGTTTCATGATAATTGGGTTCAATCTTTATAGTGTATAGATGAAAAATATGATCTCGATTAGACTTTCTTTTAGGAATGGAAATTCCTTCAATTTCTTTTAAAAGTTTATCATATTTTTCAGCAATTCGTTTCCTTAAATTATTTATTTTTTCAATTCGTTTTAATTGAGATATCCCTAATGATGAACGAATTTCATCAATTCTATAATTATACCCTAAATCAACTACATCGTAATCCCATTTTCCTTTCTTCTCACGATCTTTTGATTGTATAGATAATCCCTGTGAACGTAGCATTCTTAGTTTTTCAGAAAATTTTTTATTATTTGTTGAAATCATTCCACCTTCCCCAGTTGTAATAACTTTCGTGGGATAGAAACTAAAACATCCCATAGTTCCAATATTTCCACATTTTTTATTTTTGTAAGTTGAACCACATGCATGAGCACAATCTTCAATTAGATGTAGGTCATTGTTTTTTGTAATTTTTTTAATCTGTTCCATATCACATGCTTGTCCCCCATAATGTACAACAATAACAGCTTTAGTTTTACGAGAGATTTTTTTCTTAATTTCATCAGCAAGAATATTGTAAGAATCTAGATCAACATCACAAAAAACAGGTTTAGCTCCACAATATAACACAGCATTAGCTGTTGCTGCAAATGTAAAAGTAGGAACAATTACTTCATCTCCTTTTGAAATATTTATTGTTCTTAAAGCTAGATGTAATGCCTGAGTTGCACTTCCTACACCAATTGAATATTTTGTACCTATAAAATTGTGAAAATTTTCTTCAAATTTTTTTAAATTAGGACCATTTGTAAGCCACCTTTGATCAAGAGTTTTGAGAACTGCTTTTTTATCATCATCATTAATCCAAGGAACAAAAAAAGGTACTTTCATCATTTCTAAAGAAAATAATTTCTTAATATACGCTTTACCACAGATAAATTAAAAATAATTTCAACATGATTCTATTATTAATATATTAAATTTTATAAATGGTATTTGGTATTTTTGATTCAATTATATTTCTTTTATATTATTAAATACTTTAATTTTATAAAAAATTAGAATTAATTCATAAAAAAACAGTTTAATAATTAATTTTTGAGATCATTAATTTTTTCCCAATGTTCATCAGCAAGAGTTTCCAAAGTTTTTTTATGATCATTTAGAAATTTTTTGACTTCATTAACAGGGAGATTTGCATCCATTATAGGCCCTTTAAACCCAAATCTATATGAAAAATCACTTGTAAAAGAATGAATATCAAATTCAAAAGTATTTTTCTCTATTTTTTCAATAAAATTTTCAAGATCATTTTCATCAACAACAGTTTTCAAAGATTCACGAATTACGTTTGGTAATTCTTCAATATTTTTTATTCTTTTTACAGAAGGTAAAAAATTATACAATTCATCAGCAAGTACTATTGAAGGTTTTTTGTTAAATGCAGCTTCCTGACCAGTAGTACTTGCAATTGTAACAACTAATGAAGAATTTTTAATAATATCATTTGGATGTAATGATGGATGTAATAACTCAACATTAGGTAATTTCATCAAATATTTATAAAATGACAAATCTCGCCATCCTATTGTATTCATCATAGGATGATCTTTGATAAACAGTTTATACTCAATTGGTAAAGATTTTGCAATATTGGTAATTACTGCTAATTGATTAGAATAAAAAGATGCATCACGAAAAAGTACAGTTTCAGGTTCATAATGTAAAGGAAAGTAAATGTATGGGCAATTATCTTTAAGATTTTTTTTAAAATTCTTTTCAATGAAAGAAATTCTTTTCTTTTTTTGGTAATAACGTATAATTTTTCTTTTGAGTATTTTAGATTTAGTCATACCATAATTAGAATAATGATAATTTTGATTTATCTTATATTTTAAAAAGAAATTCAATATTGCACTATATCTTTGTCGTTTTTTTGATTCAAATGAAACAGATTTTAATTTTTTTATTTGATTATAGTTATCATGTTCTTCAAAAAAAGTTTTCAATTTTTTTCGAGGTGAATAATTTGAATCATTTTCTTTAAAACTAATATCAGGATTATTTGGATCCTCAGAAATTATCATACGATTACCAAATCGTACAGGAGATAACATTAAAGTAGGAATGTTTTGAGATTTACAAATTTCAAAAGGAAGGTGATGATTATGTCCTTGAGTATAAAATGTAAGATAAATATCAGGTTTTGATTCTTTGATTAATGATTCAAAAAATTTGCATTCATTTTCAATAATAGATAAAATTTCATTACCATTAAATTTATAAAATTCATTATACTTATGGTAGAATTTTCTATCATAATACGCAAGTTTCCAAATATCAATACCATATTTTTCTTCAAATGACGATAAGTAATCTAAATCAGGAGACTTTGGAATATTATTTAAACAAGCATTATAATTCCAAAGTTTTTTAAATTTTACAATATCTTGATTTTGAAAAAAATCTTGACTTTTTTGTCCAAAATCAACAATTCCAAAGAGTTCACAATCATATTTTTTTTGTAGATATTCTGAAATTCCAAAATGGGTAAACCAACCATCTAGATAAACTAAAATTTTCTCTTTCATCAATAATACCTATAACCGTTTTAACAGACTACCAAATTTAGATCTTTTTTTAGAAATCATTTTAATTAAGTGGTACATTTTGTATTCTTTACCACCCCATTTTGATTTATAAAAATCAATTTGTTTCTCTTTATTAGAACTTGGGTTAGGATTAGCCCCACTCAAATCAACATATGAGCATTCATTTTCTATTGCCCATCTAATAAAATTCCATGTAAGAAAGCTTCCAGCCTGTAGATGTTTTTTTGGGGAATTTACTACAGTTGTTTGATATAAAATTTTATTAAAAAGTATGGCATTTATTCCACATGCAATTTCACCATTATGTTTTGCTAAGAATAAAATCCTAAGTCCATTTTTGTAAAGAATTTTCCATGTTGCTTCTATTCCATTTTTTCCATGTTCAATAATTTCTTCTGGATTTTCTCCTCTATTCTTAAATTTTAACATTGCAAAATCATTAAGATCATCTACAGTTTTTGCAATTTCAAATGTTAAATTATTTTTTTCACCTTTTCTAATATCATATCTAATTGTTTTTGATAATGATAAAAGAAAACTATCTGAATTTTTTGGTAATTCAATGATATGATCTTTCCATGGAGTTACCAAAAAATTTGTATTTAAAAAAGATTTTTCCGAAAAGTTGGTATCTAATGGAGGAGTAGTTCCTTTAATTTTTTCAATTTTGTGTTCAAAACATAACTTGTTAATTGAATTAAAAATTTCATAACAGATAAAATCATGATTATCAGGATCATGAATAATTGGACCTCCCTTCCATGTAAAAGTTGAACCTAAATTGAGTTTATCAAATATGTATTTTGAAACAGGGTTTAAGATTTTTCTGTGTTCTTTAAAGTGAATAACACCAGAAAGTTGACCAACAACATTATCAGATGTATCTAAAACTTTAATGAATATTTGTTTTGCATCATAAGATGATTTATCAGGTTTAAAAAAAGTCGCTGCTTGAAATGCATTTGAGTATGGAGATTTTAACAATAAATTATTCCAATCTTTTTCATCTACTTCATTACTGATTATCGTTCTAAATTGTGTCATGTTACTCATTTTATGTATATTATTTTTTATTACATTTTAAAATTGTAATGTGTAGACAAATTTCATTTTATTATTCACTTTATATTGAAAATAGTAGAGGATTATTCATTGATAAGGAAAGTTTATGATACATTTATGAGAATTGAGCCAAGATCTTTTTGGAGAAATTGGTTTGATTCAAGATTCTATATTGCACATTTAGCATCTAAATTGAATTCAGAATTAGTTTTAGACATAGGTTGTGGTACAGGAGTATTATTACATTTTACAAACGCTCAACAAAAAGTGGGATTTGATTTTTCTTTTTCATCATTACAAAGTGCAAAAAAACTTGAACCTACTGCTAATTTTATCTGTGGTGATGCAACTGCACTACCATTTCATGATAATGTTTTTCCAAATATTTTAGCTGTTCAAATTTTTCAAGACGTAAAAGGTCTTGGACAAGATTGGGAAAGAAGTATTTTAGAAACAAAAAGAGTTGCGGGGAAAAATTGTAAAATAATTCTAAATGGAAATAACAAAATGAGTAAACATTTCAAAGGATATACAATGGAAGAAAAAAGATCTTACTTAAACTATTCACAACAAGCAGAATTTTTTAAAAATGAGTATGAAATTAAAGTGGAAGGATATGATCCTCATCCAAAATGGTTGATGTTTGGACTTAAAAAAATTTTATTTAATATTCCCGACATAATCAATGAGAAAATATTTGAAAAAAGTCTCTTTAATTTTCTTCGTTCAAAAAGATATTTAAAAAATGGACGTTCATTTATTATGATATGTAAAAGGAGATCATAAAATGAAATATATTTTAATTTACAAAAATTTGAATGTAAATAGAAAAATTATGGAATCTTTAAAAATGAAAAGGAAAATGTAAATTGTCAAATATTCGTGTAACATATTCGGGTTTAATTTCATTTATAATTTCAATAGCAAGTATATTTACAGGATTAGTATTTACATTAATTGTCACTAGACAGTTAAGTCAAGATGAATTTGGTACTTGGAGTTTAATCGGTGTTTTAACATCATATGTTCTAATCATTTCGCCAGTTACCACAATGTGGGTTACTCGTGAAATTGCACGAGGAACTAATTCTGGTCGTACTGCGATTATTTCCTCAGGACTATTTTCATTATTAGGAATTACTTCCTATGTAGTACTCATGTTAATTATGAGTTTAAATGTGGATATAGATTTATCAGTTATTTTAATTTCTGTAATTCTTATTCCAACATATTTTTTTAGGAATGTTCTTACAGCTATTAGTTATGGTTACAAACCTCAATGGGTAGAATACAATTTATTAATTTTTGAACTAGCAAAAATTCCTTTAGGATTTGGATTAGTTTATGTTCTCGATTTAGGATTAATTGGTGCCATTTTAACAATTTTTGGGGCAACTATTACTAGTTTGAGTTATTTGTTTTTCAAACTTAAAGGTAAATTGATTGAAGAATTTAGTTTTAGTAGATTAAAAAAATGGTTAAAGCTTTTTTGGATTCCAACGTATCCTCAAGTCAGTAGGATAATTTACAATTTAGATATAGTGATTTTTACATTAATTTCAGGAGCAGTTGGTGCAGTGGCATATTGGGGCGCAGCGATTGCAATTTCTCAGTCAGTAGTACATGCTTCAAAAATCAATATAGCACTTTATCCAAAACTTCTAAGTGGTGGAAAAAAAGAGATTTTTCAAGAAAACTTTAGTCGTGTATTGTACTTTTCTTTTCCAATGTGTGCCATGGCAATAGTTTTTGCAGAACCAGGACTATTTACGTTAAATCCATTATATAGAGAAGGGGTATCAATAGTAATTTTCCTTGTACCACTAGTTTTTCAATTCAGTTTAGTGAAAGTATTTTCATCAGTTTTACAAGGGGTTGAAAAAGTAGATATGAATGAAAAAGCATCATTCAAGTTATATCTTAAAAGTAAATTATTTTTTATTCCAACACTGGCTCTTTATCAGGCTTTAACATATAGCATTTCATTAGTTATAGCTTTACTGATAATAAATGACAATGTAATCTCAGAAGTAAAAATGGTTGAAATTTGGGCACTCATATCTCTAATCACACATATTCCATATACATCATATCTGTACATCTTAGTAAGAAGAGAATTTTCACCATCATTTGACAAATATGTCATATTCAAATATTTGTTAGCAAGTATAGGTTCATTTGGTATTACATATTATTTAGTAAAAGAAAATCTGGTGTATAAAGAAAGTATTTTTGAATTCTTACCAAGTGTGATACCATATGTAATTTTTGCAGTTGGGTTATACCTAGGAATTACTTATCTGATAGATCAAAAAACAAGAAAACTTTTCAAATCAACAATATCTGAAATAAAAACAATGACTAAAGGAGATAAAAATGACTAAAGATAATTGGCCAACTTTTTTTATTGTAGGAGCTCCCAGATCTGGAACAACTTCACTTTATAATTATTTGAAAACAATACCAGAGATCTTTATGTCACCTGTTAAGGAACCAGGATATTTTATACCAAATGATTTTAGAGGATTTACTGAAAAAAAATATTTGGATCTTTTTAAAAATATTAAAAATGAAATTGTAATTGGAGAGGCTAGTGCAGGATATTTAGCAAATCGTGAAGCATCACTCAAAATAAAAAAACAAATCCCTGATGCAAAAATCATTATAACATTAAGAGATCCTGTTGAACGAACATTTTCAGATTATCTTAATAATTTAAGAACAGGAAATGTAAAAAGAACATTTGAACAAGATTTTGAAAACTTTTTACGTAATAATAAAGAACAGAGTCATTTAAAAAAATCAATTCCAGTAAGTATGTTTTTTGAACAAGTAAAAAATTATCTTAACATATTTGGAAAAGAAAATGTAAAAGTATTGATTTTCGAGGAAACAATAAAAGATACAAAAAAAGCTATTGAAGATGTTTTAGAGTTTTTAGGTGTTCAAACACAAATTCCAGAAAATTTTGAAAAACAGTATAACGCATATTCTGAACCACTTGGGAGTTTTGGAACAAATATTGCAAAAAATAAAACTATTTCAACAATTGTAAAAAAAATTTTTCCAAATAAAAATAGAGAAAATATACTTCATACAATATTAAATAAAAAAGGTAAAAAACCAAAAATGTCTGAAGAAATAAAAATAAAACTTCAGAATTTATTTTTGGAGGATGTTAAAAAACTTGAAAAATTATTAGAACGTCCACTTCCATGGCCAACAATTAAAGAAAATTCAGAGAGGAAAATAAAATGAAATTATGTATTTTTCCAAATGATCCTATTATGGCATATTATGAAAAAGGAGAAATTAAAGATAGGTATTACAATCCGAAAAATTTTTTTTCTGAAATTCATATAATTTCATTTACAGAAAAAGACATTGATGAAATAAAAGTTCAAAAAATTGTAGGTAATGCAAAATTAAAAATTTATTCGGTTGGAAGAATTAATTTACTGAATAAAAACTCTAAGAAAAATAAAGTATTGAAAATAATTAAACAGATCAATCCTGATGTAATACGTTCCTATAACGCATTACTTGAAGGATGGGTTGGTGCAAAATGTAGTCAAGAATATAATATTCCATTTTTTGTTTCATTGCATGTTCAATATGATACAAAAAGAGAATTTGAAAAACAAAGAAACTATAAAAAATATCTTGCATTGAAATATTATAGAAAATTTATTGAACCATTTGTTCTAAAAATAGCAGATAAAATTACTATTGTTTACAAAATTATTGAACCATATGTAATTGAAATGTGCCAAAAAAAACCAGAAATATTATACAATAGAATAAATCTTGAAAAATTTCAAAATGGTAAAAAGATTTTTGAATATGAAAAACCTACAATAATTACTATAGGAAGACTAACATCAAGAAAAAATCATGATTGTCTCATCAAAGCAATAAAAGATCTAGATGTAACTCTACTGATAATTGGGGATGGAGAAGAATATGAAAATTTGGTTAATTTATCTAATTCTCTCAAGTTAGGAAACAAAATTAAATTCATTAAAACTGTAGATAATGAGAAAATTCAAGATTACTATAATTCTGCAGATCTTTTTGTATCTATGTACAATCCATCAATCGAAGGAATCCCCATACCAGTTCTAGAAGCAATGGCATCAGGATTACCAGTAATTGTATCAAAACCTATTGAGAATTTATCAGATGGATTAGAAGATTCAGTAATTTTTTCAGAAATCAAACCAGAATCGGTTAAAAAAGAAATTTTAAGAATTTTAGAAAATAATAATTTGAAGAAAGAATTGTCACAAAAAGCACTAAAAAAAGCAAAATCATTTGATGGAAACAATACAGAACAACGGGAAGCTGAAATTTATGAAGAGTTGATTAAAGGAAAATACTTAGGAGATAATTAGGAGCAATTAAGTGAAATAGTATGAAATGTGTTTTAACTGTAGCAGGTTTAGGTACTAGATTATTACCTTTAACAAAAGAATTACCAAAAGAGATGTTACCGATTTATTCAACTACATCAAAAGGAGAATTAACATTAAAACCAATCCTCCAAGTAATTTTTGAATCATTATTTGAGTACAATATTAAAGATTATTGTTTTGTTGTAGGAAAAACTAAACGAGCAGTAGAAGATCATTTTACACCAGACATAGATCTTGTAAAATTCTTAAAAAAAGAAAAGAAAAAAGAGTTAGCTAAAGAATTAGAAAATTATTTTAAGAAATTAGATAAATGTAATATTTCATTTACTTACCAACCAAAACCTATTGGTTTTGGCAATGCAATAGAAAAAGGTGAAAAATTTGTAGGTGATGATTACTTTTTGTTACATGCAGGAGATGATATTGTAATTTCAAAAAATAATAATCATTTAAGAAGATTAGAATCATGTTTCAATAAACATAAAGCAGATCTTGCTTTTCTTATAGAGGAAGTTTTTGATCCATCAAAATATGGAGTAGTGAATGGTCCTAAATTAGAGAAAGGGGTAATTGAGATTAATGAAATGCAAGAAAAACCTAAAAAACCTAAATCAAAATATGCAATAATTGCAATCTATATTTTTAAACCAATAATTTTCAAATACTTAAAAAAAGTTAAGAAGAACACCAAGCCAGAAAATCAACTTGCTGAAGCATTCAATATTGCAATTAAAGAAAATAAGAAGATTATAGGAGTTCTATTGAATAAAAATGAAAAGAGAGTGGATATTGGTACTCCTGATTCTTATGCAGACGTTCTTGTTTCATTGAGAGGAAAATAAAGTGAGAGTTTATGAAAAAAATTAAAATTTCAATTATTGGGCTAGGATTTGTTGGATTATCTTTAGCAGTAGTAAATGCTAATTTAGGTTGTAAAACAATAGGTATTGAAATAGATAAGAAAAAAATAGATCAAGTAACAAAAGGTAAACCAGATTTTTATGAACCAGATGTTGAAAAATTATTAAAAAATTCATTAAAAAAGAAAACAATTTCCTTTACCAATAAATTTGAAAACATACTTGATACAGACATTACATTTGTAACAGTGGGAACACCATCTGATAAAAATGGAAAAATTGATTTAAAAAATTTTAAAAAGGCAATTTTTCAATTATCAGAGATATTAAAAAAGAAAAAATCACAACATGTAGTTGTAATCAAAAGTACTGTAATTCCCACTACAACATTTGAAATAGTTTTGCCTATTTTTAAAAAAAATTCAAACGTAATTGTTAATGTAAATCCAGAATTTCTTAGAGAAGGGAGAGCGGTAAATGATCTAAAATACCCTCATTTGATTGTAATTGGGTCCAAACAAAAAAATGAACACAAAATACTCAAGGAATACTATAAACAATTTTATCAAAAGTTACCAGAAATAATAGAAACTGATTTTACTACCGCTGAAATGATAAAATATTCAAATAATATTTTTTTAGCAACAAAAATTAGTTTTATAAACTCCATAGCAAATATTTGCCAAAAACTACCTTCTGTAGATGTTAATCAAATTGCATATGCAATTGGAAGAGATCCTAGAATTGGTGAACAATTTTTACAAGCAGGTCCAGGTTTTGGAGGAAGCTGTCTTCCAAAAGATCTTTCTGCAATGATAAATTTTTCAAAAAAATTTGGTAGTCCAAATCAGTTATTGGAAGCAGTTGAAAAAATAAACAAATCACAACCAAAACAAATCTTACAAATTTTAGAAGATTTAAAACTAAAAAATAATAAAATGGCTATTTCAATTCTTGGTTTGTCATTCAAAAAAGACACTGATGATATTAGAGAGTCAGTATCAATCAAACTAGTAAGTATGCTATTGAAAAAGAATTTTAAAATTAATGTACATGATCCTATGGCAATTGAAAATTTTGAAAAAATTTATAAAAATAAAATTAATTACTTTGAAGAAATTTCAGATTGTATAAAAAATACAGATTGTTGTATAATTCTTACAGATTGGAAAGAATACACGAAAATGAAAGCTAAAATATTTTCTAAAAATATGAGAACAAAAAATATCATTGATGCAAGAAGAGTATTAGATCCAAGAAAATTCAATGAGTTAAATTATAGAGCAATAGGTTTAGGATGAAAATGGAATATACTAAAAAGAGGCAGAATTTTGTTACGTGAGACTTTAGAATCGATTAATACGAATTCATGCCTGATAGAAGTTTTTGGATTAGGTTATGTTGGTTTACCATTAGCGGTAAAATTAGCTAATGGTGGATTCAATGTCATAGGAATTGAAGTAAATCAAAATAGGATCAAGAGACTAGAAAATAATGAGTTAAATGAAACAGAATTAAATATTAAAAAAGAATACTTAGATGTTAGAAAAAATGACTTACTAACTTTATCATGCCTTTCTAAAAAAAGTGAAAATAATAAAATTGGAATTATTTGTGTCCACACGCCAATTTCTACGAAGAGTATTGAATCAGATTTGTACGTAAAAAATGCAATTGAAGAATTTCTTGCTACATCTAAAAAAGGAGATGTAATTGTAATTGAAAGTTCAATTGGTGGAGGAACAACTGAAAAAATGGAAAAAATTATCAATGAATATGGATATAAAATTGGAGAAGATTTTGGGTTATGTTTTTGTCCAGAGAGAATTGATCCACAAAACAAAAAATGGAATCTAGATAATATTCCAAGAATAATATATTGTTCAGATGATATCACATTCAAAATAACTCAAAAATTATACAATCCAGTGAATCACTCTAATCTTCATAGAATGTCTTCAGCAAAAATTGCTGAAGTTGTAAAATCATATGAAAATGCATTTAGACTTGTCAACATATCATTGGTAAATGAATTAGGAATTTTATGTGAAAAATTAAAAATTGACGTAAATGAAGTAATTAATGCAGCAAAAACAAAACCATTTGGATTTATGCCTTTTTACCCAGGAGCAGGTGCTGGAGGTCATTGCATTCCAAAAGATCCTAGATTTTTACTACAAGCAGCTGATAAAAATAATTTAAAATTTTCAACTATTGAAAACGCTCTTCGAGTTAATTTACATATTCCAAAACACATATGCCAAAATATTGAAGAATATTTAGAAAATTATTCTATTGAAAAATCTGTTCTAGTTTGTGGTTTATCATACAAGCCAGATGTTGGAGATATGAGAGATTCACCAGGTTTCAAAATTCTGAATGACTTAGCAATAAGGGGATTTAAAGTAGGAGGATATGATCCTTATTTCAATCCACAATTAATTGAAAAATATCTTATTGAGAATTTTCTGGATGATTTAGAATTTAAAAATATTAAAAAATTAACTGATGAAAATATTTCAAAATATTCTTGTATTTGTCTTGTTCAAAATCATTCGATTGATAATTTTGTAATAAATGATATTTATGAAAAATCAAAAGTTAAAATGATTTATGACTGTGTGGGGAAAATTAAATTCAAAAATAATTCAACTACAGTTCTAAAAACATTTGGAAAAAACTAGTATAAGCTGCAAATAGATTTTTTAAAATCAATTGTTTCCAAATTTTCGTACCAAAATAATGCTTGAACAGCAAACATGGATCCCCAAGAATTAATCTTTTTTCTTTTCTTCCATCCAAATATTGTTTTGTAAAATTCTTCATAAAATCCACCATTAATTTTTGGATCTAAATTTATTGCTTGAAGAGAATACATGAATTCAATTAATTTTTTGACATTTTCAGAATAATGATTTGTTTTATCTATTGAATCTACAAGTAACATTAGACGTACAATTTGTGCAATCGGATAGATAGATTTTGAAGAATGTTTAGAATTAAACCATAAATTTATGCTTCCATCATTATCTATTTGTTTTGAACACCAGTTCAGGCAATTCACACAACATTCTAGATATTGTTTTGAGCCTGTAGAAGCATATGAAAACAACAATCCTTCTAAAGCATAAGAAAGGGTATGAAGATTTATCTCATCCGTATTTTCATGCATAGAAAGACTACCATTTTTTTGGACATATTTTGGATATGTATCACACAATTTTTTTGCAATGTTAAGAAAAGATACGTCTCTTGTTAATTCATACATTTGTACAAACGGAATAGATATTTTGATATGTAAATTTCCTTTTTTTCTATACCAAACATCTGAATCTTCTTCGAAATTATTTGATTCAAGATTTTTGTATGGTAAAACTGTTCCGTTATTATTAATTGCAGGTACAATCCAAGTCAAAAGTGATTTTGCCGTATCTAATAATTCTGATGAGTTATTAATTTTATAATAATCCAACAATCCTTTTGCACAAATTGCGGCATCAAAAGTATATGCAAATTTTTGACGTTTTTTGTCAGAAGAGATTCCTTGTACAATTGAATCAAATTTTTGAAAAATTTTGATCAGCCAAGTTGTGTTTGCTTTTGCTAGTTCATCTAATTTAGAATTAGGAGAAATTTCATGTAGAAAACTTAGAGTGCTTGCAGAATATCCTGTAATTTCAGGATAAAGAAAACTATATTTTTTTTCATTCTCATCATAAAATGAATAAACACCGCCATAATTTTCATTATTAGGGTCGGAAACAATTAGTTCAGAATTAGATACCCAATTTTTTAGATTTTCATAATTTGATGACAATTAATAGCATAACATTTTAGTGCTCAAATAAAAGGTTAAACATAGTGCACGTTCTACTCATGGTATTTCGTTTTGCCCCTCATAGTGGAGGTTCAGTTATTGTTGGAACTGAAATAGCAAACAATTTAGCAAAAAAAGGACATAAAGTAACTGTCATCACGCCTGATTTAGAATTAAATGGGGAGAAATATTCTCCTAGTCTTCATTCAAACGTCAAAATTGTTTATGTTCAAACTCCTTCAAGATCAAATCTTAAAGTAGCTGCTAGAAGATGTAAACCAAATCTTGAAAAAGAAGGAATCAAACTGGGTAAGAAGGAAAAATTTGATTTTGTATTAACAATTTTTCATCCATTTCATCTTGTTCCAAATGCTGCAATTGCCTGTGCAAAAAAATTACAGATTCCGGTTTTAGTCAAAATTGATGATGCAGTTTATGATAAATCATCAGGAATAAAATCATTACAAAGAAAAATAGAAAAAATAGTTAGTACTCGTTCATTAAAAAATGCAACAAAAATTCTTGTTGTAAATGAAAATACAAAAAAAATCATGCATGCCTTCTATGATATTCCATTTGAGAAAATTGAAATAATACCAAATGGAGTTGATTTAAAATTTTTTAGATCAACAACAAAAATACCAAAAAAGATAGTCTTTTCAGGAGTAATGTATCACCATAGAGGATTAGATGTACTACTGGAATCACTTCCAAATATTATTCAAAAATTTTCAGATGTTAATGTAGTACTTTTGGGTGACGGACCAGAAATGGAAAAACTTCAGAACATAGTAAAAGAAAAACACCTTGAAAATAATGTAGAATTTAGAGGTTGGATTAATAGAAATGATCTTCCAGAACAAATTAGTGGTGCATCAATATCCATAGGACCCTTAAAAAGAACTGTAGTAACTGAGAATGCATTACCAATTAAAGTTCTAGAATACATGGCATCTTCACTACCAATTTTAGCAATATCAGGAACATTACCTGAAGATGTTTTAGTTCATGAAAAAAATGGATATTTTGTAAAGGATTCAAAAGAATTAGGAAAAAGAATTTGTGAATTATTGGATAGTCCTAAATTAATAAAATCTATGGGGAATGAATCATTAAAGATGGTTCAAAAATTTTCTTGGGAGGGAATTGTTGCAGACATTCTAAAATCTTTTGAAAGTGTTAAAAACTAGTCTTTAAAATTTTAATTATTTTCTCACTAGAGTTACCCTTACCAAATGGATTGTTTCTTGATTTTATTGTAGGATTATCCATTGTTTTTTTGATATTTTTTAGAATTTTTGATTCTTGAGTTCCAATAACAGTAGAAAAACCATCTTTTACAGATTCTGGTCGATCAGTAGTTTTTCGTAGAACTAATACTTTTTTTCGTATAGAAGAAGCAGTAGCTTCTTCTTGAATTCCACCAGAATCAGAAAGTATGAAAGAACAATTTTTCATTAGTTCTAAAATTTCAAAATAACCTACAGAGTTTAACAAAATTATATTTTTAGAATTTTTTAGTTTTTTGTATAAATTATATTCTTTTAATCGTTTTATTGTACGAGGATGTACTGGAAAAATAAAATCAGCATCAGCCTTTAAAATTGCATTAATAATGGAAGAAAGAGTTGTTTTATTATCAACATTCTCAGCTCTATGCAATGTCATTAGAATATATTCACTATAAAGTAAGTCTAGAGAACTTTTCTTAGTAGAAATTTTTGAGTACATGTTGATAGAATCAATTACTGTATTTCCAGTGACAAAAATTTTTCCATGAACTCTCTCATTTTTAAGATTTTTTTGAGAATTTTTAGTAGGTGCAAAAAGTAATTCAGATATATGATCAGTTGCAATACGATTATGTTCTTCTGGCATTCTCCAATCAAAACTTCTTAGACCTGACTCCACATGACTAACGGGTATTTTTGATTTTAGTGAGGATATTGATGCTGCCAATACAGTGTTTGTGTCACCTTGAACAATTACAGTTTCAGGTTTAATTTTTGATAAAATTTTTGATAATTTTATTATAATTTCTCCCATTTGTTGAGAAGGATTAGATTTTGATATGTTCAAAGAATAATCAGGTATTGGCAATCCTAATTGTTTTATAAATTGTAAACTCATTTCATAATCATAATGTTGACCAGTAAAGATTATAGAATTATTTTTCAATTTTTTAATGAGTGGAGCTAATTTGATTATTTCAGGTCTAGTTCCAAGAACAGTAACAGTTTTCATAAATACAAAATTATGAATGAACTCTTACCTTATGTTACTTTCTAAATTTTCATATTTTGTCTACATAAAAACATTTGAATTAATAACCTCAAATTGAAAACATAGTTATGAAAATCTTATTTATTGCACCCAAATATTCTGGGGGTATTGGAGGTCATGCAAAAAGAGTTGCAGATAAACTTCAAGAAAATGGATTTGAAGTAGAATTAATGTATGCCCCACATATTCCCATAAAAAAGTTGAAAAATCCAACTTTTGCAATATCAAGTGTACTAAAAGCAATTACAGAAAGAAAAACATATGATATTGTTCACGCATTTAATCTTCCTTCTGCTTTTGCAATGAAGTACACTAAAGCAAAGAAAAAAGTTCTATCTATTCACGGAGTATATTCAGAACAGATTGATGTATTACATTCTGAGACAACCTCAACGAAAGTGAAAAACAACGAAATGAATATTTTAAAATGGGCAGATAAACTGTTAACAAATTCAAAAAATGTTCAACAATCCTATAAAAAAAAATTAGATTTAGATTTTGATTACATTTATGGACCAATAGATGTTGAAAAAATCAAAAAAATTACGAGAAATGTAACAAAAAATGAAAAACAAGTTGTGTATATTGGAAGAGACAGTTATGAAAAGGGGACAGATATTTTAAAAAAAATTGAGAATAAAATAAATGCCAAAGTAATCTATTGTACAAATTTAGATTGGGAATCGGCTATGCAAATTTTAAAATCATCAAATATTCTCATAGTGCCTTCTAGAATTGACAATATACCCAATGTAATCAAAGAGGCTTTCTTTTTAAAAATACCAGTAGTTGCAACAGACATTAAAGGAATTTCAGAAATTGTCACAAATGATGTTAATGGGATTTTAGTTCCTAGTGAAGAACCAGAAAAATTAGCAGATGCAGTTAATCAATTATTAGACAATAAAGAAAAAATGAAAGAAATTACTGAAAATGGTCATGATTTTATTATTAAGAATATGACATGGAATATTTTACTTTCAAAATATATTGAATTCTATGAAAAATTGTTAAAATAATTAGTCATTTTTGGGAAAAATTTCTTTCAAACCTTCTTCTAAAGAAAATTTAGGTTCCCAACCTATCAATTTTTTTGCAAGACTAGTATCTGCCTGACTTTTTTTGATATCCCCAGGTCTTGAATCCACATATTCAGGTTCTAATTTTTGACTTGTTAAATTAATCATTATTCTTGCTAAATTATTCACAGAAGTAGTAGTTCCTGTTGCTATGTTAAGAAATGCATAATCTACAGAACTAACAAACGCCATCCAATTTGCACGAACAACATCATCAACATAAATAAAATTTCGGATTTGAGTACCATCACCTTCAATGATAGGAGGTTTATGTTCCAACAATCGTTCAATAAACTTAGGAATTACACCAGCATAATTTAGATTTTGACCAATTCCAAAAACATTGAAATAACGTAAACCAATTACTTTAACACCATTTTGTGCATATTGTTCAGCAAATTTTTCTGCTTGAAGTTTAGATTCACCATAAGGATTTAGTGGAATTTTTTCAGCATCTTCAGAGATTGGAAATTTTGTTTGGTTACCATATATACTTGAACTGCTAGCATAAACTAATTTACAATTTAATTTTTTGGAAAGTTTCAAAATGTTTTCTGTCCCAATTGCAATTACTTTATAGTATTCTTCAGGTTCTTCAAACGATTGTGGAACCGAACCCAATGCTGCTTGATGAAATATACCATCAATATTTTCTGTTATATTTTGTATTGAATTATAATTTGATATATCTAATTGTCTAAAATCAATTTTATTTCTAATCTCTTGTAAATTAATCATATTTCCACGACTCAAATTATCAATAACAATTACATCATGACCATTATTGATTAAAAATTTTGTAAGGTGACTTCCTATGAATCCAGCTCCACCAGTTACAATAAATTTCATAAAATCAATTTTTTTCTTGTATGTATAAATTTTGATTAAATTTAATTGGAAATAATATTAAGTATAATTTTTTGAATTCTAAGAGTCAATTTTGCTTACCAGAAATGAAGTATCTTTCATACTTATCTTGTTAGCTACATTATATGCAATTTTTTTAACTATTTTTTGAATAGGAGTAGGTAATTTGTATAATTGAAATTTATCTAGTTTTCCTTTTAATTCCATCATTTCGTAAGGATCAAAAAATTTTACTCTAAAACCATATTGTTCAAAAATTTTTTTCCAATCTTCAAATTGATTTGAAAATACATCTTTCTCGTTTCTAAATTCTTCTCCTTCATTTGGGGTCAAAAACCATGCTGAACCTTTGTCTTTTAAGACTCTTTTGAGTTCAGATGTAAAAAATTTAAAATCGTGAATATGTTCTATTGAATAAAAACCAGTAATCAAATCAAAAGATTTATCTTCAAATGGAAAAGAATCTTTATTCAAATTTACTTTATGTACTCGATTTTTAATAGATTCATTAGCTTTTGCCAGTGCAGCATCAGAACCATCTATTCCATGTGAATCTATGCCTTCTTTATGTAAATGATATACTATCTGACCCCATGAACAACCTACATCTAATGTTTTTTCTGGTTGAAATTTTTCAAGAATAAATTTTGCACGCCGTTTCCATTTTTTTTCTGAACCACGTCCTTCAAAATAATCTTTATTGTAAATTCGTTGTAAATCAGAATCTTCATACATATAAAAATGCTGAATAGAGTAGTTATAATATTTTTTGGTGGAAAACTTTACAAAATATAGTTATTTTATAAAAAAAGCCAATTTAATCAAGAATTCTAAATTAAATTTTTGGAAGAATTTTCTGTAATCCTTCTTCCAAAGAAGTTTCAGATTCCTAGTGAATTAACTCTTTAGCTAAAGAGGTATTATCTTGACTTTTTTTAATATCACCTTCACGGGGTTTCTCATATGTGGTTTTTAATGATAATTTAGATAACCAAATTATAATTTTAGCTTGATGAAATTTACCATTAATTTTTTCTGTTACATTTTGTATTGAATTATAATTTAATATATCCAATTGTCTAAAATCAATTTTATTTTTAATATCATGTAAATTATTCATACTTCCACGACTTAAATCATCAATTACAATTACATCATGACCATTATTTATTAAAAAATTTGTAAGATGACTTCCTATAAATCCAGCTCCACCGGTCACAATAAATTTCATAAAATTAATTTTTTTCTTACATGTATAAATTTTGATTAAACTAAAAAATATTAATTTCTACATTATTTTTTGTATCAGGTCATAAAACATTTAACTATATACCGCATCCAGCAAAATTTATCATTCATTCAGAATTCCATAAAATATATATCATCTCATTATTGAAAAAGTTAAACTACATAGTTCTTAATTAATTAAAACCTATAAAATTCTATGAATAATACATGGTTTAGACGACGATGGTATGATTTTCGTCAAGGTCATGGAATGTATCTAGTATTTGCAATGTCATTTGTAAATTTTGTTTTAATTTTTTATAGATTGTTAATAGAACAAATTGATTTTTTGGGAGATTTGTTTTCAAATCTTTGGATATTCCTAGTAATATTTTTAGCAGTATACATTCCAACTGCTGTTTTAATCGGTAATTGGCATAGAAAAACTCAGATGAAAATTGAACATGAACAATCTATGAAGCAAAGTCCATTGATGGCAAAAAACTTTAGAGTTCTTTTAGATCTTTTGGAAGGAAAAGCATCTACAAAAGAAGTAGAAGAACTTAGAAAATTTTTAAAATCAATTGAAGATGGAAAAAATTAAAAAATATTTTTAATTAAAATTTTATGTAAGAGGTTCAATGAGAATATAATTTTTATTCACTTCATAAACTAATACAATACTCATATGTCCTCCTTTCTCCCTCATAAAA
>Ga0233434_1001351_pt1 | contig 24189 bp, 26 predicted proteins | sample SI_122_August201_4_FD_182738 | JGI IMG/M metagenome (GOLD analysis project Ga0233434, IMG submission 182738) | Seawater microbial communities from Saanich Inlet, British Columbia, Canada - SI_122_August2016_120_MG | ecosystem: Environmental > Aquatic > Marine > Inlet | place: Canada: British... | reverse complement strand
TACTAAATAATGAATATTTTAACTCCGATTATCATGATGGTCCTTTTATCTTTTTTTGTAACATTTTTTCATTCCTGTGAAGCCCTAAATAAGATTGCCGATCCAACCCATAGTGCTATAAAGAATCCATTTATGCCTAATAGTTCTAAGGCCTTACTATAAGGGTAACCCCATTCAAGAATTATGGCTACTACTGTGACCGCAGATTGAGCGATCGCCGTGGCGTATAATGCCTTTACCATTCCATGAGGTTGAAAGCGACCAAAAGTGGCAACAATAACCCCAATAGCGATGACTCCAAAATAAACGAAATTAAGCGGTTCACCATCCCTGCCAATAACGCCCACACCCATGCTTATCCAAATTAGAATAAGTGCAGTGACGATGGTGAGATAAATAGCCTTTTTATAATTAGAAATATTTTTCATTGGTACATTATTCATTTCTACAATTTTTATAATTCTCGATATAATCCTTAACTGAATATTCAGCAATAAGTTCACCAATCGTTTTCAGCGGTAATTTATTCACATCCTTAAAGCGAATACAGGATTTTCCCATATTCGGTTTAACACACATTTTAGCGAAGGAATCTTTTAGCTTTTTCAATTGGTTTTTATTTGAATACACACCGCACATATAAATAGACATGTGGTTCTTCTGGGAGGCCAATGCCGCATACATGAGGGGCTGTTTGTTGTAAGTATTTGGAAATAGCGATAATGGAATTTCATAAGAGATCATGCCCCAGTTCATGTTTTCTTCATAACCTTTGGGTAAATTTTTTAAAATAATTTCACGGACAGTAGAAATGACTTCTCGGCGATCCTCAGGAAGTTCGAATAGATATGCTTTGACTGTTTTGGCTTTGCTTTGCATAATGATGTACCGGATTTATTTACGAATCCGACCTAAACCAACTGCCAGTGTTACTTGAAATGTATTGTGATTATAATTCGAAAAATCCCTACCCTCGCCGCTAAATCGAATTGCTTTAAGATACCGTACAGTAATATCGGATATTAAGAATGTACTCTCAGATATTTCATAACTGAACCGTACTATACCATTTAACCCCAAGCCGGTAGAATTGAACGTATCTTCAAAACGTGAACCGATGGGTGTTTTTCTCTTGAACGAATGATTTATTCCTGAAAAGGTTATACCGCAGCCATACCCCGTCAACCCTTTCTCAGAAATAAAAATTCGAACATCCAATGGGAACGCAATTTCTTCCAAGGATCCGATTTCTTTCTGGTAAGAAGTATTATGGACTTCCGATATTATAAAGGTATCCATTAAAGGTAATTTAGACGAGATCAATCCAAAATTAAGCTGGATATATTTGTTTCGTGCAATTGGATAAGTGATGCTCCCTTGCAATCCATTAGAAAATTGAAATTCTTCATTTTCTGTGATTGGATTATCATATTCTGAATGTTGCATGAAATAACCTGAATGATAGGACACAGAATAACTCATTTGGCTGTAACCCAATGACATTAGAAAAACAAAATATGTGGCTCCTAATTTGACTTTCATTTTCAAGGGTTTAAGAGCGTCAGTTTTCTTTGGGGATGAATGAGTTCATTGTTGACATAGATGAATACGAAATATATGCCTTCCATTACATAATTACCCTCATCAGTTTTGAGATCCCATTGGATTCGATAGAATCCTGGAAGTGAGTCTTCAAAATCGAAGGTCCGGACATTGGTTTTATATCTATTTTTAATCTTAAGGCTTACATCTGATTTATTTGGTATAGAAAAGCCGATCCAAACTGCTCCCGGTTCGGTTGGCTCGAGTTTATTGCTGGTACACCCGGACAAAAAAATAATGCAGAAAATAAACAGAATATGGGTTTGGCGTATTTTATACATACAAGAGAACTTAAGTCCGATCAAGAAATGAAATAAAGATTTAATAAATGTAAGTCCCATAATGGGAAGTAATTATTTTATAAATGATAGATTAAAAGTCAGGCGATTGTGGGAATATTTACTCACCGTGATAGAGGCATTTACGGCCTTTTCGGTGGTTGGGAAATCCACCATTAACAGCAGGTCAAACTGGCCTAACGTGGCGTACATTTTATGTATTTCACCTTCATGCTCCTCAATGAACTTAATAATCTTTTCGGTGCGTTCCGGCGACATATTGGCAAATCCTTCAGCAGTATATTTACCAAACATGATGTAAGTAGACATATGAATCCTCCTTATTATTTAAGGAATTCTCAGGATGAATTTACCACCAAATTCAATCGTCAAAAGTGAGCTTTAGGTACGTTCTGTTTTGTCTATAAAACGCCATAAATGATCGATCCACCAAACGCCGCGCCAATCACCATCCATAATCGCAGGATAAGCGGGGGCCGACCTTCCAGCCAATTCAAGAAATTGTTAATGCGCTCCCGCCCCATGATTAAAACAATGAATGCGGATAAAAATGAAAGCCAGCCAATGGTGAAAAAGAAGGAAGGGATTTTTGAATCATCTGCTGAAAGGATTAATGCTGCCCCTAAAATGAGCCTAGAAATTACAGCTGACGGTACCATCCAGTTCTTCTCACCAATTGATCTAACTGTTCTAATTAAAGTGAAGGGTGAAAAGAGGCTTAAAACACAAACAGTGCAAATCGCTATTCCAAATAGAAGAATGCTTATTTGTAAACCATTCATTATAAGTTAGAGGAGGTGAGTTTTTTTCGATCCGTTTGAGGGTCTTTATTGTAAATAATTGTATTTACGCCTGTAATCGTAGTGAATGTCAATTTCATTGATATCAATTTATCGGTTATTTTGTTTGAATTCCTTGTCTAAACTTTACGGTTAATTTTTTGTTTTAATTAAACCAATACCCATGGAAAAGATACTCACCATAGTCGGACCCACCGCCAGCGGAAAAACCGCCATTTCAGTAGAATTGGCCAAGCGATTGGATGGTGAAGTTGTCGGTTTGGATTCCCGCCAGATTTATAGTGGAATACCCATCGGTACTGCCCAGCCAACTATTGCGGAAAAAGGGGGTATTCCCCATCACTTATTCGGGTTGAAGCCGCCCTATGAAACAGTGGCCGCCGGTGCATATGCATCATTGGTAATGGATGTCGTTTCTGAAATTGAATCCAGAGGAAAAACGCCCATCATTTGCGGCGGCGCGGGATTGTATTTTCGTGCCTTGGTGAATGGTATATTTGTGGGGAGTAAAACTGATCAAGCCATTCGGGATCGGTTAGAAAAAGAGTATGATGACGTGGGATCAGAAATCATGATGGCGCGGCTGAAAGAGGCGGATCCGGAATATGCGTCACTCGTTCATCCCAACAATAAGAAACGTCTCGTCCGTGCGTTAGAAATTGTTGAAACAACGGGAAAGACGCTATCCCATCATTTTAAAGAACAGAAATTAACTGAACCCCCGAAGCTCGATTTGTTTACTGTATTTCTGGATTGGGATCGAGTCCTCCTACGAGATAGAATAGCAAAACGTACCAAAGAAATGCTCGAAGCAGGATGGATTGATGAAGTTAAAAAAATACTGGATCAATATCCAAATGAACATCTTCACCCATTAGATTCAATCGGTTACCGGCAAATCATTTCTCACTTGAACGGAGAATTGTCTGAAGCGGAATTGGAAGAAGAAATCGTAATAAAAACGCGCCAATTCGCAAAACGACAAATCCAATGGTTTCGTAAAGAGACAGTGGATCTCATAGTAGAAATGAATTTGGATTTTTCGTTAAAGGACATCACGATAAAAATCATTAAAGGAATAAGGGGAAAGTAAAAAAGGATGACTTTCTAAACTTGTTCCTTATTCCTTCTTCCTTGTAACTTTAGGGGTCCTTTAAACCGTTCCAGAGAGAAGGTAAGGGCAGCGATTAAACCTCCGATTAGGATCCTTATGGAACGGAATCCAAGCTGCCCGGAGGTTTTTTATTATCAGGAGGTGCCCATGGCATCACCCCGAAAAAAGCAGGTCATGGATGCTATAGCCGTCAATCGTTCGGTGACGCGCTTGGCCCATGAGATACTTGAGCGAAACGGCGGCCCCGATCATCTTATGTTGATTGGTATTCTAACCCGTGGCGAACCACTTGCCAAACGGCTCCAGTCCCTTATCCATAAAATTTCTGAAGTTGAAGTACCAATCGGTTCTGTTGATATTACCTTTCACAGGGATGACTTCCGTGACAGATTGGTTGTTCCTCAAGTAAAAGGCACTGACATTAATGATTCTATCGATGATAAAATAGTAGTACTTGTGGATGATGTTCTTTTCACCGGCCGGACAATCCGCGCTGCCATGGATGAGTTAAATGCCTTTGGCCGTCCCAAATGCGTCCAACTGGCGGTCTTAGTTGATCGGGGGCATCGAGAAGTACCAATTCGTGCGGACTTTGTAGGAAAGAATATTCCCACCCACGAGGGGGAGCATGTTGAAGTGCGCCTGAAAGAAGTAGATGAAAAAGATTTGGTTACCCTTACGCGCTATAGTGAGGAGGTATAATGAAGCATAAACATTTACTGGGACTGGAAAATTATCCCGCCGAAGATATCCAGACTATTATTGATACAGCCTTCACTTTCCGAGGAGTATTAGATCGGCCAATTAAAAAGGTGCCGTCATTACAAGGAAAAACAATCGTAAACCTCTTTTTTGAAAATTCCACACGGACACGAATCAGTTTTGAATTAGCTCAAAAAAGGCTCAGTGCCGATACAGTTAATTTTTCTGCATCCACTTCTAGTTTGCAAAAAGGGGAAACCTTTAAAGATACGGCCCAGAACATTGAAGCAATGAAAATTGATGCAGTGGTGATGCGTCACCCCACACCGGGAGCACCCCTGCATTTAACCAAGCATATTGATGCCATTGTGGTCAATGCTGGTGATGGAACACACGAGCATCCAACTCAAGCAATCTTAGATATGACCAGCCTTCATGAAAAATTTGGTTATTTAAAGGGACTTAAAGTTGCCCTCATTGGAGATATTTCTCATAGCCGTGTGGCGCTGAGTAATATTTATGGTCTCAAAACTATGGGCGCAGAAGTAACCTTGTGTGGTCCTTCAACCTTGATTCCACCATATGCAGAAGAATTGGGTGTATCAGTGAACTATAACGTGGATGAGGTAATTGAATGGGCCGATGCCCTAAATGTTTTACGAATCCAGCGAGAACGGATGGGTGGTGGTTTACTGCCTTCGGTTCGGGAATATCGAAACCTGTTTGGTATAACCACGGAACGATTGGCCATGCACAAAAAAGAATTAGTAATTATGCATCCCGGCCCCATGAACCGTGGTGTGGAAATAGACAGTTCTGTCGCAGATAGTGACCAAGCTATTATCCTGGATCAAGTACTCAATGGTGTTGCTTCCCGGATGGCAATTTTATATCTCCTATTGGGCGGTAAGCAGGAAGAAGGAAAAGATTAAGATGAAAATATCAAAATTAAAAAATCAGGTTTTACTGAAGGGTGGGAGTATCTTGGACCCTGTTTTAGGAATGGAAACAAAAGGTGACATTCTGATCGAAAAAGGAAAAATTAAATTGGTAGGAAAAATATCAGCGCCAAAATCTGCTGAAGTAATTGACTGTAAAGGGTTGATTGTTACACACGGATTTTGTGATGTGCATGTCCATTTTCGTGAGCCGGGACGAGAAGATAAAGAAACATTGGAATCAGGATCTATGGCAGCCTTGGCTGGGGGATTTACCCGTGTATGCGTCATGCCCAACACTAATCCACCTTTGGATTCACCGGAAGCTATTCGTTATACGGTGGATCGATCGGAAGAATGCCCCATTCATATTCATCCCATTGGTGCAATCACAAAAGGGCAAGATGGAAAAGAGCTCACTGAAATGGGGATAATGCTTTCTGAAGGGGCGGTAGCCTTTAGTGATGATGGACTCCCCGTGACAGACAGTGGTATGATGCGGAATGCTCTTGAATATGCCACTATGTTTAATGTGCCCGTGATAAACCATGCAGAAGATCTTTGTTTAAAAAAGGATGGCGTTATGCATGAGGGAGTTGTTTCCACCAACCTAGGTTTGCCCGCCAGTCCTGATATTACAGAATCCAATATGGTTTACCGTGACTTAGAGTTGACTGAATTAACCGGCGCCCGACTTCATGTGCCTCATGTGAGTTCGGCCAAATCTGCGGACCATATTCGTAAAATGAAGAAAAAGAATGATTTGGTTACTGCAGAGGTGACACCTCATCATCTTTATTTTATTGATGAAGATTTGGTAACATTCGATACAAATTTAAAAGTGGCACCACCGATTCGAACGAAGTACGATCGAAAAGCGTTAATCAAGGCAGTGAAAGATGGTACATTTGATTGTATCGCCACGGACCATGCTCCCCATGCAATTGAAGAAAAGGAAGGCACCTTTGATATGGCACCCTTTGGCATGATTGGGTTGGAATCCTGTTTTGGTGCTGTGAACCAAGTCATGGTGAAAGAGAATAAAATGGATCGAGTAAAACTCATCCAAATGCTCACAGTTAATCCAAGGGAGATTATGGGTTTCGATAATGACCTTTTGGCTGAAGGAAATGATGCAGAATTAACCATTTTTGATCCAAATGAAAAATGGACTTTCAGCAGGGAAGATATTCAATCACGTTCGAGCAATTCACCCTATGTTGGGGCACCGCTGACAGGTCGTGTTAAATACACTATTGTAAAGGAACATATAACCGAAATAAACTAATTTATTTAAATATGAATTATAGTTGACTATCATTGAAAGTAGAGACTAACTTTTCGGGCTATATTTTAACTGAAAATCATGAAAACAAGATCACTCAAAGCAAACGAAATACAAAAAGACTGGTATGTAGCCGACGCTGAAGGTAAAACCTTGGGCAGGTTCGCCAGTGAAGTAGCAAAAATTTTACGAGGAAAGCATAAACCCACTTTTACTCCCCATATGGATATGGGAGATTTTGTGGTTGTCGTCAATGCGGATAAGGTTAAAGTTTCTGGTGCAAAGGAATCTGATAAAATCTATTTCAAGCACTCCGGATATCCTGGCGCGACGACCTTTACAAAATTGGATCACATGCGCCGAACACATCCTGAACGGATTGTGGAAAAGGCCGTGTGGGGAATGCTTCCTAAAAACCGCTTGGGGCGGGCTATTATTAAGCACCTTAAGGTATATAATGGTCCTGAGCATCCCCATGAATCGCAACAACCAAAAGAATTGGATATTTAATGGCAAATCCAGTATATAATACTGTGGGCCGTCGTAAAGAATCTGTCGCCCGAGTCTATATGACGCCGGGAAAAGGCGGAATCACCATCAATGGTCGTGAATTTAAAGATTATATTTGCCGCGAAAGCTTGGCGATTGTCGTTACACAGCCTTTGGAATTGACCGACCAACGTGAATCTTACGATATTACTGTTAATGTAAAAGGTGGCGGATTAACCGGCCAAGCGGGTGCTATTCGTTTAGGGATTGCGCGCGCTTTAAATGACGTAAGTGATGATTTTCGTCCCGCTTTGAAAGAAGCAGGCTTCTTGACTCGTGATGCCCGTGAAGTTGAACGTAAAAAATACGGTCAACCAGGTGCACGCAAAAAATTCCAATTCTCAAAACGTTAGAGACATATGAGCAAAGTCAAATTTGAAGATTTATTGGGTACCGGTGCACACTTTGGCCACGTCACCCGCAAATGGAATCCTAATTATAAACCATTTATCCTTATGGAAAAAAATGGGGTTCATATTATCAACTTGGACGAAACTCTTCGCAATCTAGAAATTGCGCTTGATTTCATTCGTACCAAATCAAAAAAGAATGGTGAATTCCTTTTTGTAGGAACAAAAAAACAAGCCAAAGATATCGTGCAGCAAGAAGCGGACCGATGTTCTATGTTTTATGTAGTTGAACGTTGGTTGGGTGGAACGTTAACCAACTTCTCTACCATTAAGAAAAGTATTAAACGGCTAAACCTTCTTGAAAAAGAAGGATCTCAGATTTATGAAAATCAGACTAAAAAAGAGATCCAAATGCTTAACCGTGAGCGAATCAAACTTTCGGATCAGCATCGTGGTATTAAAGATATGCGCCGTCTGCCAGATGCAATTGTGGTTGTGGATGCTAAACTAGAAGAAACAGCCTTAAAAGAAGCGCGAAAATTAGGTATCCCTATTATTGCAATTGTGGACTCTAATACAGATCCAAACCTGGTTGATTATCCTATTCCGGCCAATGATGATTCTATTCGGACGATTCAATTAATAATGTCCGTTATAGCAGACACAATCATGGAATCTTCAGGTAAAAATGCAAAGAAGGCTGAAGCTAAAGAAAAAGATGATTTGAAGACTGAAGCCAAAGAAACACATAAAGAAGAAGTGGCCCCTAAAGAAAAAATTGAAAAACCTGTAGCTGAGGCAAAAGAAGCTAAATGAGTATTGATGCTAAAACTGTAAAGGCATTGCGCGATAAAACAGGTGCAGGAATGATGGATTGTAAAAAAGCCCTCGTAGAAACTGAAGGAAACCTGGAACAAGCTGTAGATCATTTACGGAAATCCGGTATTGCTAAAGCAGAAAAGAAGGGTGAAAGATCTGCCAAAGAAGGAATAATCTTTTCATACATTCACCATGGCGGCCGATTAGGTGTTTTGGTTGAATTGAATTGCGAAACTGATTTTGTTGCTAAAACGGAAGAATATTCTGAATTGGCCCATAACCTTGCAATGCAAATTGCAGCAACAAATCCTCTATCAATCCGTCGTGAGGATATTGAAGAATCAGTTGTTACCCGTGAAAATGCAATTTATACTGAGCAAGCCAAGGAATCTGGCAAGCCTGATAATATTATAGAAAAAATTGTTGAAGGCCGGATGGAAAAATTCTATGCTGAATCCTGTCTCCTTGAACAGCCATTTATAAAAGATTCCGACAGAAAAATCGGCGATCTTGTTACCGAAGCAGTATCGACCTTAGGCGAAAACATTGTTGTTAATCGTTTTACTCGTTATGCTATCGGCGAAGTGTCCCTTAACGGACAACCCACCAAGTAATTCAAATGCCTAGCCCTGTTTACAGGCGTGTCCTCCTTAAATTAAGCGGGGAGGTTCTAGCCGGTGAGCAAGGTTTTGGCATCGATCCAGCCAAGGCGATTCAACTCGCCAACGAAATCAAATCAATCCACGAAATGGGTGTCAGTATCGGGCTCATTATCGGCGCTGGAAATATCTTCCGAGGCGTACAAGCTGCCGACAAAGGAATGGACCGGGTTACTGGTGATTATCTTGGTATGCTGGCAACTATAATGAATGCCATTAGTGTCCAGGATGCATTGGAACATGTGGGTGTTACAACACGCACACTATCTGCAATTACTGTTTCTCAAATAGCTGAACCTTATATTCGTCGTCGCGCCTTGCGTCATTTGGCTAAAGGGCGTGTGGTTATTGTTGCAGGCGGTACTGGTAATCCTTATTTCACTACCGACACAGCTGCGGCCCTACGTGCAACTGAGCTCAAAGCAGAAGTTTTGTTAAAGGGCACAAAAGTGGATGGTGTGTATGATAAAGATCCTGTTTTATATTCTGACGCGAAACGTTATGATAATATTTCATTCTCAGAAGTTTTAACTCAAAACCTACGGGTAATGGATCTAACCGCCATAACTTTATGTAAAGAAAATGCTTTACCTATTCGGGTGTTTAATATCAATAATGATGGTGATTTAAAACGTATGGTTGAGGGTGAAGATATTGGTACTACTGTTACGGAATAATTATGATGCAGGATATAAATAAAGAAGCAATTAATCTTATGGACCAGGCTGTTGGTCACACTCGAATGGAATTGGCAAAAGTACGCACAGGTCGTGCGAATCCTGATTTGTTAAATTCTATCCAAGTGGATTATTACGGATCCATGATGCCCTTAAATCAGGTTTCTACGATTTCTATCCCAGAACCACGATTGATTACTTTACAGCCCTTTGAAAAAACATTAATCCCAATTATTGAAAAAGCAATTATGGATTCGAATCTTGGTTTAACACCCAGTAATAATGGTAATTCCGTAATGGTCCCAATACCTGCTTTATCTGAAGAGAGGCGTAAAGATCTCATTAAATATGTCCATCAATTGATTGAGGAAGGGCGCATCTCTATCCGTAATGTTCGCCGTGATGCTCTTCATCATGTGAAAGATTTCGGCCAGGAAGAGCATATTTCAGAAGATGAAATTCGTCGTGAAGAAAGTGAGATTCAAACGTTAACCGATAAGCATGTAGCAACACTTAACGAAATGCAAGATCATAAAGAAAAGGAATTGATGGAGTTTTAATACTATTTATTACAATTTTTATTAAAAAAAAGCCCTGAACCGATTATTCGGTTCAGGGCTTTTTTCTTTAGAATGAAGTGAATTAATCTATTCGCATTTAGAAAAACCACAACCGGGACAGGTAACACATCCACCTTCATGCATCACGGAACTACCGCAATCAGGACAAGTACTGATATTTTTAAAAGTAAAATCAGTCATTTCCTGTTGATGTTGGGTTGCCTCTTCAGAGGTTGCCATAGTGATTGGCGTTTTCCTGCTATCTTCTTCAAGAGCGGAATTTGTATTTGATCCTTGAGCGTTGGGGTTTTCGTTCAGGTAATCATCGAGTGCTTTTCCAATTGCATCCGGCGTTGAAAGAATAAGACGACCATCTTCCCAAGTTGGGTTTGGTCCACTGATACCTTTCAATTGCTTAATCACTGCATTAGGATCAATCCCGGATCGTAAGGCTAAAGAAATGAGGCGACTAATAGCTTCTGATTGGGCTGCTGCATTTCCGCCCGCTTTACCAATGGCCGTGAATACTTCACATAGGCCATTTTCATCCTGATTGATGGTAATGTAAAGTGTGCCTTCACCGGTACGAATCCGGCGTGTGATTCCTTCAGTAGTTTTAGGGCGAATTCGTGGGCGTTTTTCTTCAGCAGTTTTTGCTTCCACAATTTGCGGCTCTTCAGAAGATGCAATATTTTTCTTTTCAGTATTTTTGTCTTCTTTCTTATCGGTGATGAGAATTCCTTCGCGTGAACCCTCCCTGTAAACAGTGATACCTTTGAGTCCTGCTTTGTAGGCCGTCATATAGATGTCGCCTACTGTTTCTAGTTTAATATCTTCCTGGAGGTTTACGGTGGATGAGATAGAACTATCGATATATTTTTGAATAACACCCTGCATTTTAACACGGAAATAAGGATCAATGTCATGGGCTGTTATTACAAAGTCTGGCAGATTCTCATCACTCCCGAATAGTTTTTCAATAATCGGATGATACACTTTGTACTCGTTGAATTCACGGCCAAAACCATCATTCTTTTTGACACGTCGTTTGTAGGATGTGGCAAAGATTGGTTCAATACCAGAAGTGACACGAGCCACGATAGCGCCACTGCCTGTAGGCGGTACTGTCAGTATGGTGGAATTCCGAATGCCATCCTCTTTGATCTTATCTTTGAGGTGGCGTGGTAACTCCTTAATGAATTTACTTTTGCGATATCCTGCCCAGTCAAAGTTGGGATATGCATTTTTTTCCTTACCTAGCTCAACACTCGTATCGTATGCAGTGTCACGAAATATCTGCATCACTTGATCAATAGTTTGTAGCGCATCTTCGCTATCATACTTGATACCCATCCGGACAAGCATATCGCCCAGTCCAAGGATGCCTAAACCTATGCGGCGGTCGTTGGCTGCATTTTGTTTCTGGGATTCAAGTGCATGGCGATCCAAATTGTAATCAATGACGTTATCTAAAAAGCGTGTAGCAATAACGACTGTGTCTTTGAATTCATCAATCATGAAATTGCCTTCATTATCGACGAACCTATCCAGGTTTAAAGAACCAAGGTTACAACAACCGCCATCTGGGAGTGGTTGTTCTGCACAAGGGTTTGTGGATACCAACGGACTACAATATTCTGCATTATGGTAATCGGTCATGGTGTCCCAAAAGAGAAGGCCTGGTTCAGCGCTGGTGTGTGCATGCTTAATAATGGTATTCCATAAGTGACGCGCACTTACTGTTTTATAAACTTTGTCACTCCATTTGAGGTCAAACTCTGCATCATTTTCCACAGCTTCCATGAATTCATGTGTCAATAGGACAGAAATATTGGAATATTTCACCATGTTGATATCACCGGTTTTGATCTCGATGAATTTTTCAATATCAGGATGATCGATTCGTAGTGTCTGCATATTTGCACCACGCCGGCCATGCTGTGCGATGGTATTGGTATTCTCGCTGAACAGGTTCATAAACCCTACCGGTCCGCAAGATGCACCGCCTGTGCCTAAGATTGCATCACCAGAAGGTCGTAGAACAGACAAATCATGGCCGCATCCACCGCCATATTTATAGGTTCTTGCTTCTTCTTCGATGGTCTTGTAAATGGAACTAATGGAATCATCTTGGATACCAACGACGTAACAGTTATTCAATGTTGTTGTAATATCTTCCCGTCCGGCACCGTGCATAATTCGCCCACCAGGAGTGAATTTAAAATCTTCCAGAATAGAATAGAATTTCTGTTCCCATGTGTCTTTAAGCTTTTTGGTCCGTTCAACAGAAGCTAATGCTTTTGCCTGACGCTGCCACAGCTCATAGGGATGACTCTCCCATGGGGCTAGATATTTGTTTTTGAGAATGTCGGCGCCGAGGGTGTCGCCTTTATAATAGTTTTCGATACGATAGGGTGTGAATTCGTTAGAGGCATCCTGTCCGTCAACTTCTTTTGTAAGTTCACGAACCGTCTCCTCAACTATGGTATTGAGTTCACCCGAGGTGGTTTTTCCTACGGGAAAGTTGAGTTCAATAGCTTCAGCCATTTTATATAGATTCCTTGCTTGGTATGTGGATTTATATTATTAAAAAACGAGGTTTACTTAGGCTGACAATCGAAAAAGTAATAATTCTCTTGGTTGGCACGGCCAATATATATTCACCGAAAAAAATACCCAAGAACAAAAGTAAAAAAAATGAAAACACCGTCGAGAAAAAAGTTACTATAAAAAGTTATCCACAATTTGTCCACACGCTAAACTCAATATTTTTGGGTGGAGAATGGAAAGAGAATGAACAAAAATAATAGGTATGATAATGTTCACCGAGGGAGACTGATTGATTTGGAAATAATTTGGAATGGAAACGCTGGGGGAGGTGTTTTTTATGCTATAAATTCTGTCCTAACGCGGGCGTCGTATAATGGTTATTACCCGAGCTTCCCAAGCTCGTGACGTGAGTTCGATTCTCATCGCCCGCTCAAGACTAACATGACTCAATATTTAATAATGAAACAAAATTTAATAATGAAACAAAAACTTTACCGAATTCATTTTCTGGCTATCCTCACTTTACTCTTTTCATCCTGCGCAATCTTTATTCCGGGCTACAGTGACTATGCATCTGCAAAACGGTATTATTCAATACGCAATTATGATTCAGCAGTTTTTTCTGTATCACATTCATTGCGTATTAAACCCAATAACCCCAAAGGCATATCATTACTCGAATCCGCTTTTCCCTTAGCTGTGCATTACCATCAATCCAAAGTTGATGATCTGAAATTAATGGAGGATAAATCCAAGTGGCCTAAGTTGGTTAAAGAGTATGAAGCGCTGCAAAAACTGGCGACGGAGGTCCAATTACTGACGCCGATTCTTCAAACCGGCGCAAACTATACCCTTGCTCTGAATGTTAAAGATTACGCCTATGCCTTGAAAGAGGCAAAACCATTGGCTGCGGATTACCATTATACTTTAGGTTTGAACTATCGTGAAGAAGCGTCAAAAGATGATCAAAAATCTGCTGCCATAAATTTTAAACTGGCACTTCAGTATGTACAGAACTATATGAATGCGCAGGAATTTTATGAAGAGGCAAAGGCAAATGCAACATTCATACTTTTGATCAGCTCTTTTAAAGGGGATAGAAACATTACCGAATATTTGCGCGATCAAATGATGATACAACAATCGAACGATTCTAAAGAATTTTTAAAAATTATAACCCGAGAACAGTTGAGTGTCATTCTCAATGAACAGGGATTAGTCCAGGCTGGGATAACGGAAAATAATTACATGGAGATTGGTAAACTTTCCGGCGCTGACCATATTTTAAGCGCAACAATCGCTACAACTTACCGTCCTGTTGAAATAATAAAAAATGAAATTTCACAGGAAAGGGAAGTTACGGTTAGGAAAGAAAGCTATGTGGATAGTGCTGGTGTAAAAAGGACCAAAAATATTAAAGGAAAAGTTAAGGCAAAGGTTAAACATTTCAAGAAGAGTACTGGCGCAACCTTCAACTTATCCTATCAAATTATGGATGTGAATAGTGGTGAAATGGTTTTTTATGGTACCGTTAAAAAGAGAGAAAATTTTATCCATGAATGGGCCACTTTTAAAGGGGACAACCGTGCCTTGAGTGATTACTATAAAAGGTTGGTAAAACGACAAGATACATTCGCTCCTTCAAAAGGTGATTTATATATGAAGATGGCACGGGCAGTACCGCGTCAATTTCACAATAAAATATATCAGCACTATTCTGATTAACTGAAACTTTAAATGAGAATTTTGTTTTACCATTCACGCCGTTTAAAATTTATCTTCGGATCTGTTTTATCCTTTTTGGCGTTATTTGTTTTTTTCAGATTGTTTTTTATAGCCATTTTTTATAGAGAATTGGATGGTCCTGCGACTGAATTGATTCGTGCTTTGTGGGTGGGTGTTCGTTTTGATCTACGGTTAGCGGTCTTCATCCTTGTCCCCGTTGGATTGTTTTTCATGATTCCATTTATCAATCCATTGCGCAGGGCGATTTCAAAAAAACTGGTTAATATTTATCTTCGAACCATTACTGTCTTAGTCTCCTTTTTTTACGCTTTTGACATGGCACATTATGGATACCTCAATCACCGAATTGATGTGTCTGCTTTTAAATTAATGGAGAACCCATTTATCGCCCTTCAAATGGTATGGGAATCATACCCCATTGTTTGGTCACTAATTGGTTTATCTATTTTAATTTGGGCAACATGGCATGCCATTGACAAAGCATTCCGTTATTTAGATGACAGGAAGCGTCTATTTCGATTTAGAGATAAATTTTTCGGTTTCACCGTGGGTGGGCTCATTCTACTTTTTTCCATGTGGGGGACTTTTCGTCAATATAAACTTTTGTGGAGTGATGCCCATTTTATTGAAGATCCATTTATTGTTTCAGCAGCTTTGAATCCTGTACTGTATTTTAACGAAACACGGACGTTTGCTCTTGAGGACTTTGATGAAAAAATCACAAGATCATATTATGATTTAATGGTTAAACACCTTGGAGTGGATGAGCCCAATATAAACAATCTAAATTTCAACCGATGGAAATCTGCACCCATCTCAGAAACTAAAAACCCGAATATTGTTATTGTATTTTTAGAATCAGTGGGACTTAACCGAATGGGGAGGGTGGGCAACCCGTTGAATACTACACCCAATCTTGACCGAATTTCACAGGAAGGCATTTTCTTTAATCGTTTCTATGTACCCATGGTGGGCACAGCCCGTTCAGTATTTGGAATGGTGACGGGCATCCACGATGTGGCCAGTGTTGAAACAGCATCAAGCAATCCCCGGATTGTTGATCAATATTCGTTAATCAATGCATTAAAGGATTATGAAAAACATTATTTATTGGGTGGTAGTGCTAGTTGGCGAAATATTCGCGGATTACTCCAAAACAATATTCCAGATATTCAAATTAAAGATCAGGATGATTTGGGCTATCCTCGCTTGGATGTATGGGGAATCTCAGATCAAGATTTGTTTGAAGCGGCACATAAGACCTTTAAAACCATCGATGGAGATCAACCGTTTTTTGCTGTAATTCAAACTGCCACGAACCATCGCCCTTATTCTATTCCGGACGTGGTTGAAGGGTTTGAAGTAAAAGAAATGGAAGCTACTGTTTTGTCCAATGCTGGGTTTGATTCTCAGGGACAGTATAATGCTATGCGATTTCTTGACTATTCAGTAGGTGAGTATATGGAGAAAGCAAAAAAAGCGAATTATTTTAACAATACGATTTTCTTATTCTTCGGAGACCATGGTACTTCAGATCCGCGGGCGCTCCATATGCCACCTTCCGATTTTGATTTAAAACTACGTTCTTACCAAGTACCCTTAATAATTTATAGCCCTGAAAGATTTCCGAAAGGATTGGTTCGATCAGACATTACCCAATTGGTGGATTTAATGCCCACAGTTTGTGGTTTGGCTGGCGCATCCTACGAGAATCGCACAATGGGGAGAGATCTGTTAAATGATGAAATGGCCAATGATGCAGTAGCCTTCATTGTGAACAAAAAAATGGCTAAGCGGCATATCGCCGTGGTGGGTCAGGATTATTACTTATCTATGCAAAAAGATGGTTCAGACATTCGACTTCATGATTTACAGGCTGAAGATCCATTGAGGGACGTAAAAGATGAGCATCCTGAAATCACAAAACAGTATACCCAAAAAGTTCGAGGAATGTATGAGACAGCAAAATATATGTTGTACCATAACAAGAAATGAAAAAACAGGGACGAAGGAGGGTTCGTCCCCATCTTATATAACTAAATTATTGGATACAAATTAAATGAGACTTATTTCAACGGTGAAAAATTACGGTAATAAATATTCAAAATTTGTGAGGAGAGTCACATGAAAACACAACAACCATTCCACCTTGCTTTCCCCGTACATGATTTGGAAGAAGCTAAATTATTTTACACTAAAATTATTGGGTGCTCATTGGGACGCTCTAGTAAAAAATGGATAGATTTTAATATGTTTGGACACCAGGTGGTGGCCCATTTGAGTCCGGATGAATCTCAACGATCCAATGTTGCAAATGTAGATGGGAAAAAAGTGCCAGTTCGTCATTTTGGAATAGTCTTAGAGTGGAATCAATGGCACAACTTTGCTGATGAATTGCGAGAAAAAGATGTAAAGTTTCTAATTGAACCATACATAAGATTTAAAGAAAAATCTGGAGAACAAGCTACGATGTTTTTTTCAGATCCCAGTGGGAATGCACTGGAATTTAAGTCCTTTAAGAATCCGGATAATTTATTTAAAAAGTGATTTAGTAAAGATGGATGGAAGTCCGTTTTACAAGATTTGACCCAACATGCCTATCGATTGATACGTTGGGTATAACAGATAGAATTGGGATAATTAGCAATGGGACTCATTTCTGATAATTTTTATATATTTCCATTTATCCCTGCGGTTTATAATGAGGATAACTTCGTAAATTCTTTACTATGAAAATCCTCTCAGTCAGCCAAAATAGCACCGGTGCAGAACTGGGCCTTAAACCCGGAGACAAGATTGAAGCAATCGACGGCTCGCGCGTACGTGATGTTATTGATTATCGATTCAAAGTTTCCGATGAAAATATTGTGCTTCGTGTCCGGCAGGATGGGGCGATTCAAGAATATGATATTGAAAAGGATTATGATGATAATCTCGGTCTTGAATTTGAAGATTTTCGCATACGGAATTGTGCGAATGATTGTATTTTTTGCTTCGTAGATCAAAATCCCCCTGGCATGCGTGATGCTATGTATTTCCGTGATGGAGATTTTCGTATGTCATTTTTACACGGCCATTATATTACCATGACAAACATGGGTTGGAATGAAATGAAACGAGTTGTTGATCAACGACTGACCCCATTATATATCTCAGTCCATGTAACACAGCCAGATAAACGGTTAGAAATGTTTCTCTATGGTAAAGATGATCAATTACTTAGAAAATTTGAATATTTGGCTGAAAATGGAATTGAACTCCATTCTCAAGTGGTCCTTTGTCCCAGTTGGAATGATGGAAAATTTTTAGAACAGACCATTAAAGATATTAATGCTTTTTCGCCCATGGCGCGATCTATGTCCGTCGTGCCGGCTGGACTTACCAAACATCGGGATGGCCTGCCCTACATTGCACCGGTTACGGTAGAATATGCAGAAGAGTTTGTACCCATTGCAGAAGAATTGGCTGAAAGATTTAAACTGCCTGATGGAAGGCGTTTTGTTTTCTTAAGTGATGAATGGTTTTTAATTACGGGTCGTGAATTACCATCGGTTGATTATTATGAAGATTCTGATTTATCAGAAAATGGGGTTGGGCAGGTTCCTTTCTTTTGGGACCAATGGAAAAGTGGCATCACTAAACTGTCGCCTAAAATAGATTCCCCCAAGAGAATAACCATATGTACTGGTACATTAATCTCAGATTGGTTTCAATCCAACATTATGCCAACTTTTGCATCAATAAAAAATCTATCCGTAAATCATATGACCATTATGAATGAATTTTACGGTGCAAAAGAAGTAACAGTAACAGGCTTATTGGTGGGTAAAGATATTGTTAATCAGTTAAAGGGTAAAGACCTTGGGGATATGGTCATTTTTTCTGATAGGATTTTAAGTGAAACAGGCGTCGTTACGCTTGATAATATGAGTTTAAAAGAAATATCCGAAGCTGTGGGAACACCAGTGGTTGTGACGGATGATAAACCTGAATCATTTTTCAATCTATTGGTCTCGGATAAATTTAATTGAAATTATATTAAATAGTTTATAAACCCCTTTGTGTTTCCTCTATTACAGGGGAAAGTAAAAGGTAATGGCAAAAAATTCTCCCCTGTCATAGGGGAGAATTAAAAGAGGGGTTTGTAAAATAACAGAAATTAAAAATTGAAATTATGGAATGAATTGATTCTATCAAAAAAAGTAACAAATAATGAAAAAAATAGAAAAAATTAAAAGAAACTATCTGCAGAAATCTGCATCGTTTCAGGATATTAAATGGCAAACCCAGTCATAGCAATCGTAGGGCGACCCAATGTAGGAAAATCTACTTTTTTCAATCGTATGTTGAGACAGAAAAAAGCCATCGTGGATGCTCAGGAAGGGATTACCAGAGATCGCATTTATGGCAATATGGATTGGGTTGGCCATAATCTTACATTTATAGATACGGGTGGTTATATCCCGGAAGATTTGGACATATTCAATAGTGCCGTTCGAAAGCAAGCCCAAGCGGCTGTGTCTGAAGCTGACTTGATTTTACTTATGGTAGATGGTCGGGAAGATCCTACTTCATCTGACAGATCATTGGCCCAATTCGTTCGAGAGTCGGGAAAAAAATCTATCCTCTTGGTGAATAAATGTGACACTCTCGAATCGAATAAACAGATTAATGGATATTATGAATTAGCCATCGACCCAATTCAACCTATATCTGCATTAACAGGACGTCTATCGGGCGATTTATTAGACCTTATTTTGGAACAGCTCAATATTAAGGGAGCCAAACCGGCAGAAGAGGAAGAAACTGGCATGCGACTGGCCATTGTGGGTATGCCCAATGTTGGAAAATCATCTCTCACAAATGCTTTACTGCAAAAAGAACAGACAATTGTAACGCCTATTGCGGGAACCACCCGAGATTCCATTGACTCTTATTTAAAATATTTTGGTAAAACCATTACATTGGTTGATACGGCTGGACTTCGAAAGCGGAGTAAAGTGCATGACAGTATTGAATTCTATAGTACGGTTCGCACCGAGCGGGCTATTGAACATGCTGATGTTGCACTTGTTTTGATTGATGCTGAAAAAGGATTTGGTAAACAGGATAAGACCATAGTGGACAATGTTATAAAAAAAGGTAAAGGATTGATTTTCTTAGTGAATAAATGGGATTTAGTTGAAAAGGACACTCATACAGTAAAAGAGTTCACTGAAGAAATTAGTTACCAATTTCGCTCACTCGTGCATTATCCTATTCTTTATATTTCTGCATTAACCAAACAACGTGTATCTAAGGTGTTGGGAATTGCACAGACTGTTTTTGAAACGCGGCAAAAATCCATTACCACATCTAAATTAAATAAATTTTTGCATGATGTTGTTATCCAGCAGTCGCCCCCGGCTACACGAGGAAAAGTGATTAATCTAAAGTATATGACTCAAGTCCATATTGCACCAGCCCTCTTTGTCATTTTCACCAACTATCCGAAATTGGTTCCTACAAGTTATAGGCGATTTATTGAGAATCAATTGCGGGAAAAATTTGACCTGATGGGTGTGCCGATTCGAATATCATTTCGCAATAAATGATCGTACCTCAGGGCAGAAGCGAGGCCCATTTCAAAGAACAACGATCGGAATTTATTGGTTTACTTTTTCCACTGGATTCAGGAGATTCATTTCAATCCATCCTTAAAGTATTAAAAAGTGATTATTCTAAAGCGCGCCATATTTGTTGGGCTTATCGAATCCATGATGGGAATGAAATAACTGAAAACAGTTCTGATTCAGGCGAACCGAGTGGTACGGCGGGTATACCTATTTTGAACCAGATTCGAAAAAAAGATGCCATAAATATAGCTGTGTTCGTTTTGAGGTATTTTGGCGGTATAAAACTGGGTAAACGGGGATTGATTGATGCTCATGGAAAAACGGCTGCAGAAACCATTCAGTCGGCTGTATTTAATAATTGGAACCCCATGATTGAACTATCGATTAAAGCTGATTTAAAATATTATGGCGATGTCCTACAGGTTTTAGCAAAATTTGACGGTAAAATACTGGATAATTATTCTGATTCGAATTTGAAATTGAAAATAAATATCCCTGTGGAAAAGAGAAAAATTTTAAAAGAAAGTTTAATCGGTGGTGCGTTTGGAGATGTTTTGATAAAGAGAAGCGAGCGCGAACCAAACCAAGGAGGGTAGAGGTAAAAGGAGTTGGCAAGTGAAATCCGCGCCCGCTTTAGACCTTAGACCCCAAATAATTAAAAAGGTTCCCTATAAAATGAAAAAAATAATGCAACGGTTGATATGGCTCACAGTCTTACTCTTTACCCAATCCTGTTCCCAGGATGTTCAACCACTCACAATTGGCTTTTGGAATGGGGAAAATCTCTTCGATACAGATGATGATCCCAATACCAATGATGAGGAATTTGCCATTGGCGGTCGCAAAAATGTGACGCGTGAAATATATGATCTTAAGATTAAACAGTCGGCAGAGGTATTGGCAGATCTTAACGCCGATGTTGTCGGTATTTGCGAGGTTGAGCATCAATGGGTATTGGAAGATTTGAATGATGCATATCCCCAGCGGGATTACGAGATAATCCATTATGAATCGCCGGATAACCGAGGAATTGACAATGCGCTACTCTACGATCCGAATAAATTAAAAGTAATTTCTAGCAGGGCAATATTAAATAGTTTGCCCAAAGGTGGTAATACAAGGGACATTCTATATGTGAAAGGTGAATATGCCGATGAAATCATCCACATCTTTATCAACCATTGGCCATCCAATTATGGTGGACGTGAAAAAGCCATCCCCAAACGGGCGGCAACAGCGACTCTTATTTCTAAGGAAATTTCTGCAATATTATTAAACGATGCCGGTGCGGAGATAATCCTCTTGGGGGATTTCAATGAAGACCCAGACGAAATGAATGTGCAATCCCTGAAGACTGTGGGACTTTCTAGTTTGATGGAACCTATGTTAGGACAACCCAAAACGGGCACGTACGTTTATCGCGGCAAAGATTTATTCTATGACCAAATCATAGTTCATGAAAGTCTAAAAGATGCACGTGGATTGGCAATCGATCCTGAGAGTGTTTATATCCTGGATTTACCCAAGTACCGTCAACAGGAGGGTGATTATGCCCATTACCCATTTCGTTTCTGGGCGGGAAATAACTTATTGGGCGGCTTTTCCGACCACCTTGCGGTGCGGGTGAATATTATAAAAAAATAGAAAATTCCCCTCGATTGGTTATCGGTCCGGAGAGTACCAAATAGGGGACGACCATGCTCTTTCACGAACGGTCATTGAAATTCGGTCAGAATACTTTGTGCCGTATCGAATTTGGTCCCACAACTGCCAACTGGCGGTGGGAATCTCAATTACACGTACATAATAAAAGGCTTTAGCTTGGGGGTCAAATTCCGGATCATTCCAAATAACCAATAGTTCTTTGGCACCTTTATCCTTGGACCATGCGCCCGTTTTTAGATCCACTGTGGCGCCATTATCCGGGACCGTCCCATCGTCAGCGACGTTTCTTCCATCAGAGATTGCTACATCAAATATTTTTTCATGGAGTTTCCCATTTTTATGCCATCCTTTTACCACTTGAATTCTATCTAAATTTGCACCGATTGAATCTTTTTTGGCCCAGATCAGGAATTCTGCTTCTTGAATGTCTCCCGCAAGATCACTACCCATTGGTACCCCATTGGTATATCCATTTTTCACTAACTCATCATTTGAGTTAAATTTGTTATTGAATCCGTTGCCGCCAAAAAATCGTAACTGGATTCGGCTGCCACTGGTGGCATAACATTCTTTTGCCTTTAGAGCATCGTACAAATATCCGCGGGTATTTTCTTCGGCCCATACAGCCACCATTCCTCCGGGATTAACTACTTCATGCACCATATATGATTGATCTAGAACCCAGCGATTGGTCGCACGTGCTTCAGGAAAAAAATCTGCAATAGCATTATTGCCAGTATTACTATTTTCCTCAACTTTCCCCGGTGTTGCAGTATGGGTGTCTGTGCTACCAATCATTCCGAATTTGAAGGGATTTACACCATGAGTATCCTCATGCTCGAGTCCTTTTTTAAGAGCCCAGCGCACATAATTATTTTCCATTGGTGGATCGAAGGAATAGTTTTCATAACCGGAAAATTCATCATTTTTCCAAAAAGCGGCATGGACTTCTGAGCTACCTTTGGCCTGAGTGACCTCTACCAACGGTTCAAAATCTTGGCGCAGTTGGGCATATTCTGATGTCATGGGATTTCCGTTTTCATCTCGATCGGTAAAAGCGCCTCCTTCAGCCAAATTGGTGTTATGAGGTATTGCCATAACAGTGGCGCCTTCATTGGTAATCTCCTTTAGCCAATTCCACAGGGATTCTTCATGCCGTAATTCGAATGAACTCAAGGGATAGTCCGGCACCATCATATCGCGGAAAATAATATTTTTATGAAGGTGAGCATGTCCGCTTGTTTTGGACCACTCATATCCTGCCAATGTGGTAAACGTTCCCGGATCATAGTGTTTTTCGGCTGCATCCAAAATAACATCCCACGCTTTGATGGTGGTGTTATAGCCTCGGAAGAAACGGGGATGAGTCGGATTTGGATTGCCTGCTTGGTCATGGGCAATATTGAAAAGTTGCAGTTGTCGAGTTGTGTCAAGATATACGGGAATATCAGGATTAAGTTCTGAAAACATGGGTTCATTCGGTTCATGGATAGAACGAAACAATCTGGGCATAATCGCCTTATGTGCCGGTTCTTCTGGGTTTTGGATAGTCATTATTTCACCCAGACCTTCAGCATGATCTGTTACAGCAGAAAAATCGAGAGGGCGATCAATCTTTACAGGTCTTCCAAAAATTTCAATGGCTTCTCCTCGTGCAAACTTATAGGCATCATCGGGGTTCGCCAAAGTGCCCCCAACATAAGCATCCAAAGATAGAGAGGTATGTACGTGTAAATCCCCAAAATAGAGGTTTTTCAATGGATTGGGTGATAATTGGTTTTCTTCTCTAAATCGATCGGTGCGTGTTTTATCCGAAATGGGGTTGGGCACAAAGTCTGTAATCGGTCCGCTGGGCATAAGCGCCTTGAAAACGATACTCCCAATAAATAAAAGAGCAAGGATAATGAATGCGGCAATTTTAAGCTTTTTTGATTGAGTCATAATTATGTTCTATAGTTGTTTATTTTTAATTAGAGAATAAATCTTTAATCTTAATAGGTGCAGTGTAACCCTTTTCAGTTCTTATGTCCAACGACTTATAAATGACAACATATTCATTAAAAAAATCGGGATAAATAAAAATCCCCCATAAACCAAAAAAGGCCTCTTTCGAGACCTTTTCGGTTTTTAGTAGCGGGGGACGGATTGCCTCATCGGCTAAAAGCCGATTTTACCGGTCTACGTCTCAATACTATTAGAACTCCGGCTCGAACACGGTTCTCATCCATTACCCCCATAAACCAAAAAAGGCCTCTTTCG
>Ga0233434_1001350_pt1 | contig 24204 bp, 18 predicted proteins | sample SI_122_August201_4_FD_182738 | JGI IMG/M metagenome (GOLD analysis project Ga0233434, IMG submission 182738) | Seawater microbial communities from Saanich Inlet, British Columbia, Canada - SI_122_August2016_120_MG | ecosystem: Environmental > Aquatic > Marine > Inlet | place: Canada: British... | reverse complement strand
AAAATTAGAATCAGTAAAAAATTTCTTTTCAGGTTTTTTTGATTTTTTTGTAGCCATTTTATTTTAACAAAGATTTTGTAATCTTGTCTCCAGCATCAAAAGGATCTAGGTTTTTTGTTTGTAATTTTTTAAGATATGTTGAAAATGTTTTATCAGAATCTAGCATGACATCAATCTTTTCTTTGATGTTATTTAAAACAATATCCTTTAGTTCTGCCTCTAATCGTTGAGAGTCTTTATCTTTCTTTGACTTCTTTTTAGAAATCATTAATTTTTTAAGGGTTTTTGCAAATTCTGAAATTCCTGAATTCTTTTTTACAGATGTTTTTAAAATAATAGGGTTTAGTTTGGAATCTCCAATAAAGTCCCTTACTGCATCATAGAGTTGATTTGTTCCAGCAAGGTCACTTTTGTTAACAAGATAGATATCACCAATTTCAGTTAATCCTGCTTTGATTGTTTGAATGCTATCACCAGTATTTGGATTAAACACTACAACTGTAATATCTGCAATATTTGATATCTCAACTTCTGTTTGTCCTGCACCAACACTTTCAATTATAATTGGATTAAATCCTGAATATTCTAAAACGCGAATACTATTTCGCAGTGAACGAGAAACAGCTCCTGTTGCACCACGAGATGCAATGCTGCGGATGTATGTTCCGGAATCAGTTGACTCATTCATTCGAACTCTATCACCCAAAATTGCACCGCCAGTAACATGACTAGTAGGATCAATTGCAAGTACTGCAGGTTTTGTGCCTAATTTTTTCAAGGCAACTGCAGTTTTGTTAATCAGAGAACTTTTACCTGCACCAGCTGGTCCTGTGATTCCAATGATTATAGAATTACCAGTGTCTTTGAAAATTTTTTTTATTAGTTTTCTTGCTTCTTTTGGATCATTTTCAACTAGACTGATTGTTTTTGCAATTGCACCACGTTTTCCTTTCTTTAAATCAGCAAGCATATCCAAGATATTACAAGTTTTTCAGAGGTACAATAAAATCTTGTACCCGATCTAGGGTCTAGAATAGATTACAGGAGGGATTGGTTGGTCAAAGGGATGAATCTCAGTTTTTAGTTGAATATGGCCAAATTCTGAATGCTCAATTTCTAAAACAATCGGATGAATTGCCCAACCATATTTGGGAGTGTCTGAGAATGGGACAATTTCAATAAATTGAGAACCAGAAAATGATTTTTGAAAAGACTCATCCATTCCAAGTATTTCCATAACTACAGAATCAGTCTTTCCAGATTTATCAAGAAAAGATACCTCAACATGGCTTGAATCATAGTAAGTTGCATCTACTTGAAATGTCTGACGAAGTAAATCATTGTCATCAGTACCGCCACCACTAAGAAAAATTATTGCAAAAACAGTAATTATTCCAAGTGAGATAGCAGGAAGGATTTTTCTTGCCATACTATTTTTTAAAATCTTTTTTCATTTTTCTCAAGAATTTAGAATGAATTCTAATTTTTTCTAGAGTTTGGGTTTGTGTTCTTTCAGTTCCAGGAGTAGGGTTTTTCTTAAAGAAATCTTTAATGTCTGACTCCATAGAATCATCAGCAATTAGTGCAATACTTGCAACGATTCGATTAAAGAGAGGATTACCAGATCCAACTTTTTTGCTTAATTTACCCCAGTTTTTCTTGAGCCATGGCCACAAAATCTGCTTCCCATAGGGATTGGCAGCAATTTTCATTATTGGTAATTGCATATTTTGAGAACGGACTTCAGATGTCTGAGAGAATGCCAATGTTTTAAGTAATAATTTTCTATCACGAAAATAACACATTGCGCCCAAGAAACGTAATTTTTCCTCCATTGTTTTTGCCTTTTTGTATAATGTTACAAATTGTGAATGGGTTTTTGCATTTCCAGTCCACGCAACTAGTGAAAATATCGGTTCTCGAATATCAGGAGGTAATGTTGTAGGATTTTTCAAAAATTCTTTGAATTTCAAATTTGCTTTATCCAAAATTGAATCATCACCTAATTTGCCTAATGCAAAAATTGCAAACCCTCTCAAAAATGCATCAGTATGTCTATCTGATTTTTGTGGATCCCATCCAAGATTAGACAAAATCTTTCTAAAGTAATTAATTGCATATTCACGAATTTCTTCAGTAAAGTCTTCAAAAAATGTCAATAAAGACAAAAAGTTAAGATTGGCAGCAACATTTGTCTGTGGAAGATACGAGTCCTCATCAAAGTATGCATCAGTAAAGTCCAGATAATTTTGAATGTCTTCTTTTCCTGCAACACACAATGCAAACAAATCATTTTGAATTGCCCACCTATCAACATGTGGAATTTGTTTTTGATCTACTAGCATTTTAAGATCAAGTAAAATTCCATCATCATAATTTATGCGATAAAATCCAGTTCTGCCAATGTTTGCAACAAATCCAGGCCCATCAGGGGTTTTAACAATAAGAGATTTTTTTGTTAAGAGTTTTGTTTTAGTTTCTTTTCCAAGACCATAAGTGATTGGGATATGCCACAATCCTTTCTGAGTTTTTGCAGTAGGTTCCATTAAGAATCGGCTTTGTTTTAACACTAAGGATTTATCATTTTGAGTAATCTCTACTTGAGGGAATCCAGGCTGTTTTAGCCATGAATTAACCATGGCACTAACTGGCATTTTGGATGCTTTGCCAATCGCATCCCACAAATCTTGCCCTTCAGCGTTTCCATACTTGAATGATGAAAGGTATTTTTTCAAACCGGTCCTAAAGTTTGTCTCACCGACATAATTTTCAAGCATTCTCAAAACACAGCCCCCTTTATCATAGGAGATGGCATCAAAGATTTCCCGAATTTCTGAAGTAGAATTAACTGTAACATCAATTGGATGAGTGGTTTTTAATGCATCTAATCCCATTGCATTGTTCATTGCACCCTCAATAAATTGATCCCAGAGATTCCACTCGGGATAAAATTTGTCAACAAACTTTGTTGCCATAAATGTTGCAAAGCTTTCATTGAGCCACAAGTCATTCCACCATTTCATAGTAACTAAATTACCAAACCATTGATGTGCAATTTCATGAGAGATTACTTCTGCGATGAATTGTTTTGTTCTAGTAGATGATGTTTTAGGGTCATAAAGAAGAATGGTTTCTCTAAATGTAATTGCACCCCAGTTCTCCATTGCGCCTGCTGCAAAGTCAGGAATTGCAATCAAGTCAAGTTTAGGTAACGGGTATTTTATTCCAAAATATTTTTCATAAGATGTAAGGAGTTTTTTTCCTAATTCTAAAGAATATTTCCCTTTTGATTTGTTACCCTTTGTAGTTACAACTCTGATTTGCACTTTGCCTGTTTTACCAGTTAGATATTCAAATTCTCCAACACCAAGATAGATCAAATAAGTGGATACGACAGGAGTTTTCCCAAATTTGTAAAGTGTTTTATTTTTGATTTTTTTCTTGGATATTACGGGCATATTAGAAATTGCAGAAAATTTGTTATCAGCAATAATTGAGATTTCAAATGTGGCCTTTGCCTCAGGCTCATCCCAACAAGGAAATGCACGTCTAGCGTCAGCTGCCTCAAATTGAGTTGTTGCAAGATATTTTGTTTTCCCATTTTGTTTGTATTGACTGCGATAAAATCCTAATAATCGGTCATTAAGAGTTCCCTGAAAATCTAGATGAATGATTACTTTGCCTTTAATTTTTTGAGCTAGTTTGATGGATAATTCTTCTTTTTTTTCATTAATCTTTGGAGTAGATGGAATAATTTCTTTTCCAGATGTTACCCTACATGATTTTATCTTGAGTTCTGCACAATGCATTGTGATTAGGTTTGTAGGTTTTTTACAAGATAGGGTAATAATTTCAGTTCCAGAAAAAATGAATTTTTTTAAATTGGGCTCAAATGTTAATTGGTAATTAATTGGATTTGTATCCACGATTGTGATGACAGGGTAGGCTTTAAGTAGATTTTCCATTAAATTAGAAAATCAAATAAACCCTTTAAAATATAGAAAATAACGAATAGCATCATGAAACAAAAAACAGCATCTCGAAGCATCAAAATTCTAGTTGCAAAGTTAGGATTAGATGGTCATGACAGGGGAGCATTAGTATTGTGTAGAGCATTTAGAGATGCAGGAATGGAGGTAATCTATTCGGGTCTTTTTGCAACACCAGAAAGAATTGCACAAATTGCAGAAGACGAAGACGTTGATGCAGTTGCAATGAGTTTACTTAATGGCGCACATGGAACATTATTCCCAAGAGTAGTCAAAGCTCTAAAAAAGAAAAAGATCAATGACGTACTAGTTGTTGGTGGAGGAGTAATTCCAGATATTGATCATGCCGATTTGATAAAGGCTGGAGTAAAACACGTGTTTGGTCCAGGTACAACATTACCAACAATTATTGAAAATATCACTACTGGCGTATCAAAATTAAGAAAAATTTAAGAAAAAAAGATTATTCTGTGGAATCAGGCCACATCATTTTACGCATTTCTTTACCAACTTTTTCAATTTGGTGTTCGTCATATTCTTTCATGTATTTATCAAATGAATCTTTACCGCTTTTCTGATATTCAGAAATCCACTCATCATTGAATGTACCATCTTGAATCATTGTAAGAACTTTTTTCATATTCTCTTTGTTTGATTTATCCATGACCATTGGTCCGCGAGTTAGTCCACCATATCTGGCAGTTTCGCTAACACGTCTCCACATTCCATTAATTCCATATCTTTGAATCATATCTACAATGAGTTTGAGTTCATGTAAAACTTCAAAGTATGCAATTTCTGGTTGATATCCTGCTTCAACTAGAGTTTCAAATGCATTTGTTACCATAGAAGCTGCACCACCACAAAGGTCTGCTTGTTCACCAAACCAATCAGTTTCTACTTCTTCTTTGAAAGCAGTTTTGATTAGTCCAGCTCTTGCACTACCAATTGCTTTTGCAATTCCCAATGTTCTATCCCAAGCTTTTCCTGTAAAGTCTTGTTCAACTGCAACAATTGCAGGAGTTCCAAAATTATCAAGATATGTCTCTCTAACTTTAGAGCCAGGTCCTTTTGGCGCAATCATGATTAAATCAACATTGGTTGGGGCTTCAATCCATTTCCAGTAGATTGCAGCTGCATGAGAAAATGACAATGCTTTTCCGTCAGAAAGGTTTGGTCCGATTTCATCTTTGTATACTTGTCCCTGAATCATATCTGGAATCAATATGTGAATAATATCTGCTTGTTTTGTAGCATCTGCTACAGACATTACCGTATGACCATCAGCTTGTGCCTTTTTCCAGCTATTGCCGCCTTCTTTAAGACCAATTATTACATTAAGACCAGAGTCTTTCATGTTGTTTGCTTGTGCATCACCTTGAATTCCATAACCAATTACAGCGATAGTTTGATCTTTTATTGGATCAAGGCTGATATCGGCATCTTTCCATGTTTTTGCCATGATTCTGGGAATAGTATTGCAAATATTAACTATGATTTAGATTTCAATTATCTTATCACATGAACGACATTTTACAGTGACCTTTTTTCCAGCCAATCTGACAAATCTCTTTGAACCACATTTAGGGCAGATAGGGCAAGACTTAGACAATTACAATAATTTCATTTTGAATCAGCCATTTGAGTCCATGAACAAACTCTACATCACTGAGCTGATCTTGGGACCACCACTGAGCAGTGTTTCTAACCCAGGATGGAATTTCTGTAGTCACTTGTGTTTCATTTGTCAAATCAAGTTTATTTTGCTCCTTTTCCTCAGCACTTAATGAAACATTTGCTTCAATTGGCAAATCAATAATTTGTTTCTGAATTAGAAATTCTACTCCTTGAATGAATGTATCATCATTAATTTTCCCTTCACCCCAATACTTTGCATTCTTTTTTATCCATTCTGGGAGATTCAATACTTGTTCAACATCAATTGGTTCAGTATCAATTGGTTCAACAGAAACAACTTCGTCAATTGAAGATAGTTCTGTATCTAATATTTCAATTGCATTTTTGAGTAGGATGTCTTGTGAATTTCTATCAAGATCCCACGTTCTAAGAAGTATATCACTTTCAGGCATTGCATTTGCAAATGTTATGTCTATATCTACTAATGCTTCAAATCTACCTAAACTGGAAATATCAAAGTCAACGTGTTTAAAGAATCCGTTAGGATCGTTTATGATTAGTTCTTCGTATTTATCATAAATGATGTAAGTGTCACTATTGTGATATTCTCGTAAATCACCTGTCAGGTTGATAAGGAATTCAAAGTGTGTTAAATTATCTCCGCCAGAATTTTCAAACATCGCAAATTTGAATTCAGTAGATTCGCCTGTTTCTATGATTTGTTTTTTAACTTCATTTTCAAGTGATGTAATATCAAATGTTATTGTTTTAATCTTTACAGGGACACCATCAGCATCAAGCACTCCGCCAAAGCTAAATGAAGGAGGAGGCGTTGTAAAAGATGGTGCAGATACACTTCCACTTCCACTTCCACTGCTACCTAATGCAAGTGCCTTTACGCCACCAACAGCCCATGAAGAAAGGTGATCAGTGTTACCACATATCAAAACACCATCATTACTAGTTACTGGAATTTGTTCCCATCTATCATTAGTGATACTGAAGAAAAGCAAAGAGGTGGCAGTAATTCCAGTATCCAGTGATGTAACGGGCAAACAAACCTCAACATCAAGCTGAGTCACACCATCACCAATTCCAATATTGTAAATTTGGTTTCCAAAGCTAGAAACTGTATCTGCAGCTAGTGGAACTCCATTTGCATCAGTTAATACATTACTAAGTGTAGTTAGAGAAGCATCAACCTTTGTAGTCAATATTGCAGTATTACTTAGAGAATCAGTTGTAAGTGAAGTAAATTTGTATGCTGGATTTATTCCATCGCCATATTTAGGCAATACAATACCGGGAAGTAGATCACTAATAGTAGCAGGATCTATTCCTTTAGTGGTTATTTCTTCAGTTGCACCGGCCACTACAATAACAGTCAAGTTAGGATTCTTTGTGACACCGCCACCATCAGTTGTAGTTACAGTAAGTGGTACAGTATGTTCACCAAGTACAGCTGTATCTCCAGCAGTAACAGTTATGGTTCCAGTACCCAGTAAATCATTTGCATCAATTGTAATTTGTGTTTCATTAAATGTTAGAGGTCCCACATCAGTTGCCGAAACAGAAATTGCTTTGGTAAAGACTCCACCAGATACGGTTGTAGCTTTAGTGTTTACAACTACAGGATCACCGCCGGCCTCTACAATAACTTCATCAGGACCAAATGCAAAAGTGAAATCATTTACGGCTTGAATTTCAGCGGATGCACTTGCAGTCTTTGTAATAGATGCGCTTGATGCAGTTACATCATATGTGACAGTACCAGGATTAATTGCACCATCAGTTAGGGTAAATGAAATAATGGAGGAAACACCAGGTGTTGGGGTGATTATCTTTGATGTAGGTGAAACAGTTAGTCCAGTAGGAACACCTAATGAAACTGTGATTGGTGCACTAAATAGCCCAACAGGTTTTACAGTAACAGTTTGTGTTGCACTAGAACCACCATCCAAAATCAATGCTTTCTTTGGACCTACTTGTAGCGTGAATGTATTTTCAGTACTAGAAAGTATTTGGTAGGTTGTTGCACCATCATTTGTGCCATCAGTAGCAGTAACAGAATACGTACCAGATACTAAGTTAGGTACAACCACATAACCTGTAAATTTACCAGCACCATCAGAGATAATTGTGGTTGGAGTAGTTGTAAAAGAGTTTGTACCAACAGTGTTTCCACCAAAGTTGAGAGTTACCGCAGTATTAGCAGCAAAGCCCTCACCAGAAATAGTTGCAGTTCCTAAAATTTTTCCGCCTGTTGGTGAAATGGTCAAAGATGTTCCAGAATCTCTTACTTCAACAGTTAGAGGTCTTCCACTAATATCATTATCAGATTCTGCACCAATAAATATTTGATAAGTTCCAGTTGAAGTGTTTGTACTAGTTCCAAATTGAGCCAAGAGTGTTGTTTGTTTTCCTGGAAGAATATCAGTACCTCCTGTAAGTACATCATCAGTACCCAAAGTTGCAGCACTACCACCCTTTGTTACAGAGTTTCCTTGAAGTGTTCCTCGATAAGTTACTATTTCAGATCCAGCAGATGTTTGCAGTTGTACACTCATTCCAAGTGGTAAACCATCTACCAACAATGCTAGGTTATCTCCAGAACCACCAAATCCATTTGAGCCTCCAACAATCATTGAAGATGTTGGACCAGCAGTAACTGCAGTGTTTTGTGTTACTTTGAGGAAGTCAGGAGTGAAATCAACATCAAAGAATTCATCGTCTTCTGGAATAATATCCAAGTTAGCTTCTGCAGTTCTATCTCCGGCAGTAACTGACAACAAGTAATGACCAGTAATTACACCGTCAGGAACTTCAACCAAAGTGTTCCATTTACCATTAGCATCAACAGTAATTGTATCACCAACAGAAATTGTTTCAACTGTCGGACTTCCTGGAATTTCTATTTGGAGTGATGTAAAAGTGGAACCAGACTCAAATCCAGTTCCAGATAATGACAAGTCTTCACCAGGGCTAAGTGATGAAGGGTTTAGTGTAAGGGTTGCAAATGTTGTACCGCTTCCAAGATCTGGAGATACTGAAATTCCAACAGGTAATCCTGAAAAGGTTGTTCCATCATTTGCCTCAATTGTTAATCCATAAAATCCTGGAGGAGTAGTAGTTGCAGCAACGATATTAATTATTGTAGAGACTGTACCTCCAACACCAGGGTTGAGAGATTTTGAGGTTCCAGTGACTCCATCAAATTTAACAGTTACATCAGGAGGTAATCCAAACACCTTGATTGTAGTGGATGCGGCATCAACTCCTACAGGAGATGAAACTTTGACTTTGATATCACCAGTGGATGTGCCTTGAATAACTGGAGGCAAAGAATCAGGTGAGACAGATAAGATAAATCCTGCACCAGATGCAAGAATTTCTACAAACTCTGTAGCATCTTTTGTTCCATCAGATATCTTTACTGTATAAAGTCCAGGATTAATTCCAGTTGGAATCTTAACTGATGTTGAAAATGTACCAGTTGCACTAAATGCAGTAGTGCCCGTAGCAAGATCTGATCCACCTGCAATCTTTAATGTCACCAAAGCACTTGGAGTAAAGCCTGATGCCTTTACATTAATGATATCTCCCACTTCACCAAATTGGGGATTAATTGAGATGGTTTCAAATGCCGTAAGGTCAATGTTTCCACCAGGCAATACTTCAACTGCAGTATCAAAGAATTGAAGAGAGTTTGAACTTGATGCCTCTATTGTCATAAAGTAAAGACCAGGAGCTACACTAGCTGTTGGGGAAATTACAAGAGAGGTAGTCTCTGATGCACCAATACCTAACGTGACATCAACTCCAGTACCTGTTCTAACAGTATTAGAGACTAGAGTTCCAGCAATTGTTGTATCAATTTCTGGCGGTAGTCCAAATACCTTGAGTGTAACTGTTCCAGGGTTCTTTCCTGAAACTGCAGATGTGTTAATTGAAATTGCACTACTTGATTCTCCTTGTTCGATAGGATCAATAAATGCTGGACTGACATTTAGATTAAAGTCATTAGTGGCAGATAACACTTCAAACAAGGTAGAACCAAATCTACCGGATTCATCTTCAACTGTAATATCATATAATCCTGGTGCATCCGGATTCAGATCAGGTACTTTGATTGCTAATTGATTTAATGCCCCATTGGCATTAAATTTAGTATCATCACTTAATTCGGTATTACCACTGTCAGAACAAGTTGCATGATTATCAGGATCAGCACCTATACTATCACAATACTCTACACCAGCAATGTAAATTCTAGGTCTTTCATTTGCGGTGAATCCCGACATACTCAAAGTAATAAGATCATTTTCTTCTGCGGCAAATGGATCAACACTGACAGTTGCAACACCAAATACTGCAGCATCAGCAGAACTTGGAACTATTGACAAATCAACTGGTTGCCCAACTGTATCACCATTTAATGGATCTGCCTCAACATATAGAGGTAAAAATGATGAAGACGCAGAAGCAGATACTGCAAAGTCTATTTGAATAGTTTTTTCACCGCCAGGTGGCACTGTAACTGTTGCCATTACACTAGTCGTTTTAGCAGTGTATGTTTGGCCACCATCTGTACTAACGTAAGGCGTTACTTCAGAAGGAAGCCCAAATAGAGACAATGTAGTACTGTCAGGATTTGAACCAGATAGTGCAGATAATTTTATTGTGAGATCTGCAATTCCATCATTTGAAGTACCTTGGGTAAGTGAAGATATTACTTCAGGGGAATCAAGTGACAAGCTAGCTGTGGTTGCTTTTACTTCAAAATCAGCAAATCCAGTTTGATGTACAAAGTTTGTATCGGTTTTTCCATTGGAAGTTGTAGATACAACAGCAAATCCATTAAAGTCAGTTCCAAGGGTAGTTTTAGGAGTAATTGTAATAATTGAACCTATGGCAGATGCATCATAGTTTGGAGTAGATGTATGAGCATTGATGTTTGTAGCAACATTTGTAGCAGTCGTATCTAAATCAGTAGTATAGGCTACTGAACCACTCATAATATTAACAGAATTAACTGAAATTTGATCAACAGCTGATGTTCCAGAGGTTAAAGAAACAAATCCTGCTGCACTAGATACATCAATAGGATAGAAACCAGGTCCTGCAAGACACTTATCATCAACATTTAGGGTTCCCGTAGATGCAGTACAAAAGCTAGGAACTGTAACTGTTACAGTTTTTGCGCCATTTGAATCAAACAGACTTCCACTTACTGATGGGAATGCAATCTCAAATGGATCACCTTGTAAATCAAAGCCCATGAAAATTTGAGCACCACTATTTGCGGTAAATCCAGAGTTTGTGATTGTGATTTGTTCACCAGGACTTACAGAAAATGGTGTAGCTGAAACAAATCCAAAGTTAAATTGTGTATAGTATGACGAATTACCAACTATCTCAAAGTCTGCAAATGCAACTTTTTCCACAGAGGAATTGCTAGTTAAAGTTGCAATTATATCTACAATTCCAAAAGAGGCTACAGTTTCTTGACTTACTTCATAATCAAGTGTTACAGTTTTTGTTTCTCCTACTCCAAGTGTGACAGTCATTGATTTTGTAAATTGATCTGTAGCGGTGATGGTAGTTTCATTAGTCTCGCCACGGTTTAATGTTGCAGTTACTCCTGTTGGAATACCAAAGAGCTCAAGTGTCACTGAACCAGGATTTTTTCCTGAAAGAGCTTTCAAAGTGATAGTGATTATATCAGATGTTGTAGGAGTAGATGAAATTGATTTTTGGATTCCCCCTAAATATGAAGGACTTGTAGAAAGAGAAAATGTATCAGTACTGCTAACTATCTCAAATTCACCAAAACCGAATTTCCCAGAATCATCAAATACGTCAATTGAGTATATTCCAGGTGCAGTCATTGTTGATGGGATTACAAATGGAATACTTGCTTTTCCATTTCCACTTCCAGCATCATCAAAAGTTACACTAGAAGGAGAAAATTTTGTAAAGCCATTTGAAAGTTGGTAAGAGTATACTTCAAATTCTACACCATCACCAGCAGTAAAGTTACTTGCGTCAATAGTTACAGTATCTCCAGGATTATTAGAAAATGGAGTAACTGAAACAGTTCCACCATAGTAATCATATCCACTGATTCCATCATCATATTGGAAAAATGCAGTATCATAAAGAATTCCACTTTGTATCGCAATTGATGCAAATTCAGAACCACATTCTACTTCAACATAAGCCTCAAACCAATCAGGGAATGCAGCAGCAGCAGCTACAAATTGTAATGAAACGGTATCACTACCTCCAGCAGAGATATCTGTAGTTTTTGTTGGAAATTGTGAAGCAGTGCCACCATCAAGTGAAGCTGAAACACCAGATGGAAGACCAAAGACAGATACTGTTGCTCCAGGAGTTGCAGAACATGCACTAAGATTCTTTCCAGATAAAACATCAACTGTTATGTTTTTACTTACTGAAGTTGTACCTGCAGCAAACCAGTCAACATAGTCCGGTCCAGATACAGTAAAGTTGGTATCACCATCGATTATTTGAATTGGTGAAACAGTAAACAAAGAATAATCATCATTATGTACCTCGATATCATATTGTCCAACAAGTAAATTAGATTCTAGCTTTACTTGACCTGAAAATGTACAATCACTAACGCAATTGTAGCTACTGCAGTTCCAAGTGAACCTAATATTTGTAAAAATTCATACTCCACGGATTATGAATATCATATGAGTATTCAAGTTTAGCTATTTTCAGTATACAAATTAAATAAAAATACTACAGATTATAGACACATCTAAAATATATCAAGATAGAAAAATAAGATTATTTGATTGTGCCACTTCCAAGTATTCGGATTGTTGGAGATTCGGGTTTTAAAACAACTACAATATTTCCAGATTTACAAACTATTGGTTTTTCAAATTTTAATTTCAGAGGAGTGATTGATGAGAATTTTGCAGCTTTTATTTGCAACCCAATATTTGCCAAACAACCTTGATTTTCGGCAATATCTCCTTTAAAGAAAGGGTTTTTTGTAAAATTAAGTTCAATTTCAGATTTTGTATCCACAGCCCCCTCTTCTGAAATTACATCGCCTCGTCCCACTTGATCAGGTTTAACACCTTTTACTGCAAGTCCAACTCTTGCAGGGGAAATTGATTCAGTTACAGGATCATCGTGCATTTGAATTGATTTTATCAAAACATCTATTCCTGCAGGATACAATTTCAAATTATCATACTGTTTTATTTTTCCATTAGTTACTTTGCCCAAAATCACAGTTCCAACACCTTTAACATCAAAGCAATGATCAATTACCATCTCAGAAGGTTCATCATTTGAAAGTGGTTCAAGTTTATTCATCTCTTCTTTGATTTTATCTTGATCAACTTTGAGGTATTTTTCAACTACAGTTCCCTTTATCATCAAATCTAATTTTGATTCATCGACATCAAATGTGTGAGATAAAATCCCCTTTTCTTTTTTTAAGGAATCAAGTGCAATGATTTGCTCTCCAGTGAATTTATCTAATTTATCCACATGAAATACAACATATTCTGCCAAATTTATTGCCTGAAATAATGGTTGTATTTTTTCAGGAAATCCACTAGGAGTAACCCAAGTTTTTATGATATCAGATTCTTTTCGGTCATAAAGGGAAAGATCAGTCACAGTTCCCTTTTTTCCAAATTCTGCTGCAATGTCTTGTTTACCTAAAACCACAAAATTTATCGATTTTACCAATATTGTTCAGGTAAGAATAGACTCTAAAAACCATACTAGTAGATAAGTTACAAAATCTATGGAAAAGAATTCAATACTTTAGCATAACTTGCAAATCGGTGATTTTTTGGTTTTACTAATTTTTGATGATATTTTTTTATTGGTTTCCCAATTGAACCGTTAAGACCAAGTGGGCCTTTAACATATTTTTGATTATCAGCCCACTTTAGAACATCATCAGTTGGAGCATAATGATTAATAATTTTTTTATTAATAATATTTTGAAGTTGTTTACCATATTTCTTAGAGGATGGAATATCTTCAGTAATTGATGCCCCAAAAAAGTAAACACTTTCTACAATACCGACATTTTGTTTCTTTTTTGAAAGATATTCTACAGTACTAAGGATCACTTGAGAGCCTAAAGAATGGCCCATTAATCGAATTTTTGTTTTTGGATTTGTAGTTTTAAAGTCTTCAATGAATTTTCCAAGATTTCGTCCATTTTTCTTTGCAATGATTTGTCCTACTGCAAGGGAATGTTTTGCATGTTTGATTAAATGTGCTCCAGTGGTGTTTGAATCATAGCTAAAACCAACAACAGGGTAAAGATATCCCAATTTACACAATCTATTTTTTGCCAGTAAAACTTTTGCAACAGCTCCGGCATTATTATTTCTTAAACCATGAATCATTATTGTGAATTCTTTTGAATTTGATAATTTATCAAAGTCTTTGTTTGGATAGAGATGGTATGATTTAGTTTTTAATGTTTTTCCAGTACTTAGAGCATAATATCCACGAGTAGAGATTCGTGGAATTGGTTTCATTTTTACTCAGAGGGTCCCAATTGTTTTTTGTGTTTTTCAATGTCCAATTTCTCGACTCGTGCAAACAAAGGAGATACATCACCCAAATTATGACCAGATAAAATTTCCAATACAGACATGTCACTCCAAGTTGATTCATCAATATTTCCAGACAGGCCTAATTGTTCCCAAATCTTTTGAGCAGATTTTGGGAGGAATGGGAATAGTGCAATAGATATACTTCTAGCAGCATTAACTGAAAGAAATACACAGTTTGTAGTACCAGGGGCATTTTTCCAAGGTTCTTTGTGTTGGAAATATTGATTGAAAAATGATGAAAACTCCATAATCTTTTTCAGTGCTCTATCAAGATGGTTCTGCTCCATTAGAGAACCCACATCAGTTGCAAGAGATTTAATTTTTTGTTCAGCTTCTAAATCTTTTTCATCAAAGGTTTCAGTTTCAGGAATTTTTCCATCAAATGCTTTTTTAGTAAATCCCAATGCACGATTTACAAAATTTCCAAGATTCCCAATCAGTTCAGAATTAATTCTAGTAGTAAAATCATCCCAATCAAAATTCAAATCATCTTGAGAATATGGATTAATGGACACCAAGTAGAATCTAAGGTAATCTGCAGGGTAGTATTCTAAGAATTGTTTTAATCCAATATACCAATTCCTGCTTTTAGAAATTTTCTTTGCTTGAAGGGTAAGATGACCTCTAGTTGGAATATAGTCAGGTAATTTGTATTCTTCATTTATTCCCAATCTCATGGCAGGTAAAAAAAGATAGTGATGATATACAATGTCTTTTCCAATAAAATGATAAATGTCAGCAGAGTTCCAAAATGCTTTACCGTCAATTCCTTTATCGTTTAAGAATTTTATGGTAGTTGAAATGTATGCCAAATGATTATCAAACCAACCATAGAATACTTTTCCTTTTGCGTCATCGAGAGGTACTGGAACACCCCAAGTAATATCTCGAGTAATATCCCAATCAATTAAACCAGATTTGATCCAATTTTGGACATATTTTTTGACATCTTTTTGAAGATTGTTATTTTCATCTAACCATTTTGATAATGAGTCAGCAAAGTTTTTGAGTTTGAAAAAATAGTGCGTTGTTTTTTCTTTAGTTGGATGTTGCCCACAAAGAGCGCATTTAGGATCAGTGATTTCTTCAGGAACACGCCCACAACTCTCACAAAGATCAGAGTATTGATCTTCTGCTTTGCAATAAGGGCAGATTCCTTTGACATATCTATCAGGCAAGAATTTCTTGTCATTATTACAGTAAAATTGAATGATTTCTTTTTCATAGATGTGACCGGCATCATTTAGTTTTTTGAAGACATCCTGAACAAATGCAATGTTTTCTGTAGAACTAGTTTTGTAAAAATAATCAAATTCAATATTAAATGCAGAAAAGTCATCATAATCTCGTTTATTCCAGTGAGCAACATATTCAGCAGGAGTTTTTCCTTCTTTTTCAGATTGAATTAAGATAGGCGTTCCAAAATCATCTGAGGCACAAACATAGTATGCTTCAACTCCATTTTGTTTTAGGAATCGAGTAGTTACATCTGCAGGAAGATATGTAGATGCAACATGTCCCAAATGAATTTCCCCATTGGCATAAGGTAATGCACTTGTAATGATAGCTTTTTTGTTCATGAGATATTTGTCAAAGGCAGTGTTAGGGTTAAGAAGTTTTACCAGTTGTTAGCATATTTTACTTGTTCTGGAGTGAGTTTATCAATTTTAACATCCATGGCTTTTAAAGCGTCAACTGCAATTTGCATATCAATTTCTTCAGGAACGTTAATGATTTTATTTTCCATTTTTTTGTGATTTTTTAGAATGTACATTACAGAAAGAATTTGATTAGAAAATGATTGTGCCATTACTTCAGGAGGATGTCCTTCTGCTGCAACCAAATTTGCAAGACGACCTTGCCCAATAAGATAAACTTTCTTTCCATTTTTCAAAACACATTCATCTAGTGTAGGTCTTACCTCTTTAACAGATTTTGATTTCTTTAGAAGAAACTCACTATCAATTTCTACATCAAAGTGACCAACATTTCCCATGATTGCACCATCTCTCATTTGTAAGATGTGTTCTTTTCTAATGACACTAGTCATTCCAGTACATGTAATGAAAATTTGTCCAATCTTTGCAGCTTGAGCCATTGGCATTACTTCAAATCCATCCATATGAGCCTCCAATGCTTTAACAGGATCAATTTCAGTTACAATAACTTTAGAGCCCATTCCTTGACATCTAGATGCAACACCACGTCCAACCCAACCATAACCTACAACTACAACACGTTTTGAAGCCATAAGTAAATTCATAGCTCGAAGGTAACCATCAATAGTACTTTGTCCAGTACCATATCGATTATCAAACATATGTTTCGTATATGCTTCATTAACTAAAATTACAGGGTACCTAAGTTTTCCCTGATTTTCTACAGCTCTAATTCTGGTAACACCTGCGGTAGTTTCTTCAGTAGCCCCAAGAACTTCCATATCTTTGAATCGTTTATCAAAATGTGCCTTGATATTCATATCAGCACCATCGTCAGTAAGGATAGATGGTTTATGTTTTAACACTTGATCAATACACCAATCATAATCTTTGACAGACTGTCCATGCCATGCATAAATATGGATTCCTTGAGATACCAAAAATGCTGCAATATTATCTTGAGTGGTGAGAGGATTTCCGCCACAACATGCAACAGTTGCACCAAGTTCTTTTGCACCCATAAGCAAGACAGATGTCTCTTTTGTGACATGTAAACAAAAACCAAGGGTAATACCCTTGAGAGGTTTTGATTTTTTTAATCGATTAATAGTATTGTCAAGAATTTGCATGTGAGATCTTGCCCATTCGTAAGATAACTTGCCTTCTTTGATCAATTTTGGACTAGATTTTACTTTACTCAATAATTCTCAGCGAAAATTAGACTATAAAATTCTATCATGCGAATGTAAATAAATGACAAAAATATCAGCAAACCATTGACTTGGAAGAAGATTGCTGAAAAAGGTGAAATTGAAAGTGGAAAAGGTAAAGCATTCAAAGTAGAAGGAAAGCAAATCGCAATATTCAATCAAGGCGGATATCATGCAATGGATGATCTTTGTGTTCATCAAGACGGATCTATTGCACCTGGAAAATTAGAGGGGGATATTGTAGAATGTCCATTACATTTTTGGCACTATAATATCAAAACAGGTGAACTTACAGATTATCTCAAAGATGTCAAACTTGAAACATATGATGTCGAGACACGAGATGATGGTATTTACGTAGATATCTGAAGATAGGATAGTTTAGTTCACTTTCAGAATTAGGCACAATTTTTATTCTTACAGTTTATGCACATTAGTTATTGAATCAAGATATCATAAATGAAATTAAAAATCAAGATTATTCTAAAATTATTGAAACAATTGAGAATTTCCTATCAGAACAAATAGAGAAAAATCATGCAAAAGGAATCATTTTAGGGTTAAGTGGGGGAATTGACTCAGCAGTTTTAGCATATATTTGCAAAAGAAAACTAAAGGAAAAAACCCTTGCAATTATAATGCCAGATACTGAAATTACACCAAAAATAGAAACTGAAGATGGCCTAAAGATGATTTCATTGACAGGCATAGAATACAAACTAATCGACATCAACCCAATTGTAAAGGAATACTCAATGTATCTTGAACCAAATGAGAAAGCCAAAGGAAATCTTCGTGCAAGAGTTAGAACTAATATTTTGTATTACTATGCAAATAGCAAAAACTATCTAGTTTTAGGATCAAGTGACAAAAGCGAAAATTTGATTGGGTATTTCACAAAATTTGGAGACGGAGCATCAGACATTACACCAATAATTTCATTATACAAACTTCAAGTGAGAGAAATTGCAAAAAGTTTAGGAGTTCCAGATAATGTGATAGCAAAAAAAAGTAGCCCACATCTATGGAAAGACCATGAAGCTGAAAGTGAATTAGGAATAACCTATGAAGAAATAGACTCTATATTGTATTGTTTGTTTGAGAAAAAACTGTCAATTGAGGAAACAGAAAAAATAACTCAAATTGAAAAATCGAAGATAGAAAAAATACAAGAATTAAACTCAAACAGTGAACATAAAAGATTGACGGCACAAAAACCAGACATATGATAGCAATGAAACTTCAAGATACATTATCAAATGCAGTGCAGGAACTTGAATTTTCAAATAAAATCAGAATTTACCTTTGTGGAGTGACAGTTTATGATGAATCACATATAGGCCATGCAAGAACCATCATAGTTTTTGATGTATTAAGAAAATATCTAGAATCCAAAGGTAGGGAGATAGAATTTATTCAAAATTTCACAGATGTGGATGATAAAATCATTAATCGTGCAAATATAGAAGATACAACTGCCGAAAAAATTAGTACTAAGTATATTGAAAATTATTTTAAAGATTTTGATAGATTAAATGTAAAACGTGCAACAAATTATCCCAAAGCCACAGAGCACATAGAAGACATTATCAAATTTATTAAAAAACTAATTGAAAAAGGAGTTGCTTATACTTCAAAAAATGGAGTTTACTTTTCAATATCAAAATTCCCAAAATATGGAAAATTATCAAAAAAGAAAACAGATGAGTTACAATCAGGTGCAAGAATAGAAGTAGATGAATCAAAAAAAGATCCGTTAGATTTTGCAGTGTGGAAATTCTCAGATGTCGAACCTGTGTGGGATAGCCCATGGGGGAAAGGCAGACCAGGATGGCACATTGAATGCTCTGCAATGAGTATCAAGTATCTTGGAGAAAATTTTGACATTCATGGGGGTGGACGAGACCTGATATTTCCCCATCATGAAAATGAAATTGCACAGTCAGAGGCATGTACCGGTTCTCCATTTGCAAAAATTTGGATGCATGTAGGAATGGTCACAATCAATGGAGAGAAAATGTCAAAATCAATTGGAAACACAAAATCAATAAAACAGGTGTTGGAAAATTGGGGATCAAATATCATCAGATTGTTTTGTTTATCAGGACATTATTCCAAAGTTATAGATTATTCAGAAGAGATGCTAAAAGAAAATCTTACAAAATGGAGGCAAGTCGAGACGTGTTATTATGAATTAATTCATGCAAATAGTGAAAATCAAGAAAAGGTTAATTCAATTATTGAAAAAATGGGCTCAGAATTTGATGATGCTCTAGAAAATGATTTTAACACACACTTGGCATTATCTGCATTTTTCCAACTTGTAAAAGAAACTAATCGATTGGCAGCTGAAGAAAAACTAGGAAAAGAAGATTCACGGATAATCAAAAAAGAATTTGAAAGAATGTTAGTAATTTTAGGGTTAAACATACCAGAGATGACTGAAGATAAAAAACAAGAAATAGATAATTTGATTTCGAACAGGGAAAAATTCAGAACAGAAAAACAATTTGAAGATGCAGATAAAATTAGAGACAAGCTTAATGAAATGAATATAGAATTAATTGATCATAAAGAAAAAACAATTTGGATGAAAAAAGAAAATATTAAAGCTGAAAATTAGTTTGTACTAATTATTTTTACACCTAAAAAAATTAGGTATATCTAATTAGGTCTATCTAATTTTCGTGTTCTTTAATAGAATCAGAATACAATACAAACCATGAATGTATGGAATAAATTTTGGAATTGGTATGAAAATAAAATACTAGGAAGTGTAATTTTAATTGCAATAATACAATTCATTCAAGTTCCACATATGATATGGAACGCAGACATTATGTTAGAGGCAGGAATTGTATCTAGAGTTCATCCAGTAATTGATTGGTTCTTGTACGGAGTTGACCTTATTGAAATCATTTCAATTATCAATGTTGGAATGATAATGTTTAGTCTTGTTAAAAAAAGACGAATGAAAAATAAAATCAAACCAGAAGTAGTATAAACTATTTTTTTGCATCCCAAATAACACGTTGTGGGAAAGGAATATCTATTCCTGCTTTGTCCAATGCACGTTTAATGGCAGTAAGTAAAATTGGTTGGGCTTGACTCCAATCATCTTTTGGATGCCATACGAGGATTTGGATATTCACACTTGAATCGCCTAGTTCTTCTACTCTAAATTCAGGTTCAGGAATTCGAAGAACAAATGGCATGGTAATTAGAATTTCTTTTTTGATTACAGATATTGCATTTTCAATATCATCCTTGTAAGAAATTCCCACCATAGCTTCTGCTCTTCTAACAGTTGAAACAGTTAATGAGCGAATATTAGATGTAAAGAATTTCTCATTAGGGATTCTAATTACTGTTCCGTCAAATTTTCTAACTCTACAAGAAAAGGTACCAATATCTAACAAAGTTCCCGAAATGCCCATATCAGGAAGCTGTATTGTATCTCCATGTTTTGCAGGTTTTTCAACAATAAGAAATATTCCTGAAATTAAATTAGAAACAACTGATTGTGTTGCAAATCCAATAACTACTGCAAAGATTCCACCGGCAACCATAATGCCAGACAGATCAATACCTTGACTAGATGTAAATGCTAAAAATGAAAGTATAATGATTCCAAAATAAATTAACTTACCAAGATTTTGTGCAGTATCTTTAGGTAATGTGGGTGCATAGTATTTGTTAAATAATAATTTTACAATTCTGGCAACAATGACGCCCCCGGCCATAATAATTCCACCAATCAACAATGAAAGTACTGTGAGTTCTCCAACAATTTGCATGTCAGATAAACTCTGAAGAAATTCTAAAGGCATTATTCTAGTCCCATCTCCATACTAGTACTGACAGTAGTATCCTCCCAAGTAGGAGATTTAGTCCAATCAGTATCAACTGATTCTGTTTTAACATCTGCAATGCTTACAACTGCTCGTTTTCTCAAGGTAACACGTAATCCATCAATTATTGTTTTTGAGTCCTCATAGTATAGAGAGTTATCAGTGATTGGAAAGATTACTTTGCTAACAGTTTGCCCAGAACTTAGATTATTTTCTATGATAATTTTTATCACACCTTCAACATAAGGGATAGAGTCAGTAAGATTTGTAGCTAATGTAACCTCAGCATATTTACATAATGTTCCAGTATCAGGGGAACCATAAAGACCAAATCGAGAATTTAGAGGATTGCAAGTTACCCAATCTAAAGATTCTTTATCAGAATCATGAATTAAAAAAATTCCAATCTCAATTGGGCAATGAACAAAAATACTTGCCGCCGAATTAGAACTCAGATAGATTTCTTTGTCAAATTTTAAAAAAACATAATTGGTTCTTCTTGCAGGATGATTTAACGGTCTAATAGGTGCCACTTCAATTTTTATTTCATCAGATTTTAAAGGAATCATCTTTTCAATAATTTTGCCATCAGAGTTTTTTCTAAAATATGAAAATGCATTTTTTCCTACACGTTCAATTCGAATCTCAGTATTTGGAAAAGACAGATCAAGAGTTTCATTTACTTCATACATACCATAATTTGAAAAAGTGGTTTCAGGATTGTCACTCATCGTTTCATTTTTTAATCTAAAATCTAGAATTTATGCTCTGTTATTTGGTGAGATCAAAACATTCAAAAATTTAAAAATAATCAGACAGGGTTTTTTGTCTCATCAATGTCAAAATATCTCCATGAGAAAGCCATTCAGATTTACTAATACTCATTTTTTTAGATGCCAATAGTAAAGCATGTTCAAAATTCTCAGAAATTACGGGGATTTGCTTCATTGCCTCACGAATTCCTTCACGAACCTGCCAAACACCCACAGGAATAGCATATTCAGGTCTAATTTCTCTCAAAATAATCACTCCCGCCTGAATTTTCTTTTTGCTCAAATATTCTAAAACACCTAATTTGGCTGCAAAGTATGCCCCGGCTATTGCAGGAGGATGATCAATTCCACGCGCATCCTCAAAATCAGAACCAAAACCCAAAATTCCATTTGAGTACCAAGCTTCAACCATCTCATAGATCCATCGGTGTGGAAACAAGACAACAGAGAAAACATTTCCTAAATGGGCATATGAGAATACTTTGCATGAATCAATCAAATTATAATCTAAAACTTCAGTAACAAGAGATTTTGAAATAATATCATCAGTTGCAGTAATACTCCATTTAGTAGGTACAAGTTTTCTTTTTTGTCCCAACATTCCAATGCTGAAACATTTTTGAATTTTTGAGATTTCAACTCCAGAATTATATAAATTCAAAACAGCATCTTGGGATTTCAAATCTTTATCATAGAATATTTTTTCAATGGGTTTGACAGAAGTTGTTGCAGAAAATTTTGCAGATTTTATTTCTCCAACTGGTCCAAAGGGTGCACTTTCACCATCAAGTGAGATATTGGATGAAACAGATTTTTGGAATATTAAATCAGAATCAGTGGGTTTGGAAGACATTGTAACTTCTTGAAGATTTTCTATATATCGTCCATCTGTTTTATCAATTGAAATTTTTTGGGTTCCACGAACTAAATTTAATCTAAAGTTAATAATTTCTTCCAAGGACTTTCCTTTCCAGTTTTCAGGACTGTCAAGTAGACTGGTATCACCATGTATTGGTGGAACCATTGGGCCAACAAAGACTTTGGGATAATTGTAAGACCCAACAAATACTGATGGAGGGCTAGTACCACTAATTGAATCAGAGGAAAACAAATTACCATATTTTGATAGAGATTCATGCCATTTTGCTAAAATTGAATTTCGAATATCCTGAGAATTAGACGGCATTGGAATTTATGCCTAAATTGAGCCTATTAACTTGCCTGTGGCACAAAATAAACACCTACTTGAATCTGAATACTGAAATTCTTAATTCCTAGTGTGTTAATTTAAGAACAGTGAAAAATCGCTTATGATACTATCTGAAATCTTATCCAATACAGTTGCAAGATGGGTAATATTGGTTGGAATAGCAATCGTTGTTATTACTCTAGTTGGATCTGTTCTAAAATAAATAATAAAATCTAAACTCCAATACGCTTAAGTTAATTCTTCTTAGATCGTAATCATGGCACGAAAAAAGACATTGAAAGAACGTAAGAATTTAGCAGGTCATTGGCATTGTCCTTTCGAGGATTGTAGAAATGATGTAACAGGGCATTGATTATTATTCTTTCTAAGAGGTTACAAGATTATGTCAATGTTGATAAAATCTAAATTAAAATTTCTTCTGATAATCCCCATACTTGTAGGGATACTTTATTTTGGAACTAGCGTATCTGGTTTTGATATATTGGAAAGTATGGATACTCAAAAATGGGTATTAGACCAATTTGCAATAAATTATGAAGCAATGATGATTGCGTGTAGTGCAGATAACCTTAATCCCGAAGAATTACAATCATGTCTTAGTGCATTTGATGAAGTAAGGGAATTTTGTGTCATTGAGAGTGCAGAACAATGTGACGATGAACAAATGGAACAATTAGAACAAAAATTATTAGACATCTAATTATTCCTATTTTTCACAATAACATACTGCCTTTAATTCTAAAAACGGCCTAAGATTTCTGGAAGAATGTATTTTTGTAACGAATGATTAGATTCTAAACTCATTTTATACCTAGATATTGTGAAGTTAGTAGGCTTTTCTTGAGCTACTTGCCTGATCAACGGAATTGACGAAATGTAAGCAGACGGAACTAGAAGTATGAATAATTATTTTTTTGCAGCACTAACTAGAGAAACTACATCTCGGTCCCTTAGCTGATAATCTACAGGCAATCTCAAATTATATCTCAAATCTTTTCCATACAATAGGCCTTTAATCAAATCAGTGTGAATTTCTTTTGCGAGATCATTAATTGTTGCACCGTCTTTTAATAAAATCAAATCAGGTAATACTCTTCCTTTTTTGTCAGTAAGATTTTGATCATTAGCCACGGGATAAACTGAATTCATTTTTAGTAATTTGAATACGGCAACATTAATTGCAAATTGAACACCAGTTCGCATGTATTCACCCATTATACCCTTTTTAATAAAATCAAGGGCATAAT
>Ga0233434_1001345_pt1 | contig 24264 bp, 19 predicted proteins | sample SI_122_August201_4_FD_182738 | JGI IMG/M metagenome (GOLD analysis project Ga0233434, IMG submission 182738) | Seawater microbial communities from Saanich Inlet, British Columbia, Canada - SI_122_August2016_120_MG | ecosystem: Environmental > Aquatic > Marine > Inlet | place: Canada: British... | reverse complement strand
TGAGGCTGCCGACCTCGATGCGCTGTTCGACGAGGACATGCTGGGCGACGATCTCGAAGCGTGGATGGCGGAATCCTCGATGCTCAAGCGCACCTTTCGGAACATCGCGGTGATCGCTGGGCTGATCCAGCGGCGTCACCCGGGGGAAGAAAAATCCCGGCGCCAGGTCACGTTCAATTCGGACCTGATCTACGACGTCCTGCGTTCCCACGAGCCCAACCACATTCTGCTGCGCGCGACCCGTGCGGATGCGGGCGCAGGCCTGACCGATGTGCGCCGCCTGTCGGATATGCTGGCGCGCGTGCGCGGCCGCATCACCCACCGTCATCTCGACCGGGTCTCGCCGCTGGCCGTGCCCATCCTGCTGGAGATCGGCCGCGAGAGCGTCTATGGCGCCGCGATCGATGAGCTGCTCGGCGAGCAGGCCGAGGACCTTATCTCCGAGGCCATGGACAATGTGGGCACCAAGGAGCTGGGCTTCGACGCCGCCTAGGTGGCGGGAAGTGTTGGCGGCCAGACTATTTCAGCTCGACACAGGTTCCGTCAGACGTATCGAAGGTCGCCCGGGCAAACACGCCCTGCGTGGCGCGCTCCTTGGCGAAGATCATCACGATGTTGGGTTCCATCCTAACGTTCTCGAGGCCCCGCTCGAAGTTGTCTTGGAGCGTCTGGACGGTCGGGTCGTTCAGTGTCGCAGTGCAGGCCACAGCCATATTGAAGTCGGCGACTTTGACGTTCGATCCTCGCGACGATTCGAAAAGGATAGTACGGCGGAAGGTTTCGCCGTTTTGCTGGACGTTGCCGTTCGCCAGATGCCAGCCTTTAAGTCTTCCAGGATAGGTGGGCAAAAGACTCTGATCACCGCCTCCGACCTGGCACTTGCCTTGGGCGACGGAAATGGGTGCGGGGGCTGCGCTGATTGGCCGACCGTTCGGGGCGAGAATGTTGATGTCGACGCGGAATATTCGTTTGTCGCTGATTGTGGCGTTCGGGGCACCCGGACGCGCGCGGACGATTTCCTTGCAGAACGCCTCGAACATCTGCGGCGCGGTCAGGCCGCGGTCCAGTGGGGCCGCGACTTCAATCGTCGTTGCGACGAGCCATTCAGACTCGATCTCGGACCAGACGATGTTACTGGCTCGCCACGTGCCATCGAGCGTGACGAAGTAATGTTCAGCATCGGCGTGAGCCGTCGGCGTGTGGAGCGCGGCGACCACGAAGATGAAGGCCGCGTACCACCCTGATTGTGGCCGAATCATATTCCAACGCATGCTTTACTGCCCTCGCAAATGGATGTCGTGTTTGCGTATTCACTCTAGCATGCTCGTCGTGAATAGCTGTCCGCAACACTCTCTTTAGTGATCCGAATACCAATGCCGCCAGTGACACGGAGTACACGGGCGACCGCCGACATAGAACTCGGCGGCCAGCCAATCGTCCTCGACCATTCCGGTGCGGCATGGTTGCCGGACGGGGGCGACCTGCTGGTGGCCGATCTGCATTTTGAGAAGGGGTCCGCATTTGCTGCCCGGGGGCAGGGGCTGCTGCCGCCCTATGACACGGTCGAGACCCTGCGTCGGCTGGAGCGGGTTTGCGCGCGGGTGAAGCCGAAGCGTGTGATCTGCCTGGGCGACACCCTTCACGATGTGGCCGGAGAGGCGCGTATGGCCGAGGGAGACCGGCAGCGCCTGTCGCGGTTGGTCGCGGCACATGACTGGGTCTGGATCGCGGGCAACCATGACCCCGAACCGCCCGCGGCGATGGGCGGTGAGGTCATGCATGAACTGAAAATCGGTGACCTTGTGCTGCGCCATGACGTTGCGGAGGCCGACGCGGCCGCTGCGATCCCGGTTGGCGAGATATGTGGCCACTATCACCCCAAGGCGGCGGTGCGGGTGCGTGGGCGGCGTATTTCGGGGCGCTGCTTCGCGACCGACGGGCGTCGCCTCATCATGCCGGCGTTCGGCGCCTATACCGGGGGGCTGAATGCCCGCGAACCGGCGATCGACGATCTCCTGTCGCCCCGGTTCCATGTGTATATGATCGGCCGCGCCGGGTTGTTCGCCTTCCGCCGCGACCAGCTACTGTCCGATCCTAAGCGGGCGGTGTGACGTTGTAAGTTTGCCATCTGAGTACCTCTGGCAGAGTCTTCAGTTTGTTACCGCACCGTCACATGGCTTTCGCCCGGTCTGGGTAAGCAGGGGCCGAACCTATTTGATACCCTGTGATCCCGGAGCGGACCTGATGGCCAACGAACACACTGAATTTGCGACACGTGCCGACGCCTTTGAGGCGTCAGAGGACGTGCCCGCCAACTCCTCGCCCGCCAATACCTTCGGGAACGTGGTGCAAGCGCGGTATCTGGGCCGAAGAAGCTTGCTCAAAGGCATGACTGCCGTCGCGGCGATCACGACCGTTGCGACACCGATGAGCATGCTGATTTCACGGGCAGCACACGCCGCGGCAAGGCCTTTTACATTTGATGAAATAGAACATGGCATCGACGAGACCCACCATGTGGCACCGGGTTACAGCGCCGATGTCCTGATCCGCTGGGGCGATCCGGTGCTGGCGGGCGCGGTGAAATTCGATCCGGCCGGCCAGAGCGCCGCCGCCCAGGTAAGCCAGTTCGGCTACAACAATGACTTCGTCGGCTACGCCGCGCTGCCGTTTGGATCACAGAACCCCGAGCGTGCCCTGCTCTGCGTCAATCACGAATACACCAATGAAGAGGTGATGTTCCCGGGCATCGCCCGGCAGGACATGATCGGCTTCCGGGACATGACCCGGGCGCTGGTGGACATCGAGATCGCGGCCCATGGCGGGTCGATCGTGCAGGTTGAGAAGGTCGACGACAAATGGCGGGTGAGCGAAGACCGCACCCTTAACCGGCGGATCACGGCGAACACGCCGATGCGCCTGTCGGGCCCCGCGGCGGGGCATGCTCGCATGAAGACCCGTGCGGACCGGACGGGTACCAGCGTGCGCGGCACGTTCAACAATTGCGCCGGTGGGATGACGCCGTGGGGCACCTATCTGATGGCCGAGGAAAACTTCAACGGCTATTTCTGGGGAAAGTTGTCCCAGAATCATCCCGAGGCCCGCAACTACAAGCGCTATGGCCTGCCGGGCAAATGGTACGCCTGGGGCAAGTATTACGACCGCTTCGATGTGGCAAAGGAGCCGAATGAGGCCAATCGGTTCGGCTGGGTTGTCGAGGTCGATCCCTATGACCCCAATTCGACTCCGGTGAAGCGGACGGCGATGGGGCGCTTCAAACATGAGGGCGCGGAGACGATCATCAACAAGGACGGTCGTCTGGTCGTCTATCAGGGCGACGATCAGCGCTTCGACTATCTCTACAAATTCGTCACCGCCGGCCGCTACGACCCGAACAACCGGGCGGCAAACCGCGACTTGCTCGACAGCGGCACATTGTTTGTCGCGCGGTTCGATGCGGATGGCAGCCTGACCTGGCTGCCACTGGTCTTCGGTGCCGGTCCGCTGACATCGGCGAACGGCTTTGGCAGCCAGGCCGATGTCCTGATCGAGACCCGACGCGCGGCCGATCTTCTCGAGGCGACCCCGATGGACCGGCCTGAAGACGTCAACCCGAACCCGTTGACGGACAAGGTCTATGTCATGCTGACCAACAATTCGAAGCGGAAGGTCGGCGACGAGAATGCGGCCAACCCGCGCGGGCCGAACACTTTCGGGCATATCGTTGAGTTGAGCCCGCCCGACGGAGACCACGGCGCGCTGACGTTCGGTTGGGATATCCTGGTGCTGGCGGGTGATCCCGAGAAGCCGGGGGCGGGCGCGAAATGGGGCCCGGAGACATCCCGGAACGGCTGGTTCGGATCCCCCGACAATTGTGCGATCGACGGGCAGGGTCGGTTGTGGGTCTCCACGGACCAGGGCTCAAAATGGCCGAAGACCGGCACAGCTGACGGCCTTTGGGCGATGGAGACCGAGGGTGCAGCGCGAGGCAGCGGCCGGATGTTCTTTCGTGTTCCCGTGGGTGCGGAGATGTGCGGCCCGCAATTCGCGCCCGACGACAAGACGCTGTTCGTGGCGGTACAGCATGTAGCTGTAGACGGTGCCAAGGCCTGGCCGCCGTTCGGCCGGGACTCGTCCTATGTGGATCCCGCGACCCGGTGGCCGGATTTCGATCCGAATATGCCGCCGCGGCCATCGGTCGTGGCGATCACCAAGGATGATGGTGGCGAGATCGGGAGTTAATTTCGGAAACCAGGACTTCGCGTGCTGTGGACCTGGGCGGTGCCACGCAGTTCGTGGACGAACCACAGGATCATTGTGAACAGCAGCACCGCACCCGCCTGATGGGTGGCCGCAGCGTATACGGGCACCACCAGCAACAGCGTTGTGATGCCGAGAGCAACCTGAAGGGCCGCCATCGCCATCAGCACATTTGCGACCATGCGTGCCCGCGGGGTGAGGGCCAGCCAGCGGCTGCGCCACCACAAGGCCGCAACGGCGATCAGGCTGACGATGGCCAGCACCCGGTGATGAAACTGGATCGTTCCGTGGTCCTCGAACGGGGCGGCGGGGTGATCGAAATAGCCCGGCGGCAGGATCGATCCATCCATCAACGGGAAGCTGTTGAAGATGAGGCCCGCGTCGGTGCCGGCGACGAACGCGCCGGACAGAATCGTCAATGCGATTAGTCCCGACGCCAGAAGGGCCAGGTACCGGACCTGCACACCCAGCCGGTCGGCGATTGTGACCGGGCTTGCGAAGATCAGTGAAAGCCCCGTCCAAACGAGGGCGGCGTAGATCAGGAAGGCGAGGGACAGATGTGCGGCCAGCCGGTACTGGCTGACCTCGGGGATGTCGACAAGCCCGCTGCGCACCATGTACCAGCCGAGCGCGCCCTGCGCCCCGCCGAGCAGGAACAGCAGGACCAGGCGTGGCACCAGGGACTTTCGAACCCGGCCCCGGATCAGGAACCAGACGAAGGGAAGAAAGAACACCAGCCCGATCAGCCGTCCCCAGAGGCGGTGCACATACTCCCACCAGAAGATGGCGCGGAACTCGGCCAGGGTCATGCCGGCGTTGACTTCTAGATACTGCGGTGTCGCCCGGTACAGGTCGTACAGCCGCTCCCAGGCGGCATCGGACAGCGGCGGCAGGAAGCCCATCACGGGCCGCCATTCCACGATCGAAAGCCCCGAGCCGGTCAGCCGCGTGATCCCGCCGATCACCACCATGGCCAGCACCATGCCGGCGCAGACCATCAGCCACAGACCTATCGCGCGGTCATTGACGCGCTGCCGGGGGGCGGTGAATTCGCCGGTGGTGGTTGCGGTGGTGGTCATGATCTCGCGTCAGCTGCCCAACGAACGTAGGGCAATCTGATGCGTCACGGAGGTGGGGGCAAGCCGCCGCGCCCATCGGTCGCAGGATCGCGACCGATGGGCGGGACAGGGTTTGGGCCTGGCGTACCTGGTTCGGGGCTACTCGACAGTCCAGGTCTGGCCGCGCCGCAGCAGAGAGTTGAGATCCGCCTTGTCGGCGTCTTTGGTTGCTTGCGCGATCTGGGCATGCACCGAGGCTTCGTAAGTCGGCGCAGGTTCAGCGTAGAGAACGCCGAGTGCCACCGGATAGTCTGGCGGATCCATTTGGGCCAGCATCGTTGCCAGGCCACGATTCGTCTCGTCGTGCACCGCAATGTCATCGACGGTGATGCCGTTTTCGCCGAGCGTCACCACTTCGAGGCGCATTTCGTCCTTGTTCAGGATCAGGCCTTTCGACTTGTCCGTGCCGAACAGCAGGGGCTCGCCATGCTCGACGTGAATCTGCATTTCGTCCTGCACGCTCTTCTCGGTGAAGTGCTTGAAGACGCCGTCATTGTAGACAATGCAGTTCTGGAAGATTTCGACGAAGGACGCGCCCTTGTGTTTGTAGGCGCGCTTGAGGACTTCCGGCAAATGCTTCTGCAGGATGTCTGACGAGCGGGCGATGAATGTGCCGCCGACGCCGAGCGCGAACTGTGCAGCCGAGACCGGGTTGTCGATCGATCCGAGCGGGGTCGACGGGGACTTGGTGCCGATCTTGGACGTGGGCGAGTACTGGCCCTTGGTGAGGCCGTAGATCTGGTTGTTGAAGAGCAGGATCTGCAAATCAACGTTGCGGCGGATCACGTGCATCGTGTGATTGCCGCCGATCGACAGCATGTCACCATCGCCGCCGACGACCCAGACGTCGAGTTCGGGATTGGCGAGCTTCACACCCGATGCCACTGCTGGCGAGCGGCCGTGGATCGTGTGGAAACCGTAGGTCTCCATGTAATAGGGGAAGCGCGCTGCGCAGCCGATGCCGGACACGAAGACCGTGTTCTTGGGGTCGGCCTCCAGCTGGGCCAGCGTGTTCTGGACACCCTTGAGGATGGCGTAGTCGCCACAGCCAGGGCACCAGCGAACCTCCTGGTCGGTCGCGAAATCGCGGGCCGTCAGTTTTTCCGGGGGGCTTTGGACGTTCATTCTACTTCTCCAGCCGGGCGCGGATTGCGTCTTCGAGTTCGCCGATGAGGAACGGCTTGCCGTTGACTTTGTTGTGCCCTTCAGCGGGCAACAGGAATTGGTCACGCAACAGGGTGCGCAACTGACCGGTGTTCATCTCGGGCACCAGAATCTGGTCGAAGGTGCCGAGAAGTTCTCCGAGGTTGCGCGGCAGCGGCCAGATGTAGCGCAGGTGAATCTGAGCCACGTCCAGTCCCTCGTCGCGCATGTTGTTGACGGCCCGGTTGATTGGCCCGTAGGTCGACCCCCAGCCGACGACCGCCAGCTTGGCTCCGGCCTCGCCGACTTCGATCGTCTGTTCCGGGATGTCGTTGGCGATGCCAAGAACCTTGGCCGCGCGCACGTCGGTCATCTTCTGATGGTTTTCCGGGTCGTAGGAAATATGACCGCTGTCATAGGAGCGCTCGATGCCGCCGATCCGATGCATCAGGTCCGGCGTGCCCGGCTTGACCCATGGGCGCGCGAGAGTCTCTCCGTCGCGCATGAAGGGTTGGAAGTTCTCGGGATCGGTGCGGAACTCGACGTCGAAACGTTCAGCGTCCGCGGCATCCGGAATGAGCCAGGGCTCGGACGCGTTGGTGATGTAGCCGTCAGTCAGGACCATCACCGGGGTCATGTACTTCGTGGCGATGCGGACGGCCTCGATGGCCACCTCGTAGCCATCGGACGGCGTCGAGACCGAAATCACAGGCATCGGTGCGTCGCCGTTGCGGCCATACACGGCTTGATAGAGGTCCGACTGTTCGGTCTTCGTCGGCAGGCCGGTCGACGGGCCCGCACGCTGCGAGTTGATCACGACCAGGGGCAGCTCGGTGGCGATGGCCAGGCCAATCGCCTCCATCTTCAGCGCGATGCCCGGGCCGGAGCTCGAGGTGATGCCGAGCGCGCCGGCATAGGATGCGCCGATGGCGGCGGCGGCGGCGGCAATCTCGTCTTCCGCCTGGAAGGTCACAACGCCGAATTCTTTCATCCGCGCCAACTGGTGCAGCAGGGCGGAGGCCGGCGTGATCGGATAAGAGCAGAAGGCGATTTTCAAGTCGGCGAGCAGGGAGCCCGCAAGCAGCCCGAGCGAAACCGATTCTCCACCGGTGATCGTCCGGTACAGGCCCGGTTCGATCGTCGCGGATTCGACTTCGTACGTGCCGAGTTCGGCTGGCATTTCGGCTGTCTCGCCAAACGCATGGCCCGCATTGAGCGCCGCGATGTTGGCTTTGGCGATGTCGGGTTGTTTGGCGAATTTGGTTTCAAGCCAATCGATCGAGGCCTGCCGCTTGCGTCCATACATCCAGTAAACGACGCCCAGCGCCCACATGTTCTTGGACCGCAGCGCTTCCTTGTTCGACAGCCCGAATTCCTTCACGGCCTCGACCGTGAGGCGGGACATGTCGATCTTGACCAGGCGGTAGCCTTCGAGGCTGTCATTTTCGAGCGGGTTTTCCTCGTAGCCGGCTTTGGTCAGGTTGCGGGCGGTGAACGCGCCGGAATCGGCGATCACAATGCCGTTGGGCTTCACGTCCGCGAGGTTGGTCACGAGGGCGGCGGGGTTCATCACCACCAGCACGTCGAGCAGATCGCCCGAGGTCATGATCTTGCGCGCACCAAAATTGATCTGGAATGCCGAGACGCCGAAGGTCGTGCCGGCAGGCGCGCGAATTTCAGCGGGGAAATCGGGGAACGTGGCCAAGTCATTGCCGGCGATCGCCGCCGTCATGGTGAAGTGGCTACCGGTCAGCTGCATGCCGTCGCCGGAGTCTCCTGCAAATCGTACGACCGCGGATTCAACTTCCTGGCGGCCTTCATCCGACCGCTCGGCGGTCGCTACTTCAGACATCGGGTATTTCCTTCCCGTAAATACGGTTTTGAATTCAGATTAATGTACGGATGCACGCAACCATTGTTGCGCGGCGCAACATTCATCCGCCTGCATGTTCGTTTCAAGCATAAACTGGCCTATTGCGAGCCCAACTAAGGTGTTTTGTCGGTCAGTCAAGAGCGGCGATCATCTCGTCGATGGTGACGAACTTGCGCCGCGGCGCGCCGGGCTTCGCTGCGGCCACTTCGGCGGCGTCGATCGACTGCCAATCCTGATAGGTCAGGCAACGCACGGACCGCTCGGCCAGCAATGCCTCCAGCGCCTCGCGCCCGGGCTTCGTCCCGTCCGCGACATCTTCAAAAATCTGGGTTGCAGCGATGTCTCCGTCGGGCTTGTTGGTGCCGATCACGCCGGTCGGACCGCGCTTGATCCAGCCCACGGCATAGACACCGTCGCCGACCCGGCCCTCGTCATGCTCGACCACGCCATTGTCGACATCGAACGGGACACCGGGGAACGGATCGGAGAAATAGCCGATCGCCGGGATCACCAGCCCGCATTCGATCTCGAAGAATTCGCCCGTGCCGACCGAACGTCCGTCTTCGACGCGGGTGTGCTCCATGCGGATGCCCTCGACCTTGTCGCCGCCGAGGATTTCAATCGGTTTCGCGTAGAAGGTGAAATGCACGCGTTTTGATTTGTCCGCAGGATCGACGTCGGGGAATTCTTTCATCGTCGCGAGATTGCGGTCCTTGAGGCGTTTGTCGCGGTCGGACCAGTCACCCTCGACCGCGTCGGGAAGCTGCGCGGCATCGATCACCGGCAGGCAGTCGTCGAGCTTGCCCATTTCGCGCAGTTCGACATTCGTGAACTTGGCCTCGATGGGGCCGCGTCGGCCGACCATGTAGACATCGGTGATGGGCGAAGCCTCGACGGCATCGGCCGCATGATCGGCGATGTCGGTCTCTGTCATTTCCTCCGGTGTCTTCACCAGGACCCGGGCGACATCGACCGCGACATTGCCCTGACCGATGACGACAACCGTGCCGGTGTTCAGGTCGGGCTGCAGATCCGTGAAGTCGGGATGCCCATTGTACCAGCCCACGAAGTCGGCCGAGCCGAAGACGCCCGCCTTGTCCTCGCCCGGGATTCCGAGCTTGCGGTCACGCGGGGCGCCGACGGAAAGAACGATTGCGTCGTACATCTCCTGAAGCTCCGCGATGGTCACATCGCGGCCGACCTCGACATTGCCGTAGTAGCCGACCCCATCCTTCAGAGCGGTCTTCTCATAGACGCGCGCGACCTTCTTGGTCGTTTGATGATCGGGGGCGACACCTCCACGGATTAATCCGAATGGTGTCGGCAAACGTTCGATGATATCGACGCGGACGTCCTTCTCACCCTTGAGCAAGGCGTCGACTGTGTAAAAGCCGCTCGGCCCGGCGCCGATAACGGCAACATTAATTGTCATGATTCCTCCCTAGAACTCGGCAGGACTATATCCAAACCGATTGGCGTCTGCCATCCCATCTGAATGGTATCTGTGTGCTCGATTCGGCGGCATCGATCGATTGGCGCTGGACCTTTATCTCAAGGTGAGTATATGGTGCGTTCCTGTGGGTCGAAACCCACCGAATCCAGGGGAACGGAAGGGCGCGATCAACGCGCCGGAACATGTCACCGATTGCACAGGAGATTGCGACCATGCTGCGCATGCGTTTTCGCACCTATTTGACTACTGCCGTTGCGGCACTGCTGACCGTCTTTTCGGCGTCGATCGTCAATGCTCAACAGGATCCAATCCGGATCGGCGAGATCAACAGCTACACCGGCCCGTTGGCATCCTTCACGGTGCCTTATCGGAACGGCTGGCAGCTCGCCGTCGAGGAGATCAACGCCAAGGGTGGGGTTCTCGGTCGCAAACTTGAGGTGATTTCGCGCGACGACGGCGCCAAGCCCGCCGACGCGGTGAAGTTCGCCGAAGAGCTGGTTCGCCGTGAAAAGGTCGATTTGATCGCCGGCACGTTCTTGTCGAATATCGGTCTCGCCGTCGCGGACTTTGCCCAGCGCAACAAGGTGCTGTTCGTGGCCGCCGAGCCGCTGACGGACGCCATCGTCTGGGCCAAGGGCAACGACTATACGTTCCGCCTGCGCCCCTCCACCTACATGCAGGCCGCGATGCTGGCCGAGGAAGCAGCCAAGCTGCCGGCCAAGCGCTGGGCGACGGTCGCGCCGAACTATGACTATGGTCAGTCGGCGGTGAAGGCGTTCCAGGACGTGCTGAAAGGCCTGCGTCCTGATGTCGAATTCGTCGAACAGCAATGGCCGGCCCTGTTCAAGCTCGATGCCGGCGCCACAGTGCAGGCGTTGGCGCTGGCCAAGCCCGACGCGATCTTCAACGTCACCTTCTCGGTCGATCTCGCGAAATTCGTGCGCGAGGGCCAGCTGCGCGGTCTGTTCAAGGACAGGCAGGTCGTCAGTGTGTTGACGGGTGAACCGGAATATCTCGACCCGCTCAAGGGCGAGGCGCCGGAGGGCTGGATCGTCACCGGCTATCCCTGGCAGGGGATCGAAAGTGCGGCGCACACGGCCTTCCTCGATGCCTACAGCAAGCGATTCGATGATTACCCGCGCGCGGGCTCGATCGTCGGCTACAACACCATCCTGACGATTGCCGCGATGCTGGAGAAAGCCGGTTCCACCGACACGCAGGCGATGGTCGCGGCGATGAAGAATCTCGAACTCGACACGCCGTTTGGCCCGATCACCTATCGCGCGATCGACCATCAATCGACGATGGGCGCCTATGTGGGGCGTACGGCAAAGGTTGACGGGAAGGGTGTCATGGTGGATTTCCGTTATGCGAATGGTGCCGACTATCTGCCGGACGACGCGACCGTCAGGAAGCTTCGGCCCGGCAAGTAGCGCCGCGGAGATTGGCCGGCGCCGCCGGGTGATGCCACGGCGCCGGAGGATGTGTTGAGCTTTATTGTCGTCCAGGCGATCACGGGACTGGCGAGTGCTGCGTCCCTGTTCCTGATTGCGGTCGGCCTGTCGATCGTCTTTGGCGTGACGCGGGTGGTGAACTTCGCCCATGGCTCGCTGTATATGCTCGGCGCCTATCTCGCCTTCAGCTTCGTTGCTGCGTTCGGCGATAGCTTCTTCGGATACTTGGCGGCGATGCTGCTCGCCGCGATCGTGGTGGGCGGCGTTGGCGCGGTCATGGAAACCAGTTTGCTGCGGCGGATCTACCGCGCACCGGAACTGTTCCAGCTGCTCGCGACCTTCGGCGTGGTGCTGGTCATCCAGGATTTGACCCGGTTGATCTGGGGCGCGGACGATCGCTTTGCGCCGCGCATGCCTGGCCTCGACGGATCGATCAATATCCTTGGGCATGCGGTGCCCCAATATGATTTGTTCCTGATCTCGGTCGCGTTCGTCGTCCTTGGCGGCTTGTGGCTGTTGTTCCGCCATACGCGGTTCGGTGTGCTGGTGCGCGCGGCGACCGAGGATAGGGAGATGGTTGCCGCGCTTGGCGTCGATCAGCGCTGGCTGTTTACCGGCGCGTTCATTCTGGGGGCGACTCTCGCGGGGCTGGGGGGTGCGCTGCAGATTCCGCGGCAGGCGGTGGGCCTGTCGATGGATCTGAACATCATTGTCGATGCCTTCGTGGTGGTGGTGGTCGGCGGCATGGGCTCAATCATAGGCGCCTTCGTCGCGGCCGTGCTGATCAGTGAGCTTCTCGCCTTCGGGGTGGTCATCTTTCCCCAGATCACGCTTGTTCTGATCTTCCTGGTGATGGCGGTCACCCTGGTGCTCAAGCCCAGTGGGCTGTTCGGGCGGCCCGAGTTCACGACCGCCGAAGATCGGCGCAACCCGGATCCGCCGTTGCGCGCCGGGCAGGGGCTCAGCCGTATCTTCTGGTGGAGCCTGCTTGTGATTGGGCTGGCTGCGCCGCTGGCCGTCGGCGACTTCGCGGTTATCGTGCTGACGGAAATAGCGATCCTGGCGCTGTTTGCCGCCAGCCTGCATTTTCTGTTGTGGGGCGGCGGGCTGATCACCTTCGGGCATGCCGCATATTTTGGGCTCGGCGCCTACGGCTCGGGCCTGGCGGTGTTCCATCTATCGATGGGTATGGCCCCGGCACTTTTAATGGCTCCCCTGGCGGGCGCGGCGGGCGCGCTTCTGTTCGGCTGGTTCTGCGTGCGCCTGTCGGGCATCTACATGGCCATGCTGACGCTCGCCTTTGCCCAGATTGCCTGGTCGGCGACGTTTCAGTGGGTCAATTTCACCGGCGGGGACAACGGTATCCTGGGCATCTGGCCGAGCGCCTGGGCGTCCGATCCTGTCGTCTTCTACTATCTGGCCTTCGGCGTTTGTGCGGCGGTCATCTGGGGCCTGCGGCACGCCATCTTCAGCCCGTTCGGATACACGCTGCGCGCCACGCGTGATTCGTCTCTACGGTCCGCCGCGATCGGGGTGGACGTGACCCGGCACCGCTGGCTCGCCTTCACGCTGGCCGGGGCCGCAGCAGGTGTTGCGGGCGGTTTCTTCGCTTTTGCCAAGGGCAGCGTATTTCCCGATGTCCTGTTCGTCTCCACCTCGGTCGACGGGCTGGTGATGGTGTTGCTCGGCGGCATGCAATCACTGGCGGGGCCGATCCTCGGCGCGATTGTGTTCACCGAGATCGAGACGGAACTGACGCGGCTAACGGACCTCTGGCAGCTGTTCCTGGGTCTTCTGATTATCGGCCTGGTCGTGGTGCTGCCGCACGGCCTGGCGGGCCTCTCTGCGCTTATTCGACGGAGGTCCTCATGAGCGTTTCTGGAAATGTTCTGGCTGTCGAAACTCTGGCAAAGGCCTTCGGCGGCGTGCAGGCCGTGGGCGGTGTGTCGTTTCACGTTGATTCAGGAGAGCGTGTCGCCCTGATCGGGCCGAACGGGGCGGGTAAGACGACCCTCTTCAACTGCGTCAACGGTCAGCTGCGACCCGATGCGGGCACCGTCCGGATTGGCGGACACAACGTCACGGGGCATCCGCCGCACCGGATCTGGCGCCATGGAGTGGGCCGCACCTTCCAGATCACTGCGACCTTCACGAGCATGACGGTCCTGGAGAATGTGCAACTGGCGCTTGCGTCGGCCGACGGCGCGGCGACCGGCCTCGGCCGCCGCCTGGGCAAGCGGTATCTCGAACAGGCCGGCGAGCTGGTCGAACTGGTCGGCCTCACAGCTCGCGGGGACGACGCGACGGTGGAACTCCCTTATGGCGATCTCAAGCGGCTGGAGCTTGCGGTGGCCATGACCAACCAACCGTCGCTGTTGCTGATGGACGAACCCACGGCCGGCATGGCGGCGGATGCGCGCGGGAGCATGATGGACCTGGTGGACCTGATGGTCGCCGAGCGGGGCGTGGCGGTGCTGTTCACCGAGCATGACATGGATGTGGTTTTTGGCCATGCGGATCGGGTGATTGTCCTCGATCGGGGAATGGTGATCGCCGAGGGCACGCCGGATGAGATACGCGCAGACGAAAATGTGCAGGCGGTCTACCTCGGCAGCTTTGATGGCGACGAGGCGGCAGTATGATCGCTCCGGCGCTGCGTCTGACAGGGATCGAAGCCTTCTACGGCACCGCGCAGGCGCTTTTCGGGGTCGACCTCGAGGTGCCGGCAGGGGCAGTGACGGTGCTCCTCGGCCGCAATGGCGCGGGGAAATCGACCACGCTCAAGGCGGCCATGGGGCTGGTGGATGTGCGCGCCGGGCGCGTGTTTGTCGGGACACGCGATGTGACCGGCGCGCCGGCATATAAGGTCGCGCGCACGGGGCTTGGGTATGTGCCGGAGACGCGGCGGGTCTTTGGCGGTTTGAGCGTCGAGGAAAATCTGGTGGTGGGCGAGCGTGTCGGAGTGGCCGGAACGGTCGCTTGGACGCGCGAACGCCTATTCGATCTGTTCCCGCCGCTCGCCGGGATGCGTGAGCGGCTGGCCGGTCAGCTGTCGGGCGGGGAACAGCAGATGCTGACCATCGCGCGCACCCTGATGGGCAATCCGCAGATCATTTTGCTGGATGAGCCGTCCGAGGGTCTGGCGCCCGTGATCGTGCAGCAGATCGCGGCGACGATACGGACGCTCGCGGCGGAGGGGCTGACGGTTCTGCTATCGGAGCAGAATGTGCGCTTCGCCATGCATGTGGCCAGCCGGGCCGCAGTCATCGAGCGCGGGCGCATCCTCGTTGAGGGCCCGATCGCGGATATCGCAGCCGACGAGGGCGTGCGCGAAGCCTATCTGACGCCCTGAAAGCGCGGCCCCGGCGCCGGTCTGTCGCGTGTATTGCCATGCGTCGCGCACGAACATTGCCCAAGCGGGCGGCAAAAAAAGTTCGATTCCCCCGTTCCCCGCGGGTTGACAGGGGGCAGCCGGATCACTACCTGTCTGGCACTCACGCGGGTTGAGTGCTAGTAATTCGGCGAGACCGCGAATTTATTCATATATTACAGGAGGATAAGGGGATGAGCTTTCGCCCTTTGCATGACCGAGTTGTGGTACGGCGCGTCGGTTCCGACGAGAAGACGTCGGGCGGCATCATTATTCCGGATACGGCCCAGGAAAAACCTTCGGAAGGCCAAGTCGTCTCCGTGGGCCCCGGTGGCCGCACCGAAGACGGTAAGGCTATCGACATGGATGTGAAGGCCGGTGATCTGGTCCTGTTCGGCAAGTGGTCGGGCACGGAAGTTTCGATCGACGGCGAGGACCTCCTCATCATGAAGGAGTCCGACATCATGGGTGTCATCGAGGTCACGAAGAAATCCAAGAAGACCGCTAAATAAATTCCGAATAAGGAGAGTTTCAAATGGCTGCGAAAGAAGTCAAATTTTCGACATCGGCGCGCGACGCGCTGCTGAAGGGTGTTGATACACTCGCCGATGCCGTCAAGGTTACGCTGGGCCCGAAGGGTCGCAACGTCATCATCGACCGTTCGTTCGGTTCACCCCGCATCACCAAAGATGGTGTTTCGGTCGCCAAGGAAATCGAGCTTGAGGACAAGTTCGAGAACATGGGCGCCCAGATGGTCAAGGAAGTCGCTTCCAAGACCAATGACATCGCCGGTGACGGCACCACCACCGCGACGGTTCTCGCTCAGTCGATCGTCCGTGAAGGTTCCAAGGCTGTTGCGGCCGGCATGAACCCGATGGATCTCAAGCGCGGCATCGACCTGGCGGTCGCGGCTGTCGTGACCGACATCGAAAAGCGTGCCAAGAAGATCCGTAACTCCGATGAGGTTGCGCAGGTTGGCCGGATTTCCGCCAACGGCGACACCGAAGTCGGCGATTACATCGCGGACGCGATGCAGCGGGTCGGCAATGAAGGCGTCATCACGGTCGAGGAGGCCAAGAGCCTCACCACCGAGCTGGAAGTCGTCGAGGGCATGCAGTTCGACCGTGGTTATCTCTCGCCGTATTTCATTACCAACGCCGAGAAGATGACCTGCGATCTCGAGAGCCCCTACATTCTGCTCCATGAGAAGAAGCTTTCGAGCCTCCAGACCATGCTGCCGGTGCTCGAAGCCGTGGTGCAGTCGGGCAAGCCCCTGCTGATCATTGCCGAGGACATTGAAGGCGAAGCGCTGGCGACCCTCGTCGTCAACAAGCTGCGTGGCGGCCTGAAGATCTCTGCCGTTAAGGCACCGGGCTTCGGTGATCGTCGCAAGGCGATGCTCGAGGATCTGGCGATCCTGACCAATGGTCAGGTCATCTCCGAGGATCTCGGCATCAAGCTCGAGAATGTCACGCTCGACATGCTCGGCACCGCCAAGCGGGTCTCGATCACCAAGGAAGAGACCACGCTCGTCGACGGCGCCGGCAAGAAGTCCGACATCGAAGGCCGGGTCAACCAGATCCGCGCCCAGATCGAGGAGACCTCATCGGACTACGACCGTGAGAAGCTGCAGGAACGTCTGGCGAAGCTCGCCGGCGGTGTTGCGGTCATCCGTGTCGGCGGTGCGACCGAGATCGAAGTGAAAGAGAAGAAGGATCGCGTCGAAGATGCGATGCACGCCACGCGTGCGGCTGTCGAAGAAGGCATTGTTGCCGGCGGCGGTGTCGCACTTCTCTATGCGACCAAGGTTCTCGATAAGCTCGAGGGTGAGAATGAAGACCACCAGGTCGGCATCAACATCATCCGCAAGGCCATCACGGGCCCGGTTCGTCAGATTGCCGAGAATGCAGGCTTCGACGGTGCGGTTGTCTCCGGCAAGCTTCTCGAGCAGAAGGACACCGATTTCGGGTTCGATGCGCAGAGCGGCACCTACACCAACATGGTGAAGGCCGGCATCATCGACCCGACCAAGGTGGTGCGCGCTGCACTGCAGGACGCCGGATCGATCGCTGGTCTGCTGATCACGACCGAAGCAATGGTCGCCGACAAGCCGGAAGCGGGTGGCGCAGCCGGCGGCCCGCCGATGCCTGATATGGGCGGCATGGGCGGTATGGGCGGCATGATGTAAGCCAGTCCCAACCGGACAAGTTAAAGAGGGCTGCACCGGCGACGGTGCAGCCCTTTTTCTTTGTAGGTGCCCGGATTCAAGTTCGGGCATGAGGAGATGGGCTCAGTCTTCTTCGACCGCCCGGATGATGCCGGCCTGGTCCAGATCGGCCCAGCCGCGGTCCATCATCTTCTGCCAGAGTTCGAGATTGGTGTTGAGAGACACCAGGTCGATGCCGACCTGTTCGGCCAGCTCAAGCGCTTGGAGGATGTCCTTGTGGTGCACGGACGCGCGGCCATGGGGCTCGAAGGCGCGTTCGACCATGCGCCCGCCATGCAGGTCGAGGACCCGGGATTCGGCAAAGCCGCCGAGCAATGCCTGGCGTACCTTGGCGGGGTCCACGCCGGCCCGCTCGGCCAGAGTCAGCCCCTCGGCGACGGCGGCCAGGGTCATGCCGACGATCGCCTGGTTCGCAGTCTTGGTGACCTGACCGGCGCCCACATCGCCGATATGGGTGATGTTTTGGCCGAGGACTTCGAACACCGGTATCACCCGGGGCAAAACATCTTCGTCGGCACCGATCATGATGGTGAGGTTGCCGGCCTCCGCACCCACGGTGCCGCCAGAAACGGGTGCGTCGACATAATGGGCGCCCAGTGCCCGGGCTTCCTCGCCCCAACCGCGGGTCTCGCGCACCTTGGTGGTGCCCATGTCGATGACAATCTTGCCGGCAGTTCGTCGGCCGGTCCCGGGCTGCGGCTGGTCACGGTGACCGACGCACCTGCCCCAAACAGATTGCGCGCCATCGGCTTGCCCATCAGGCCGAGGCCGATGAAACCGATCTTCGTGCCCGTCAGGTCTGCCACGTTGCGCTCCGTGCCTGTCGTTAGACGGTGGCGTAACGCGCGCGCGCGGCCCGCTCGATGGCGGCGGCAGTCAGGCGTTCGATGTTCAGAGAATGGCGCAGCATTTCGAGCAATCGCAGTTCTTCCTGGCTGGCCTTCTCGTCGGCCGTCGCGATGTCGCAGGCCAGGACGTAGGCGGTGTCACGCAGACGCTCGGGGAGCGCGTCGCGAATTTGTCCGAGGGCATCGTCCAGCCCGTCCTCCTGGGAGAGCAGATCGGCGCAGTCGCGCGCGATGTCGGTGAGTTGCTCGGTGTCGAAACCGGAGAAAACCGGGAGCTGGCTGACCATTTCACCGATCCGACCGATCTCGGAGTCGGTCATGTCGCTGTCGGCGGCGGAGACCATGACCATGGTGTAGACGAGGGCGGTCTGGGGTTCGATCATTTCGAATGCTTCCTTACTGGTGCGTGGGCTCGTTAAAGCGGCCGGGAGGGGTGGCGTCAAGCCGTCTTCGTTGCGTTCGCCCAAAGTCCGTATCGACAGGTCTTCGGACCCCCAATAGGTTGGTCCTATGTCTGCCGTAATCAATGTCGCCGTTCCGGTTTTTGCGATCATGCTCGCGGGGTATCTCGCCGGGCGGTTTCGCATCCTCGGGGAGTCGAGCTCGGAGGCGCTGAATGCCTTCGTCTATTGGTTTGCCCTGCCGCCTGTGTTGTTCCTGTCGATGGCCAGTGTTTCGGTCAGCGAGATCTTCAACTGGCCGTTCATTTGGACCTTGTTGTCAGGCATGGCGCTCGTCGCGATCCCGTCCCTTGTCCTCGCCCGCCTCGTTTTTCGCAACAGCCTGGGCGGGGTCACTCTGCATGGCCTGACCGGGATTTTTGCCAACACCGGCTACATGGGCATTCCTCTTTTTCTGGCTGCATTTGGTCCGGAGGGCGCGTTGCCGGCTGTGATCGCCACTGCAGTCAACAATGCGGTGTTGCTTGGCCTGACGATCCTGCTGATCGAAATGGACGGCGGCCGCGGGCCGTCACCGATGCGGCTGTTTGCCAATGCGGCGGTCGCCGTTGTGCGGGGACCGCTGTTCCTGGCGCCGCTGGCCGGCATCTTGTGGTCATGGTCGGGGCTCGGCCTGCCCGAGCCGGCCTCGAATTTCTTCGCATTGATGGGCGCGGCTGCCGCGCCCTGTGCATTGTTCGCGATGGGCCTGTTCATGGTCGGCAAGCCGATCACCAGCGGCGCGTCCGAAGTCGGCTGGATGGTGCTCGTGAAGCTATTGGCCCAGCCGCTTGTCACTTGGTGGCTGGCGGTCGAAGTATTCAACCTCGACTTCGAAATGACGCGCGGTGTCGTCCTGATCGCCGCATTGCCAACGGGTGCCTTGGCGTTCGTCGTTGCCCAGAAGTACGGTATCTTTGTCCAACGCTGCTCGGCGGCGATCCTGGTCTCGACAATTCTGTCGGTTGTGACCGTAAGCGCGCTGCTGGCCTGGTTCGGCACAGGCTAACGCGCCAAAAATTCTTCCGTCGCCTCGATGGCATCGACGAGCCCGACCCGTTCGGGCACGACCTCCTCGGGAAAGGCTCCGAACAGCCGGGTGGGGGTTGCGGCATCGAGGATCACGAACACGCCCTTGTCGCCCTTGCGGCGGATCAGCCGGCCGTAGGCCTGGGCCAGGCGCAACCGCGCGAGAAGATCGTCATGGTTGCGGCCGCCGAATGCCTCGCGCCGGGCGCGGTGCAGGATCGTCGGGCGTGGCCAGGGAATCCGGTCGAAGGCGAGCATGCGCAGCGAGCGCCCCGGCACGTCGACCCCGTCGCGCACCGCGTCTGTCCCCAACAGGCAGGCGTCGGTCTCGGCGCGGAATATATCGATCAAGGTGGCCACGTTCAGGGAATCCACATGCTGGGCATAGAGCGGCAGGCCCGCGGCGTCGAGCGCGTCGGCCATTCGTGCATGGACCTGGCGCAAGCGGGCGATCGACGTGAACAGGCCGAGCCCGCCGCCACCCGATGCGACGAACAATTCGCGCATTGCTGCTGCCATCTGGTCCGCGTCGTTGCGGCGCACGTCGGTGACCACGAACACGCGGGTCTGGGCGGCGTAGTCGAATGGTGATGCGACCCGGGCATGCACCGCAGGTGCGGGGAAGTGTGACGCGCCCGTGCGTGCGTCGGCGCTCGCCCAGTCGGTGTCTGAATCCCCCGTGCGGTCGGTGAGCGTGGCCGAGGTAAAGACCATGCCATGGGCGATGGGCGCCATGGCCTCGGCAAACGGCATGGTCGGGTCAACCCAGTGGCGGTACAGACCGGCGTCGAGTTCGCGCCCGTCGATTCGCTCGACCTCGATCCAGTCCACGAAAGCTTTTGACGCGGGCTCGTCGATCGCATCCAGCATGTCGATCCAGGCGCCGATCAGCATTTCCGCGCGCCGTTGCAGGGCGCGGCGACCGCCTCGATCCGGACCCGTGTGGCGCTGTCGAGTTCGTCCGCGTCCGCGTCGAGCCGATGGATCAAACGCGCGCAGAGCTTGCGCAACGGCGTGGCGAGGGCGACCAGATGCTCGCGCAGTGCTGCCGCCGCATCCGGCATGCCGTCAGACGGTGGGCGCACTTCGGTTTCGAGAGAATAGGGGCCGTCGCCGGACTTGGCGCGCGCGAAAACCTGCTCGCGCACCTCGGCCAGGAAGGACTCCGCCGGGCCCTCGGTCATCGCGCCTGACAAACGATTGAGCCAGCCGGGTGCGGGGAGGATCTGGGCGGCGTCCAGCGCGGCCGCGAGCGCATCGGCGGCAGCGGTATCGTCGGCCGCGATCAGATCCTCGGCACGCTCGCGCAGGCCACGTGACCGCCCGCCGGGCCGCCGCCGCCCGCTACCTTCATTGCCGAGTAGCCAGCGCCGCAACTCGGCCATCTCGCGGCCGCTCAGATGCGCGGCGAAGGCGGAATCCGCGGCGTCGAAAATATGGTGGCCCTCGTCGAACACATAGCGCGAGGGAACGTTGGCGTCGTCGCCGCCGCCGAGCGCGGCCTGAATCATCACCAGTGCGTGGTTGGCGACGACCAGCCGCGCCTTGCGCGCCTTGCGCACACTGTGCTCGACGAAGCAGCGGTTGTAGTGGCTGCAGGCCGAATAGATGCACTCGCCGCGCCGATCGGAGAGGCCCAGGGTCGCCGGCACTCCAACAAGATCGACCAGCCAGGCCGGGAAGTCGCCGCCCAGATCGCCATCACGCGTGGCCTGGACCCAGCGCGCGGTCAGCGCCACGCCGAGTGCATTGCGGCGCTGGAGGGTGGTGAAGCGCCCGGCCGCGTCTTCGAGGTTCAGCAGGCACAGATAATTCTCCCGCCCCTTACGGATCACCACGTGACGTGCCTTTTCGTCCGGGTCGGGATAGAGGCGGCTCAGTTCCTGGTCGATCTGCTGCTGCAGATTTCGGGTGTAGGTGCTGATCCAGACCGGGCCGGCGTTCTTCTCCGACCAGATGCTGGCCGGCGCGATGTAGCCGAGCGTCTTGCCTGTGCCGGTGCCCGCCTCGGCGAGGACGATGTTGGGGCTGTCCGCTGCGGGCCGGGGTGCGAAGGCCGCCGCCGTCGCCGCCGCATAATCGCGTTGACCCTCTCGGCTCTCGGCATCGCCACCGAGCAGCAATGCCAGCCGGTTCCGTGCCTCTTCTTCGGAGACAGGCTCGTTGCCGGGCGGCGGTTCGGGTGCGGTCTCGCCCCATTCGGGCACTTCACGCCAGACGGCGAGCGCGCTGGTGACGCGGGCGTCGCTGTTATCGGGCCAGCCCGTCGTGTCCAGCGCCGCCAGTACGAAGGGTGCCCACAGCCAGCCGGCGCGCTGCAGCGCGCGCGCAATGCCGGCGGCGTCCTCATACCCCTGGCGGTCGTCGGCCAGGTCGGTGAGCAACCGGTCGGCGACGGCGATCAGCGCATCGGCATCTTCCGGTTCCGTGATGCCAAGCGTGCGCGCGAGACCCTGGATGGTGGGCAGTGTGAACTCCGCCGGGCGCACGAATGCAAACAACTCGAGCACGTCATACCCGTCGATATGATCGCTTCCGAGGCGGCGCGCGGTGGCTGGCCCGTGGCACAGCACGGGTGGTTGCGCGCGTGCGCGGCGGACGGCCTCGTCGGCGCCCAGCGCGTCGCGCGAACCGTTGGCGTCGCGCCAGGTCGCGAAGCTGCGCGCGGCAACCAGTGCGGGCAGATCAACGGCGCGGACGTCATGTGGAGGGAAGGGTGGTTCACTCATCGGAGGAGACTACCGGGGACGCCCCGAATCCCTAAAGCTTTGTGCGTAAACGGAGCGTATTTGGTGAAAATCGCATTCGATACCGCGTGACCCGACCGGTTGAATGCACCACACCTGTCAGGCAATTCGCGCCCGTATTGGGATGCGAGTCCGATTGTCCCAGGAAGGGACGAGGATGGAGCAAGGATGATGGATCTCAGTTCCATGAGTCAGGTATCGACGTTGGTCGCGGTACCGGCGCGTACCCCATCGCCCAGCCCGGCTGCCGATGCGCCGGCGCCCGCGTCCGACACGGTGAAGGACGGCTCGGGCAATCAGAATCCCGGCTCGAATCCTGGCGAACCGGTCGGTCAGGTGGAGGTTTCACAACCCGCGGAGCCTGCGCCGGCACCATGGGTGGACCGCACACCGACCGAACCGTTGGTGGATCGTTCGTTCCCGTTGTCCGACCGCGTGGCACGACTCGATTTCAAGGTTTGAAGCCGTGTTGGCTTGAAGCGGGCCTGTTGACCTGATTCCGGACCGAGCCTAGGTTCCGCCGCACCAAACTTGGCGGGCGAATACGGGCATATGGCAAACGAACAAGACATGCTGCTGGCGGCGAAGGCGTGGCCTTTCAAGGAGGCGCGGACGATCCTCGATCGCCTGGGCGGGCCCGATGCCGCGCAGACGCCGGAGAAGGGCTACGTGTTGTTCGAGACGGGCTACGGCCCCTCGGGCCTGCCCCATATCGGCACCTTCGGCGAGGTGGCGCGGACCACGATGGTGCGCCATGCGTTTACCCAAATGTCCGACATTCCGACGCGCCTGATCGCCTTTTCCGACGACATGGACGGGCTGCGCAAGGTGCCCACGAACCTGCCCGAGCAGGAGATGCTCAACAGTCATCTCGGCAAGCCGTTGACGACGGTGCCCGATCCGTTCGGCACCCATGACAGCTTCGCCGCCCACAACAATGCGCGCCTGCAGGCGTTCCTCGACACGTTCGGCTTCGACTATGAGTTCTACAGCTCGACGGAGTGCTATCGTGCGGGCCTGTTCGACGACACGTTGCGCCAGATGTTGTCCCACTACGACGCGATCATGGGCGTGATCCTGCCGACACTGGGCGCGGAGCGGCAGGCGACCTACAGCCCCTTTCTGCCGGTCTGTCCACGCACGGGCGTGGTGTTGCAGGTGCCCATGGAGGCGACCGATCCGGAGGCGGGCACAGTCTCCTACAAGGATCCCGAGACCGGGGACATGGTCACAACGGCGGTCACGGGCGGGCATTGCAAGTTGCAGTGGAAGGCCGACTGGGCGATGCGCTGGGCCGCGCTGTCGGTCGATTACGAGATGTCGGGCAAGGATCTGATCGATTCCGTGAATCTGTCCGGGAAGATTTGCCGGATCCTCGGCGCCAAACCGCCCGCAGGGCTGACCTATGAGTTGTTTCTCGACGAGAACGGCGAGAAGATTTCAAAGTCACGCGGCAACGGGCTGACGATCGACGAATGGCTCACCTATGGGCCGCCGGAGAGCCTGTCCCACTACATGTTCGGCAAGCCGAAGTCCGCCAAACGGCTGCATTTCGATGTCATACCGAAATCCGTCGATGAATATCTGACCCATGTCGCAAAGTATCCGGATCTGGGCCCCGACAAGCAGCTGGAGAGTTCCGTATGGCACCTCCATGGCGGCGACGTGCCGGCTGCGGGCGCCGACCTGTCCTTCGGTGTCCTGCTGAACCTGGCCGGGGCCTGCAACTCGGAAGACCCGGAGGTCCTGTGGGGTTTTGTCGGGCGCTATGCCGATGGCGCCACGCCCGAGAACAGCCCGTTCCTCGACCGGCTTGTCGGACACGCCATCGCCTACTATCGCGACTTCGTCAAACCCTCGAAGCAGTATCGGGCACCGGACGACAAGGAACGTGCTGCGCTCGCCGATCTGGCGGATCGGTTTGCCGCGATGCCCGCGGATGCGAACGCCGAGTCGCTGCAGAACGAGGTCTATGCCGTCGGCAAGGACCATGAGTTCGAGCCCCTGCGCGACTGGTTTCGGGCGCTGTATGAAGTTCTGTTCGGCCAAAGTCAGGGGCCGCGCTTCGGCTCATTTGCGGCGCTCTATGGCCGGGATGCGACGGTCGATCTGTTGCGCCGCGCGCTCGCCGGCGAGGATCTCAGCGCCGCCTAGCGTGTTTTAGTCGTTGCTGTGGGCGAAGTCCCAGTAGAGCTCGCGTGCACGGCGATAGACCGGCCCGGGCTGCTGGCGACGATCTTCATATTGGATCACCGGCTGGACCTTGCCGTAGTTCCCGGAATTGAATATCTCGTCGGCCTCC
>Ga0233434_1001337_pt1 | contig 24399 bp, 20 predicted proteins | sample SI_122_August201_4_FD_182738 | JGI IMG/M metagenome (GOLD analysis project Ga0233434, IMG submission 182738) | Seawater microbial communities from Saanich Inlet, British Columbia, Canada - SI_122_August2016_120_MG | ecosystem: Environmental > Aquatic > Marine > Inlet | place: Canada: British... | reverse complement strand
GTACATCATCTGTTTTATTAGTTGTAGTACAAATTACTAAATTTCTAATTTTTTTACATTTTCTCAATCGTTCTAAAAGAAAAAAAATAAGAGGTTTTCCTTTACACTCTTTTAATGCTTTTCCAGGTAATCTAGAATTCCCTAATCTAATAGGAATAAAAATATCACATTTCATTTTGTTGAAAATTCAAGATCTTTTTCAACCATTAAAGAAACTAAATCATCAAAAGATAATTCAGGTTTCCAATCTAATGCTGAACGAGCCTTGCTTGCATCACCAAGTAAATATTCAATATCTTTAGGTCTCATACATTTTTCATCAATTTCAACAAAATTTTGCCAATCACCTAAATCAGCAATACTAAATGCCTTTTCCAGAAATTCAATAACAGAAAATGATTTTCCAGTGGCAATTACAAAATCATCAGGAGTTTTTTGTTGTAACATCAACCACATGGCTTTTACATAATCTCCTGCAAAACCCCAATCTCGTTTTGCATGGATATTTCCCAAATGAATTTTTTCTAATTTTTTTTGTTTTATCAAAGCAATAGAACTAGTAATTTTACGTGTAACAAATTCTAATCCTCGAAAAGGTGATTCATGATTAAATAAAATTCCGGAAGAAATGAACATTCCATATGCTTCTCTATAAAATTGAGCTGTTTTGTGTGCATAAACTTTTGAAATTCCATAAGGACTCATAGGTAAAAGTCTAGAATCTTCATTTTTAATTTCAGAACTATTTCCAAACATTTCACTTGATGAAGCTTGATATATTTTTGATTTAGGGCAAAGATCGCGAGCCTCTTCAAAAATTCTTAGTGCCCCCACACCAGTTATGTCAGAAGTATACAGCGGTTGTTCAAAAGATGCAGCAACAAAAGATTGGGCAGCAAGATTATAGATTTCATCTGGTTTTGATTCTTTAATTGCTCTAGAAATTGAAACATGATCATGTAAATCAGCTCTAATCAGATTGACATTAGATAAAATATCAAATGCTTCTAATCTTTCAAACGCTTTATGGCTTGTTCGTCTATATGTTCCAAAAACAGTGTAACCTTTTTTTAATAAAAAATCAGCTAAATACGTTCCATCTTGTCCAGTGATACCAAAAATTAATGCATTAGTCATAATATTGTAAATAATACATAAAATATAATCTATAAAAACTTCTGTTAAATTATTCCAATTAAGTCAAATTAGTATATAAAAAATTAATCAATCATTTTCCACGAAAATTGAGTAGGTTTAGAAATATTTTTGTTAACAGTTTTACCAATAATTTTTTTTAAATTATCACTCAAAGGTAAAACTCCATTTTTATTTCCACGCATAGTCAAAATAGAACTTTTTGTAATTTTTTGCCCTTTTTTAATAACATTTAAAACAATAATTTTTCGCATAGACAAATTTCTTTGTTCAGAATTTGTGATAAATTTTTCAGGGTTTCCTAGTGATTGCTCCATCATTCTAATATCTTTAATCCATTGTGATAATTCATCTGGTTCCATCGAAGCTTTTTGATCAGGACCAGATAAAGATCTAGACAATGTGAAATGCTTTTCAATTACACAAGCACCCATTGCTATTGCACCTAAACTAGCAACATTATTTTTTGTATGATCAGAAAAACCAACAGGGATTTTATATTTATTTTTAAATGAAGAAATTACACGTAAATTTACATCGTTATTTGGTGCAGGGTAATCCGATGTAGTTTGTAATAAAATTAAATTATTCTTAAAATTATTTTTTGAGAGTAATTTTATTGCTTTATCAACATGAATATGAGTTGATAATCCAGATGACAAAATCATAGGTTTTCTCTTTGAAGAAACATATTCTAAAAATGGATGATTTGTCAAATCTGATGATGAGATTTTAAATGCAGATACATTAATAGAATCAAGAAAATCTACACTTTCTTTATCATAAGGAGTAGATAAAAAAATTATATTTTTTTTATTACAATAATCAAAAATTTTCTTTTGATCTTGAAAAGAAGATTCTAATTTTTTTATGATTTTAAAATAATTTTTTTCTTTTAATTTATTTTGATATTTAGGTTTTACCGAATTAGTTAATTGAATATTTTTAGCTTTAAAAGTTTGAAATTTAATTGCATCAGCTCCAACTTTTTTGGCAATATCTACCATTTTAAATGCTGAAGAAAGTTTATTGTTATAATTTATGCCAGCTTCAGCTATAATAAACACAGGATTATTGAATCCGATTTTTTTATTTTGTATTTGCACTATTCCTATCATTAATGCTATACTAAAATATATTATGTAAGCTTAAATTTGAATTGATAATTTAGTAATTATGATTTACACATCAACAAGTTGTTTAAAAAATCCAAAAAATGTTATCAAGGTATTAGATACTTATGAAAAAGCAGGAATCCAACAAGTTGAATTAGGTTCAGTTCATGAATACTTTGAAATAAATGAATTAAAAAAATTTAATTTTGATTTTATTATTCATAATTATTTTCCACCACCAAAAAACCCATTTAATCTAAATTTAGCATCTCAAAATAAAGAAATTCTAAAAAAAAGTAAAAATTTAGTTAAAGAGGCTTTGTCATTATGCCAAAAAATTGATTCTCCTCTGTATACATTTCATGCTGGATTTACAGTTGATCCACCGAAATTGGGTATGCCGCTTCCTAATAATGGATTCACTGAAAGAAAAGTAGCAATTGAAACATATGTTGAATCAATTAACGAATTACTAGATGTAGCAAATCAAAATGGAATAAAAATTGCTATGGAACCTAATGTTGTTCAAAAATTTAATTTAATAAATGGAAAAAATGAACTTTGCCTTTTTGCAGAAATTGATGAAATTAATCAATTGTTTAAATTAATTAAGAATGATAAACTTGGAATATTATTAGATTTAGGACATACTTCTGTTACTTCACATTGGTTGAACTATGATAAAAATGAATTTGTAGAAAAATGTAAAGAAAAAGTTTCTGCAATTCATGTCAGTAATAATAATGGATTAGCAGATCAACATAAATCACTAACAGAAGATTGCTGGCATGTTTCAAAATTAAAAATGTTTAAACAAATTCCAATTATTCTTGAAACAATGAATTTAGAAATTAATCAAATTAAAGCAAACATTTCATTAGCACAACAACATACAGAATTAAATTAATTTACAAAAAGAGCTAATGATAAAACATTTCTATATTCAGTATCAAATTCTTCATTAACAAATTTTCCTTCTATTGAAAATCCCAAAGATTGATGTAGTTTTACTGAAGCAATATTATGTTCATGTGCAGTAGCACGAATTTTTATTTTTTTATTATTTTTAGATATTTGAATTTCATGTTCTAAAAGTTTTTTACCAATTTTCAATCCACGATATTTTTTATCTACAATTGTGCCTACAATTGATACATGTTTTTTATTTTTTTCTTTAAAAAAATCAATTAAACCAAATCCTATTATTTCATTACTAGAATTTTTTGCAACAATTCTTACACCTATTTCTGGAGAAATATTACATTCATCAAAAATAATTTTTTTAAAAACATTTGAGGAATCATAATTTTTCCATCTAGAAAAAAAAATTAAATCATCCTCAGATTGATGTTTAATAAAATTCTCAAGATTTTTTGAATCGTTTGGATGTAAAGATGTTATTTCAAAATTCATGTTTTATTTGCTTTTTTTGTAGGTAATATTTTATGAGTATAAACAAGTTGAGGTAAATTACCTTCTAATAATTCAGTAAAATTATCATCTTTAACAGTTTTTTGAATATACGAACAAACGTTTTCCCATTTTGAAAGAGTTTTTTCAATTTCTTCATTTTTATGAGAATAAGAAATGAATGTCGGGCCTTGTGCCATAAATATTCCCTGTTTTACCATTTCTTGTAAAATTAGTCCTTTTAGTGGCAATGATTCATTATTTTCAGAATTTTTACATTCCATTGTCATTCGAATTGGATAACCAGTCATCATTGCATTTACCCCATATTGTTTTGCAATTGAATTCCAACCATCAAATAATTTTGAACCTACCTTCCAACAATGAGAAATTGTTTGATTATTTTGCATTTCTGTAATTGTTGCAATTGTACCAGCTAAAGAAAGAGTTTCGCTTCCATTAGTAGTTGAAACCCATAATTTATCAAATATTTTCATATGTTCTTCTTTTCCAGTAATTGCTGAAATTGGAAGTCCGTTACCCATACCTTTACCAAAACAAACAAAATCACCTTTTAGATTAAAATATTTTTGTGCACCACCTAAATCAAATCTAAATCCCGTTACAATTTCATCTAAAATTAAAATTGAATTGTTTGAATCAGAAATTTTTCTAATTTTTTGTAAAAATTCGGTGTTTGGTTTTTCATAAACTGTGGGTTCAAATACAATTGAACCAATTTCATTTTTATTTTCTTCAAAAATTGTTTCTAATCCATCTATATCATTATAATCAAAAATTTTTATGAGATCATCATTAAACTTAGGAACACCGCCATCTCGACTAATTGCAGAAGCATACCAATCATGCCACACACCACCACTACCACAATAAGCAACTTTATCTTTACCAGTAATTGCTCTAGCTGCTCTTAAAGCTCCAGTAACTGCATTTGAACCTGATTTTTCAAATTTTACCATTTCTGAATTAGGTATTACTTTACACAAAAATTCAGAAAGCTCTAATTCCTTTCTGTGAGGTAAAGAAAACAACATTCCATCATTAAGCTGTTTTGAAACTGCTTGATTAACTACCGGATAATTATATCCTAATGTAATAGGACCTAATCCCAATAAATAATCTAAAAAATTATTTCCATCCACATCTGTAAAATATGCACCACTAGACTTTTCTGCAAAAACTGGATAAACGCCTTCTACAAAAGAGGTAGGGGATCTACTAAATGTTTGAGTGTAGTGTGGACTAACTTTATTCATTCGTTCTTTTAGACTGTTTGATTTTTTTATTATAAGTCCCACAAAAATAATTAAAATTATTAATATTAATGGGTTATGGAGAATAAATTTTCAAAATAATTTTTTTAACTATGAAAAATCATTTATTCCATTTTTAACAATATCACAGACTTTTAAAACTTCTTTTGATGTTAACCCATTTCCCATGGGTAAATTAATTATTTTTGAGTAAATTTCTTCAGATCCTATCAATTTAGTTTTTGGAAAAATTTTAGAATGAAATCTTTGTTTATGAATTGGTGGCCAGCATATTCTAGTTTCAATTCCATTTTGATTAAGAAAATTATTTAATTTATTTCTAAATTTTGGTTTAGTTAAGATACCAAATAACATAAACGGGTGTAGAGTTACAAAATCAGGAATTTTTTGGAAAGTAACAAAATTTGCTAATTCTTCTTTGTACAGTTTTGCGAGATTTTGTCTATGAATCAAAAATTTATTTAATTTTTCAAGTTGTTTAATTATAATTGCAGAATGGATGTCAGAGATTCTAAAATTTAGACCAAAAAATTTAGAATTGTATTGACCAACATCACCGTGAGAACGAACAGATTTTAATTTGAAAGCAATTTGTTCATCATCTGTAAGAATACAACCACCTTCAATTCCTGAAACAATTTTAGCCATATGAAAACTGAAAATTGTGGAATGTCCAAATGAACCAATTTTTCTTTTTTTATATTTTGCACCCATAGCTTCGGCTGCATCTTCAATCAAAATTAAATTATTTTTATCAGCAAATCTCTTAATTTCATCAATATCAACTGGCATTCCAGATACATCAACTGGCATTATTGCACGAGTTTTTTTAGAAATTTTTTCTTTTAAAAATGAAATATCAGTGTTAAAAGTAAGCGGATCAGAATCAATTAAAACTGGTTTTGCACCAACTGATAAAATAGAGTTTACAGATGCAACAAATGTAAAACTTGGAACTAAAACTTCATCACCAGGTTTTATTCCATGTGCTAAAAGTGCACAAATTAAAGAGGATGTACCACTGTTTGTAACAACTGCATATTTTGCATTGAATTTTTGACATAGTTTTTTTTCTAATAATTCAGTAATTTTACCTTGAGTCATCCAATTAGATTTGATGACTTTTATAGCATAATCATGCTCTTCTTTTCCAATTTTTGGCGGAGCCCACGAAATCATCTATTATCTTAAGAAAACTACCAAATTTTAAATTATCATTGTTTAGAATCTTCTAAATACGTGAAAAGAAATACTATTATTTTTTTAGAAGGTAAAGAGGATGTTAAGAAATTCAATGAAAAATTTTCAAATAAACAAGTAGGCAAAATTATCAGCATGGATTTTCATGCGCATGTAGAATTAAAGTTATTAAAAATCCCACATAGTTTTGGAGAAGAATATATAAAAAAACTAGATGAAGAAGAGATCGATAAAAAAACAGTATTTTTTACAACTAATTGGTATAAAGAATTAGAAGGAATTTTTGATTTAACTATTGAAGGGATTAATCTTGGAAATTTAGTAGAAATTGAAATAGTTAATTTTTATTTCTTAATATTAAAAAGAGTTGCTATTTTAAAAAGGGTTTTAGAAAAAGAAAATCCAAAAAAAATAATTGTTTTTTCATTGTCAAAAATTTCACAAATTTTTAAAAATAATAATTTAGAAATAATTGATTTTAAGAAAGAATTTGAAACATCTTTATATTTTGATAAGATAGAAATTCCAATACATTTTAGAAATAAAACTAAAACAATTAAAATATCAAGAAATACTTTTTTAAAATTAAAACATTTTTCTGAATCAGTTTCAATAAAAATGAGTAATGCATCATTTAGAAATAATAATGAAGGAGTATTATTATTATTAGATTTTAATCCATCACAGTATAAAGAATTTTTTTCTCAATTTTCAAAAAAAGACAAAAAAATTGTGTTATTAAATCAACGACGCCCTGCTATATGGAATTGGGAAAGTTTTCAGATTATCAAAAATTCAAACTGCAAGATAGTTAATTTGGAGGATTTTCAAAGTAAGGAAATATTATTAAAAATTAATACGACTCAAAAAATCTTCAATGAGAAGTTTTTAGAATATTTGAAAAATGATGAAAAATTTATTAGTTTTTTTTCATTTGATGAAAAATTATTCTGGGATTCATTCAAAAATGAATTTGCTAGTATATTATTGCAGAGATTTAATGAAAGTATTAAAAGAATTTATTTAATTAAAAATTTATTTTCTGTCATAAATATAGAAAAAATTTTAGAATGGGCACATACTGGTGCAGAAGAAAAAATTGTGTTATCTTTTGCTAAAAAATTAAAAATTCCATCCTTAAATTTACAACATGCAATTTATCCTGTAAATTCAAAATGGGAAGAAATTCATACACTATATCCAATTTTTCCAGATAAAGAAAATCATGGATTAATTTGGGGCAATTCTATGAAAAATTTTATCGTAAGTAAAACAAATAATGAAAAAAATTTATCTGTAGTAGGTAGTCCTAAGCATGATGATTTTTTTAATCAAAAAAATAATCAAAAAAATGATTATGTTTTATTAGCAGGTAATATTTTAGCGCATTTTAGTTTTACAGGAAATGATACTAGATCATATATTAAATTAGAAGAATATGTAACCGGGATTATTAAATTTTGTCAAAAAAGATCAAAAAAATTAGTTATTAAATTACATCCTACTCAATCATATTATGACATAAAACCATTAATAAAAAAATTAGATTCAAAAATTCCTATTTTTCAGAATCAGAGTTTACTAAATTTAATTCAAGATTGTGATAGTATGATTTCATTAAATTATTCAACGGTTTTAGCAGATGCAATGATTTTAAAAAAACCTACCATGGTTGTTTTACCAGAATACATGGGATTTATAGATGAAGAAATGATTAAACAAGATGCTACCATTCAAATATCATCTATAAATAAATTAGATAGTGCATTAGAGGGACTTTTCTTTGATAATGAAAAAAGAAAAAATCTTATTGAAAATGCAAATAAGTTTATTGATAATAATTTTTCAAACCAAGGAAGGGCATCAAAACATTTAGTTGATCTTTTAGTAGATTATTAAAAATAGAAAAATTCCAATATTGAGATAATCAAATTACTTGATTCTTATTTATGTTCCATTTTGACCAATCATAGTCATCAAACGCTACATTTTTCATTTCATTATCATTTGGTCTCCAAGCAATATCTGCAAGAGTTAAAACTGAAGATGTTTGATCGGATAAATTGATATGTGCAGAAGGATAATTTTTTGGAACATATACCATTACAGGTTTCACTTCACTTGATTCAATTTCCAGAAATTTCTCATTTTGTTTTATGATAAAAACTACTTTTCCTTTAATACACAAAAAATAACTATTACGTTTCGTATGAAGATGAGGTCCTTTGACTTTACCTTTATTTACAGATGTAATATAGATCATTTTTGGAGGATGTTCGAGGATTTTGTCCCAATCTCTCCAAACTACTGTTAGAGATCCATTTACACGCTGATCATTAATATTTAGAGTTTCATGTAATTCTAAATCAATTTTTTTAGGAAGATCATCCACAAAGTGTTTTTTTTCAAGGTTACAAATAAGTGTGAGGGGAATGAATATTAGCATGAGAATTATTTTTTTAAAAGGAGTAAAAACATGAAATTACTTGTAACAGGAGGATTAGGATTTATTGGGAGTAATTTTATTCTCAAAATATTAGAAAATTATAAAGATTTTCAAATCATTAATGTAGATGCTCAAAAACATGGTTCAAATTTTCAAAATTTGAAAAAAATTGAGAATAATGAAAATTATTCATATGTAAAAGGAGATATTACCAATTCTGAATTAATGGAATCATTAATATCGAAAACAGATACTGTGATTAATTTTGCAGCAGAATCACATGTCGATAGAAGTATTTCAAATGCAAAGCCATTTTTAAATTCAAACATTTATGGAGTGTACACTATACTTGAAGCAATAAAAAAATATGAAAAAAAAATAGTTCATATATCTACTGATGAAGTATTTGGAAGTTTAGAAAAAGAAACTGCTGATGAAAGTTATAAACTAAATCCATCTAGTCCATATTCATCAACAAAGGCGTCAGCAGAATTATTAATTAATTCATATATTGTAACATATCAAATTGATGGGAAGATTACAAGATGTACAAACAACTATGGTCCTAGGCAATTCCCTGAGAAATTAATTCCTAAAGTGATTATCAAAGCTCTAAATAATGAAAAAATACCAATTTATGGAACTGGAAAAAACATAAGGGATTGGATTTTTGTTGATGATCATTGTTCAGGAATATTAAAAGTTCTATTGGATGGAAGTAATGGAGAATCATATAATATTTCAGCAGATAATGAAATAGATAATATTACAATCATAGAAAAAATTTTAGAACATATGAATAAATCAAAAGATTTGATGGAATTTGTTGGAGATAGGCCTGGACATGATTTTAGATATAGTTTAGATTCATCAAAAATTAAAAAAATGGGTTGGAAAATAAAGACAGATTTTGAAACAGGTCTGAAAAATACAATCGATTGGTATATCAAAAATGATTCTTGGTGGAAAAATATAGATGGAGAAAAACTCATAAAAAATCCTTGGGAGAGTTAATATCAACTATTCAAGATGAAATAACATGAAAGGAATAATTCTACATGGTGGATTTGGTACTAGATTACGACCATTAACACATACAGGTCCAAAACAACTCCTTCCAATTGCTAATAAACCAATGTCTCAATATGGTATAGAAGCAATAAAGAAAACTGGAATTGATGAAATTGCAATTATTATAGGTGGTATAGGCGCAAATAAAGTAAAAGAATATTATGGAAATGGAAAAAAATTTGGTGTAAAATTTACATATATTTCTCAAGATTATCCAAAAGGCATAGCTCATGCGATTCAACTTTGTGAAGATTTTGTAAATAATGAAAAATTTCTGGTTTTTCTAGGAGACAATATAATTCAGAAAAATATCGAAGACATGGCAAAAACTTTTGAGGGTTCCAATAATGATGCATCTATATTATTATGTGAAGTTGACAATCCATCTAGATTTGGAATAGCAGATGTAAAAGATGGAGAAATAATAAAAATAATGGAGAAACCTAAAGTTCCACCTACTAATTTAGCAGTAACTGGAATTTATTTTTTGACACCTAAAATTTTTGAAATCATTAAAAGATTAAAACCATCATGGAGAAATGAATTAGAAATAACTGATGCACTTCAAATGCTTTTACAAGAAGGGAACAAAATTACTTATTATACTATAACAGATTATTGGAAAGACACTGGAACGCCTGAAGATATCATTAATGCAAATAAAGAAATTCTAAAACATATGAAACCTTCCTTTAAAGGTGAAAAAGAAGAAAATGTGGAAATCAATGGAAACATAATTGTTGGTTTTGGTACAAAAATTAAAAAAAATTGTAAAATTTTTGGTCCAGTGATTATAGGAGAAAATTGCATTTTAGAAGAAAATGCAAAAATTGGCCCTAACACCAGTATAGGAAACAATACAAAAATTTCTAAATCAAATATTCAGGATTCAATTATAATGGAAGATTGTGAAATAATGATAGATATGAAAATTAGGAATAGTATTATTTCAGCAAATTCGAAAATTTATCGAGCAGAAAATGAAGAAAAAGTCTTACTATTAGGTGAAGGAACTAATATTAAAATTTAAAAGAATTTCAATAGTAATTGTTAATATCAATAAATCAAGGATTTAGAAGAAGTGAAAGAAAAGAAACCTCTAATCAGCATAATTATTTTAAATTATAATGCAGGAAATTTACTCATAAATTGTATAGATTCAATTTTTAAATCAAATTATAATAATTTAGAAGTAATTGTAGTGGATAATGTTTCAAAAGATGATAGCCACAAAAAATGTAAAGAAAAATTCCAAAAAATTGTTTTAATTGAAAATAAAAAAAATCTAGGATATTGTGGTGGAAACAATGTGGGAATTGAATGTGCTAGTGGAGAATTTTTAGTAATTTTAAATCCAGATGTTATTGTCGATCCTGATTGGTTGAATCAATTACTAAGTGCTTTTAGAAAATATGGTGATGGCTTATATCAACCAAAAATTTTAGCTACTACAGACCATTCAACTCTAATTAGTGCGGGAAATATGATTCAATTGTTTGGGTTTGGATTTTCCAGAGGTAAAGGAGAAAAAGACAAAGGGCAGTATGAAGAAGATGAAGAAATAGGATATGCTTCAGGAACTTGCTTATTTTCATCATCCAAAATTTTTAGAGAAATTGGTAATTTTGATTCATATCTATTTGCTTATCATGATGATTTAGATTTATGTTGGAAAGGTAAGTTAAAAGGAATAAAATCTTTTTACATTCATAAATCAATTGTCTATCATCCACTTGAAGGTTATAGTTTTAAATGGAATTCATTCAAATTTTTTTTAATGGAACGAAATAGACTTTATTGTTTAAACAAAAATTTTACTAAAAAAACAATTTTTAAAATGCTTCCATCACTCATACTAGTAGATATAGCTATAACATTATTTTATTTTAAAAAAGGTTTCATATTAGAGAAAATTAAAGCAAATTTAGATATTTTGAAAAATTATAATCAAATTTCAAAAAACTATAATTTAATTCAAAAAAATAGAGTAATAGATGACAATGAAATTATTGAAAAATTTGCAAATAAAATTGAAGTTCCCAAATGGGTTATTGAAAAAGAAAATAATAGGTTTTTAAATAAAATTTTTGAAAATTTAGGTAAAATTACACGTTTAGGTTTTTAAGAATTTTAATTTTTTAATTATTCAAAATCATATTTACCCAAAATGGCCTCAACAAATAGAGATTTCCACATACTCCTTTCTCGTAGTAAAAAACCAATAATTCCAAGTGGAAATGTTCTTCCATTATTATTAAGAGTACCAATCATAAATTGCCTAAAAAAGATCATGGTTCTACCTCCAGATTTACGAAATCTGGCATTAGCTAATAATGTGTCAGCACCATAATCAAATTTGAATGCAAATACAAGACTATCTGAATCCATAATAATATCAGCATTATTTTTTGAAAAATTTGATTGATTTAAACCGTTAATTAGATCAAATGTTACTGATAGTTCTAAATCTTTAAGAAATATTTTTGCGGATTTTAAAAATGATGTTGAATGAGCTAATTTTATTAAAGTCCAATTATTTCGGTTCCGAATATTTGTAATATAACTATTTGATACTAATTGTATTTCTTCAAAAGGAATTTTGGGAGAATCATTATGCGGAATATGTTGAATTGCAAAATCATTTTCATAAAATTCAATTGCAGAATTATTGTCATTTTCTTCATTTAAATTCCATTTATTTCCAGGATATAGAATAACGGGAATAGATTCAGTTTGTTTTTTAATAAATTCCCCAACATTTCTAATTTTATTTACTTCATCATTCATGTAAAAATTATCTTCATGAGAAAACCATACAAAACTTGCAAAAGGAATAACATATTTTGCATTAAATACTTGAGATTGAATTTTAATTCTTACTAGTTTTTCTTTAGATGTTTGTTTACGTAATTGTACATCCTCAGGATCACCTATATGAGCAGCATAACCAAATTGTGTTAAAAGTAAATCAACATCGCCAGTAATTTTGTGAATATATTCAGCTTGTCTAATACTATCAACACCACAATCATTAAGATTTAGAATTTTTTTATTACCTATTTCTAAATACAATAATGAATCATATAAAAGATAAGGCTTACATTTAATTTGAAAATCATCATCAAGTTTATAGAATTTATTATGTTTCATTTCAATTACTGAAAATCCTAATTGACGACATTTTTTAGCAACTCTATGATCTAAAGTATCTTGAAATAGAACAGTTATTTCTTCACGAATTTCTTTAGGAATTGAATTTAAGACAGTGAGATTAAAATGATCAGGGTGTTCATGGGAAAACCAAATATGAGAAATTTCTTTAAAATCTTCTACACACATTTTTGATTTAGAAATTAATTCCCAGCTATTATTAAAAGCACTACCAAATATCCAAGGATCAGTAATTAATTTAATTTTTTTATAAGAAAAAATTACAGAAGCATGGTTAACAAATGTAATTTCAAGAGAAACCAATAACAAAAAAACTATTTAGATTTTATTTAATTATTGTGTATTTATTCACAGTTACAACATTTAACATATATAAAAAAAGAAATTATTTTAAGAATTTAATTTTGAGAATTAAAATAATCCAAAGTTTTTGTAATTCCTTGTTCAATAGATACTTTTGGACTCCATCCCAATTTTTTTAATTTTGAATTATCTACTACAAAATTACCCACATCAGTTTTTTTAGTATATTTTGGTGTTGGAGTAAATACAACTTTTGTACCAGTATTTTTTGTAAGTAAATTACCAAATTTATAAAACCAAGTCTTTTTTCCAGATGAAATCCAGTATAAATTTCCAGATTTTCCTTTTTTCATAATGATTTGTAAAGCAGAAATTACATCAGAAACGTAAATTAAATCTCTATAAAATTTACCATTATTAAATAAAGTAATTCGTTCTCCATTAAAAGATCTATAAATTAAATAATTAATTGCATTTTTATTTGAAATTGTCTGTTCACGTGGTCCAAAAGAATTAGTTATTCTAAAAATTATTGTATCTAAATCATAAACATTATTGTAAATTTTACATAAATTTTCACAATTTAATTTACTTGCACCATAAATTGTAGTAGGATTACAAATCGAATTTTCATTAACAGGTAATTTTTTGGGCTTACCTATTGTAACAAAAGTACTTCCAAGAATAAACCGACATTTTATTTTATTTTTTCTAATCGTTTCTAAAGCACATATAGTTGATTTAATATTCGAATCAACATCATTCATAGGATCTAAAAAAGAATTAGAATGAGAAGTTTCACCAGCTAAATGAAATAATATATCTGGTTGATATTTTACAATAATTTCCGAAAATTTTTTAAAATTTTGGACATCAAGTTTTTTTATAGTGATTTTATTTTTTTTTAAGTTTGATTTCAAATTTTTTTTCTTTGACAAACTTCTAGTTAATATAATAATTTCATGATTTGATTTTGTAAGAATGTCAACTAAATGACTTCCAATAAATCCTAATCCTCCAGTAATCATAATTTTCATTATTAATTTTAAAAATATGTAACTTTTAACTTTAATTACTTAATCAAAAATGAAGAAAGAATAAGATTAAAAATATAAGATTATTTGTAGATAAATTGAAGAATAATGATGAAAACTAAAAGAAAATCTAAATTTGAGATTTTCATAAATTTAACAAAAATAATCAAGAATTGGTACGTTATTCCATTAATTTATTATGGATTAATCAAAAATGAATTTTCTATTATTGAATTAAAAAATGAAAACAAAATTAAAATCAGGACTAAATCTACAGATTTACAAGCATTAGTAAACGTATTAGTAATTAAAGAATATGAATTCCCAGGTTTTGAAATTAAAGAAAATGATACAATAATTGACATTGGTGGACATATTGGACTTTTTGTTTTAGATGTAACAAAAAATTGTAAAAAAGGAAAAATCTTTTGTTATGAACCTGTTCAAAAAAACTATCAATTATTGAAAGACAATATAAAAATTAATAAAATATCTAATGTCCATCATTTCAATTTAGCAGTATCAAATGAACAAAATAAAATAAAAATTTTCTTAAATGAAGATGATGCAGGTCACAGTATAATTCAATCACAAACAAAATTTGAAATTATTGATTCAATATCATTAAAGAATATTATAGATATTCATAATATTACAAAATGTAATTTTTTAAAAATGGATTGTGAAGGAGCAGAATTCAAAATTTTAGAATACTTACCTGATGAATATTTTGATAAAATTGAAAAAATTGTAATAGAATACCATATTTTTAATAATGATTTTAATTTATATGAAAAGATGAAGAAAAGATTACAAAACTTAAATTTTGAAATTACAATAAAAGAGCATTCGAATGAGCTTGGCTTATTATATGCAATACAAAAAAATGAGAATAAATGAAAAAAAATAGAATTTTAATTACAGGTGCAGGAGGCTCGTTAGGACAAACATTAATTGAATTATTAAATCATAAAAATGATTGTTACGTTCCTTTAGTCAAAAATAATAAGAAAAATATAAAAAATTCAATTCAATGTGATATACGAAATTATGATTCTATAAACAAAATTATTTCTGAAGTTAAACCAACACATATTATTCATTTAGCAGGAATCACAGGAAATATTGAATGTGAAAAAAATCCTGATGATGCATTTCAAACTAATGTCTATGGTACATTCAATATATTGAAAAGTTGTTTAAAAATTAAACCTAAAATAATTTTTTCATCTAGTAGAGAAGTTTATGGTAATTCAAAAATAAAATTTAATGAAAAATCTTTGTTAAATCCAATTAATATTAATGGTATAACAAAAATGATGGGCGAAAATTTAATTTTAAATTATAATCAATTACATAAAATTCCATATTCAATTATTCGATTTACAAATTTTTATGGAGAAAATTTTTCAAAACGAGGTATAACAAAAATGATTAAAATTGCATTAGATAATAAAAAAATTACAGTTTTTGGTGGAGATCAACAAATTGATCTTATTCATTTCAATGATGCTGCAAAAGGATTGTTAAAAAGTTTGAATACAAAAAAATCTGGAATTTATAATATAGGTAGTGGAAAATCAAGAACAATATTACAATTAATAGATGATATAGAAAAATTTTCTAAAATAAAAATTAAATTTAATAAAAAACAAAATAGATATTTTGAAGTAAAAAAATTTAGGATGGATATTTCTAAAGCAAAAAAAGATTTAGATTTTCAACCATCAATAAAATTTCAAGATGTATTAAAACAAATATCAAATTAAGAAATTTTAAGGTGAATAGATTTAATCGTATTAGTTATTAACTAAAATAAGTCGAATTCAAGTGTAACTAATGAAAATTGCAATTATATGCCCAGCATTTTTGCCAGCCACACAATTTGGAGGTATACTTTTTCTTGCATTAGATATAGCCAAAGAGATATCCAAAAAACATTCTAAAGTAACTGTATATACAACAGATTTAGATTTTTTAAATAATTCAAAAATATTTAATAAAAAATTACCAAAAATAGAATCTTTAGATAATTTTCAGATAAAACGTTCTCATGTGAATTTCAATATTGAATTATTTTTTATTAATCTTGGAATGTATAAACAAATTACAAAAGATTCTCCAGAAATTATTCACACAATAGGTATTCGTAGTTTTCAGAGTTTTATATCTGCAATCATTTCAAAATTCAAAAAAATTCCACTAATAACAAGTGATCAGGGAGGATTATTTACACATCCTGATTATCAAAATAGAGGAAAAAAAAGAATTTTGTATAAAATTCAAGAACCCATTATTAAATTCATCATTAAACAATCAGAAAAAATTATTGTTGCAAATGAATATGAACAAGAAATTTTCTCAAAATATTGTGATGTAAAAAAATTAAAAATAATTCCAAATGGAATAGATATTAATTCATTTGAAAATATTCCATTTGATTTTAAAAATAAATATAAAATAGAAGAAAAAATGATTTTATTTTTAGGGAGATTTACTAAAGTAAAAGGAATTGATATTTTATTAAATGCATATACAAAATTAATTAAAGAAAATAGATTTGAAAATGTGAAATTAGTAATTATGGGGACAGATTTTGGATATTCAAAAGAAATGTTTAAAAAAATTAAAAAAAATAATTTAGATAAAAGAATCAAAGTAATCATCAAGCCAGATAGAAAAGAAGTAATTGCAGCATATCATGCATGTGAATTTCTTGTATTGCCATCAAGATGGGAGATGTCTCCATTAACGCCTTTAGAAGGATTTGCATGTAAAAAAACAAGCATTGGGTCTAAAATTCATGGAATTCCTTATGTAATTAAAGATAATGAAAATGGATTATTTTTTGAAAATGAAAATATTGATGATTTGCAAAAAAAAATGAAGGAATTATTATTGAATCCAATAAAATGTCAGAAATTAGGAATTAACGGGTATGAAATGGTTAAAAAAAAATTTAACAACAATTTGATGGGAGAAAAAATATTTGATACATACAATTCGGTATTAAATCTAAAAAGCAATATGGGTAATAATGAAACATAATGACATCATTTTGGAATAAAATTAAAAACTTCAAAGAATTGAAAGATTTAAGCTCATTAGGATTTGCAAATATTATAAGTACTGGAATTTCAGGTTTATTTTGGTTTTATTTAGCAGATTTAATTGGAGCAGAAGATTATGGAGAGATAGGTTATTTACTTGCAATTGTAGGTATTGTAGCTTCAGTTGCATCAATTGGTTCAGGATATACCACAGTAGTTTATACTGCAAAAAATATCAATATTCTTCCAGCAACATTCATCATTACAATTATTGGAAGTGCAACGGCAGCATTAGCACTTTACATAGGATTGAATAATCCAGCGTTATCGTTTTATGTTTTAGCTTATGTTGTATTCAATCTAGGAACAGCTGCATTAATGGGATTAAAACAATTTAAAAAATATGCAATTTATGCAATTTTACAAAAAATCCTCATGGTTGTATTAGTACTCACATTTCATCAATTTTTTGAAAATAATGGAATAATTTTGGGATATGCATTATCTTTTCTACTTTTTGTTCCAATAATATACAATGAAATGAAAACAAAAGGAGTACAGTTTTCTGTAATCAAACCAAGATTAGGTTTTATGTTGAATAGTTATGGTATTGATTTAGTAAAAGCATTTAGTGCAAATACAGATAAAATAATTGTCGGTCCATTATTAGGATTAAGTGTTCTGGGCAATTATCATTTAGGAATACAGTTTTTAGTTATTGCAACATTGGTGCCAAATATTGTAATGCAGTATACCTTACCAAGAGATTCAAGTGGACAATCTAATAATAAATTGAAGAAACTAACAATTATTTTTTCAGTATTAATTGCCATAATTGGGATAATTGCTGGACCAAGTCTAGTTAATTGGTTATTTCCACAGTATATTGGAGCCATAGAAATTATTCAAATAATCATAATAGCAATTATACCAAGAACCATCAGTTTCAGTTTTATGTCTAAATTTTTAGGAGCAGAAAAAACTAAATTAGTAATAATAGCAACAGGAATTTTTCTAGGAGTACAAATTCCAACAATAATTTTATTTGGAGAATCTTTTGGAATTATAGGTTTAGCAATATCATTAATTCTAGCGGAAACTTTCCAAATGTTATTTTATATTATTTCAAATAAAATTTTCCTAGTAAAAATAAAATAAAAAATAGTTACAACTAATTAGTAATGATATTCTTTTATGTAAGAAAATAATTTGACGATTAAGATTGATAATTAATTCTATTGAAAAAGGGTTAGAGGGAATCATAGAAAGGAAAATTTTAGCATTGGTTTTAGTAGCGATTCTAGGAATTGGATTAAGAGTTTATTTCATGCCATGGGAACATCATACAAATTCTCCAGATGCATTTATTTTTATGAATGAAGCAATTAACTACTCAAAAGGAAATTTTGAACAGTTTAATGTACGATTTATTTGGCCTATGTTCCTTTCAATATTTTTTCAATTTTTAGATAATAATTCAAATTTAATGACATACACTACAATAATGAGAATAGTTTCCATTAGTGTTTCAATTATAACTATTCCAATAATCTATGTAATTGCAAAAAAATTTATCAGTCATAAGTGGGCAATTATTTGTGCAGCAATATTCACTTTAGAAGCTAATCTTATTGAAAATTCAATTTTTGGAATTACTGAAACAATATTTATTTCAATCGGATTATTATCATTTTATTTTGCAATTCAAAAAAATGAAAAATTAATCCCATTAAGTTTTTTATTTGCAGGTGTTGCTTTTGATATAAGATTAAATGGAATTGTTTTATTGATTTTTTTACTAATTGTTTGTGCAACAAAATTTTCGGGAAAAAAACTAATTAAAAATGTGATTTTAGGAATAATAATTTTTATTGCAATAAGTATTCCTCATATAATTATTCCATTAGATAATAATGAAATTCCATATCTAAGACATTTTTTTAGTGTCAGTACAGTAATAGATGAAAATACAGCATTTACATGGAAAGAGAATTCAAATTCAAACAATGTTTTATTAAATGCATTACAAGATGAATTTTTTCACATATTTAGAATAAGTGTTCCATATCTTGCTCTGTTTGTACCGTTTGGGATAATTATTTCACTAAGAGAGATAGATTGGAAGAGGAAAATGTTGTTTTTAACAATAATTATTTCACTAATAGTAGCAATTCCTCAATATACAATTTCAATAGAATATAGAAATTTATTTTTTATTGTTCCATTTTTTGCCATATTATCAGGAATTGGAATAGAAGAGCTTGGAAAACATACTAATTTTAAAAATTTATTTTTAGTACTATTAATAGCTGGTTTACTTTTATTATCATTTAATTTTCTAAGAGAACGTTACGACATAGATCAAGAATTGTTACAAGAAAGATTTGATGTAAGTAAATATGTTACAAATAATTTATATGGTAATATATCGGGAGATTTAAAAATTCAAGTTTGGACACAGATGGGAAATGAAAACTATAAAATAAAACAAAATGATTCAGGAGGATTTTCTAATGAGAAAATTAATTTTTATTCTCCAGAATTTCGTGTTGAAAATTTAGAAGATTTAAAAAAACATTTGAAACAAAACCAGATTAATTTTTTGATAGTTGACAATATTGAGGATAATCATTTTCCAATTTTCAACAAAATTTTTTATAAAAATAATGAATATTCATTTTTAGAGAAAATTTATGATACAGATATGGAAAAATATAAAAAAATACGAGTTAAAATTTTTGAAATTGATCATGAAAAATTAGAATGAGTTAAAGAAATACAAATGTGTGAATTAGGACACATTACAACAAATTAGAATATAATTTCAAATACATGTTTCCCACTACAGACCAATCATAATTTTTAGCTTTAATGTATGCTTCTTGAGCAAGATAACGGGCTTTTTCTTTATCGTTAAATAATGTAATTATGTAATCGAACATTTTAGTATTATTACCAATTTCAACTAAAAATCCAGTCTTTTCATTCTCAAGTAATTCTTGATTTCCTCCAACGTTTGTGGCTACAATTGGAGTTTTACATGCCATGGACTCTAAAAGAGTAGAACTAACCCCTTCATTTAATGATGGTTGTATTAAAACATCAGAACCTTGAATTAATGAAATTGTTTTTTCCTGATTTTGATATCCCAAATAATGAATATTAGTATGAGTGTTTACAAGATCTTGAATTTTTTGTCTTTCTGGACCCACACCTAAAATTATCAAATTTATATCAATAGGTAATTTTTTTCCAATGGATATTAAAGAATCAATTCCTTTTTCCCGTGATAGTCTTCCTGCAAAAATTATTTGTTTTTCATATCTTCTATCTTCACTTAATGTTAAAGAAGAAATATCAATAGCATTTGGAATTTGAAATACATTATACCCCAATGAAGTATAGTAATCAAATGCTTCTTTAGAAACTACCGTTATCGCATCTGCCCATTTCAATGCATCGTTTTCATACTTTTTAGACATTTTTCCAGTAGTTTTTCCATGTAACATATCAATTTGTTCAGAAAAAATTCCATGAAGTGTTAAGATTTTTTTTCCTTTGGCATTTTTCATGGCTTTTGCAGATGGGACATTATGTGCATGAACAATATCATATTTTTTCATAAAACGTGTCTTTATAGATGAAGATAACATAAAGCTAGGGTTTTTGAGGCCTTTAATTGGTAATGTAAATGAATTATCAGAAGATAAAATATTTACATCATTCCCAGTATTTATCAAATATTTTTCTAATCCTCTTACATGTTGAGCAATTCCTCCAATTCCAGAATATGTCGGAGAAATTTGTAAGATTTTCACAAATCAAAATAATTTATAGACCTTTTAAGGTCTTGGATTGAAAAACTAGTTTTTAATAAAAATATTTTGAATTAATTTATGAAAGAGGCTCAATTAGAGAATAATTTTTATTAATTTCATAAATAAAAACACCAGTCATAGGCCCTGGTTTTTCATCATAGAAACTTGGAGATGTATAAACCAACCATAAAGGATCATTTGTAGAATCAGAATATTTTATATCTTTTACACTAATAGGAATAAATCCTGGGTGATAAGTTGGAGCTTCTCTTTGAAGTTCACTATTATAATATGTAACCGTACTAAATGGAATCATTTTACCTAACAGTGTTTCATTCCAAAAATAATTATTAAAGACACCAGAATTATCTTCAAAATATTTTTGTTCAGGTAATTCAGCTATACGAATAAACCAAATTGCTTTAGATTCATCACCACCATGAGCTAAATAAGATACTTGTTCATTATCATATTCCGCATCAAGTCTCTCTCCTGCAACAAATACAACAACATAATCAGCATTCATATCTTGAAGCATTTTCCAACCTTCATCAGGAGTACTGAGAAGCATACGAGCAATATTTTGAATGATTGGAGTCTCAAGTGTAGAATTATCAGCTAATGTTGCTCTTTCAGCTAAAGTTTGAATCCAATATCCATAATCCCACCATGATGCAATTACAGAATCTTCAGGAGTATTGAGTTTAATCCACTCAAGGGCATCCAACCAATCATTACTAGGAGGATGATTTGTTGCTCCAGTAAGAATTGTTGCAGGAATATCAACAGCATTAATCCAATTAGAATTAGTAGGATAAAAAAGTGGAATCATAAATAATGTAAAGATCAATAAAACAAATGAAACTTTTATTGAAAAAGATTTTTTCTTAGATGTATTAATTTTAAAAATTTCTTTAGTTAAAATAGATAATGCTATTGAAGCTAAAATAATTAGAGATATGGACGCAAATACTTCTAATCTAATAAATGAAGAACTAACATATACGCCAGTCATGCCCATAATAAGAGCAAATATTTTCATATCACTTTTTATAGTAATTTTAGATTGAAATGATTTTTTAGATAAAATAAACCAAGCACCAAGTCCTGCAAAAATCAAATAAACAGAATGAAAGAGATAAGATTGAGCAATAGTGGGAGTAGCATGTTCAGCAACAGAATCAACTAAAGGATCAACACTAGTTAAAAATGGATTAAGTGCATTTAGATATCTAAATTTTGGTAAAGGTAAAAGATTTGATTCATCACTTATTATTACTAAAAATGATCCAATTACAAGAATAGCAAGTAATAAAAATAAACTATTTCTTATTTTGTCTTTATCTTTACTTATTTTTTGAATAAACATACTACTAAGGAGAAATAATGTAGAAATAACTAATGAAAGACCACCTAAAGAATATGCAAAACTTGGTCCAGGTCTTTCAAACATACTTGAAATTAAAATAAATATAATTACAAATAATGGAATACTCCATAACAGAAACTTATGATCTTTTCTAACAAATGGTAATGCTAAAATAAATAACCCTAATGGAATTATAAAAAATTGGTTTCCTCCCCAAGATGACATTCCAAAACCCATTATTATTCCTCCAAAAATAATTTTTAAAATTGTAATTTTATAATTTTTAGAATTTATTGCACTTAAAAATAAATATAATCCTAATAGACCATAAAAAATTCCTAATGGTTCAGATTTAAACCAACCAATACTACCTCGAATAATTATTGGAAGTGATACTGCAAACAGTAAAGAGGCAAACAACCCAGCAGTAGTTCCTGCAAATAATCTTACTAGTGCAAAAATTACAACTACAGTTAATGAACCAATTATTGCTGGAAACAGTATAGTAAAATCATATACTGATAAATTACTTCCAAATATTTGATAAGTAATAGCTGCAGTAATGTGAAGCATTACTTGAGAAGTTGCAGAAACATCTCTTCCTTCAACTAAATAGCTTGCTGTTGTTTCATTAGGATACCAACTTTTCTCATCTTTCCATTCAAAATATTCAGAAAGTCCATTTTCTACAATATATTCAGTAGCACGAAAATTGAAAAATGGATCAAATTCATTTAATTCAAATCCATATTCAGCAGGTTGAGCTCTAATTAGAAAAGATACTGAAAATGCTAAAATCAATATTCCAATTACAAATAGATGGTTTATTTTGAAATTAAAACTACTAATTTGAAATAGACTTGTTTGAGTATTCAACAACTAGAAAATTAAATGAACTGATATTACTCTTTTGAATAAAAATTTCTATTACATTGTTGCCTGAGATGCATCATGGAACATCTGACTCTTTGCACAACCAGCAGCAAGCTCATCACCAGCACCGCGTCTCATGAGTCCACGATATAGACCATCTTCAAGTTTTACACCTTCACGTTCTTCCCATTCCTCCACAGTGATGGAATATTTCTTTTGAATTCTATCTCTGTACCATTCTGGAATTACATTAAATGCACAAAATGGAACTATTCTAAGGTCTGGAGTAACATAGTGAATATCACATCTTTGTAATCTTTCTAAATCTTCGTTGTATTTGTCTTGAAAGTGCATCATACCAAGGAATAATCCTTTGACGTGCCATGAACCAACTGAATCAAAAGATCTCTTCATGAGAATATTACCAAACATTTTTGCTAAGTCTAATCCTGCTGGTTGTTTTTTAGTATCAACAAATCCTTTTAATTTTCTTACAACTTCAAGCATTGTAAAGTACTTGTTTTTACCAGAACGAATTTCTTCTGATTTATCTTCAAAGAGTTCTAACATTCCTTGAATATCACAGAATTTAGTTAATGGAACAAATTTCTTTGTATCTGCATCCTCAAAGATGTATGTTCCTGCACCACAAGCAAAGTGAATAGATAATTCGTATTTTGGTTTACTTGAGAATGCTTCAATTACATTAGTTAATGGCATACAACTTGGAACTGGGAACCAATCATCAACAGTTACTTGACCATCAGTTTGTTCTTCAATTCTTTGAACACAATCAGGAACTGTAATTCTATATTTTTCACGTTCAGATTTACCCATTCTACCAGTTAATGATACTGGTTGGAAATTAACAGCATGAACTACATCCATATTCTTTTGTGCATATCTAATAATTCCACCTAATTCATGATCATTAATTGATTTTATTACTGTTGGAACAAAGACAACTGTAGTACCTGTCTTTCTACAACTGTCAAGAGCATATGGAATTTCCCAGTGATTTTTAGGATTTGTTCTTGCAGTTACACCATCAAAGGAAAGATACAAGTTGTTACATCCAGCAAGTCTTAC
>Ga0233434_1001335_pt1 | contig 24474 bp, 27 predicted proteins | sample SI_122_August201_4_FD_182738 | JGI IMG/M metagenome (GOLD analysis project Ga0233434, IMG submission 182738) | Seawater microbial communities from Saanich Inlet, British Columbia, Canada - SI_122_August2016_120_MG | ecosystem: Environmental > Aquatic > Marine > Inlet | place: Canada: British... | reverse complement strand
TTGCTGCTAAACCTGCTCCGATCATTTTTGCTGCTTCTAATTCCATTATATCCTCCTATGTTAATTAATGGTGTAAATTTAATGCATCATTCAAATAGATGCAGGTTAAGATTGCAAAAACATATGCCTGAAGAAAAGCAACTAAGATCTCCAAACCTGTTAACGCAACCGAAAAACTCAGTGGAAGCCATCCACCAACTATTCCAAGGCTTATTACAAAGCCTCCGAAAACTTTCATCATAGTATGACCAGCCATCATGTTAGCAAACAATCTAACTGATAAACTGATTGGTCTACTCAAGTAAGAAATAATTTCTATAACTACTATTAAAGGGAGTAGTACTGCTGGTACACCACTAGGTACAAATAATTTTAAATAACCAAAACCGTGCTTAATAAATCCAATCACCGTTACTCCAATAAAAATAAATGAAGCAAGCACGAATGTAACTATTATATGACTAGTTACTGTAAACGTATAAGGTATCATTCCAAACATGTTACAAAAAAGAACAAACATGAAAAGAGAAAAGATAAATGCAAAATATGGTTTTGCTTTTGATCCAGCTGTATCACTAATCATTTTGGACACAAAAGTATAACTGAGTTCTGCCAAAAGCTGAATTTTATTTGGTAGTAATGAATTTTTTTTAGAACCAATATTAAAAATTAATAAAATCGCAACAGAACTTATAATCATAAACAAACTTGCATTAGTAAATGAAATATCAAAAGCACCTAATTTAATTTCTGGTCCAATTCTGTGAACATTGAATTGGGTCATTGGATTTCCTGCCATAAAACTCTATCTATTTTTGCATGTTTTTTGCAGATCTAATTACATTGGTTATTCCAGCAACCACACCTACAAAAAAAAATATTAATATAAACCAAGGTTTAGTACCAAAGGTCTTGTCAAAAATAAACCCAATAATTGTCCCTACTAGTACAGCAGAGACCAATTCAGTGCTTAATTTAAAGGCAGTACCAATAGAAGAGGGATTATTTTTTTTATTATACAAATTTTTCTTTGAAATCTTGCTTTTTGCAATCTCTAAGCGAGTTTTAAACTGATCTTTTGGCATTTGTAAAGTTTAGGCAACCATACTCTCTGCTTTTTGTAAATCAACAGCTACTAGTTGGCTAATACCTTTTTCTGGCATCGTAACCCCATAAAGTCTGTTCATTTTAGACATTGTTAAAGCGTGGTGGGTTACAATAATAAATTTTGTATTTGTAATTTTTATTAGTTCCTCAAGAAGACTGCAAAATCTTGTGACATTAGCATCATCAAGTGGTGCGTCTACTTCATCTAATACACAAATTGGAGAAGGGTTAGTTAAAAAAACTGCAAAAATCAAAGATAGAGCTGTTAGTGCTTGTTCACCTCCTGAAAGTAAAGTTATTGATTGAAGTCTTTTGCCAGGAGGACTAACCAACATTTCTAATCCTGCTTCTAGAGGATCATCTGAGTCAACTAATTCAAGTTTAGCATTTCCACCATTAAAAAGTTTTGTGTAAACCTCATTAAATTTTCTATTAACTTTTTCAAATGCCTCAATTAATCTTTCTCTTCCTTTTTGATTGAGTTCATTAATACTATCCTTTAATTTTATTATTGCTGTTACTAGGTCAGAGCGATCTTGTTCCATTTTTTTTATTTCATCTTTGTATTTACTGGTTTCTTCATCAGCTTTTAAATTAACTGATCCTAAGCTTTCTCTCTCTTGCTTTTTTTTATCTAAAGTATCCTCTTGATCAACAGCATTTGGTAATTCTTCAATACCATTTAAATTAGAATTTTCTAAAATATTATCTTCAGATAAGTCAAGCTCTGAATTTATTCTATCCAATAAATCACTTTTTCTCTTTTGAAGACCTTCAATAGTTGCACCTGAACTTGCTTTTCTTTCTCTAATTTGAATTGATTGTTCTTGAATTTCATTTAATTGAGTTCTTAATGTTTCTATTTTGTTATCAGTTTCTGAAATAACTGAGTCATTATCAATTTTTTCTTTATCAGAAATTCTTAAATTTTCAGAAATCTGACCTTTTCTTTCAGCTTGCAAACTTGGTTGATTATCTAATTCTTTTAATTGTGTTGTTAGTTTATTTTTTCTCTCTATCAATTCTGCAACCATTTTTTCTGAATTTGATAATAAATTAATCCAACTTTCAATTTCTGTTTCAATGGTTTTAATTCTTTCATTTCGCTTAATAGACTCATTTTTGATTGATTGATTTTTGCTATACGCATCAGCATATTTTTCTTGAAGTTGTTTAATATTTAGTGATTTCTCATTTATACTTAATAACTCTTCCCTTGATTTTTCATTTTTTAAGTCATTTAAAAAATTATCAAGCTCCATGTTGCATCTATCTAATAGAGTAACTGCCTGGTTTATTTCATTTTTATCAATTAATTCTTTAGCTCTATCAATAGAGTTTTTAACATTCTTAATTGGACCAATGCTTATATTTATTGTTCCTTCAGCGATATTGTTAACTACTTCATCAACAGCTTTTTGTTCTTCTTTAAGTTTATTTTTAGCTTCTTCTAATACTTCATTAGATAGTTTTTCAGTCTCAAAATATTTTGAATCTATCTCTATTAAATCACTTTTTTCCTCTTTAAGTCTTTTTTCATTAGAATTTGCATCAATTATAATACCTCTTTCTCTTGAAATATCTTCGTCAAGGGTTTGAAGAGATTTTTTAATAGCTTCAATTTCATCTTGTGTTCTTGTATTTTCTTCATCTAGACTTTGAAGTTCTAAATTTAATCTTTGAATTTTAGATAAATTTTCAATATTTTTTTCTCTAAGTGGAGAAACTTTATCTAATGCTGTTTTAATTAAACTTTCTAGTTCAGATATTTTGGTATTAAATCCTTCAACTTCACCGCCAGCCTCACTATTGATTTCATTTTCTATTTGGATTTCCTTGTCTATTTCAATTAATTTTAAGTAATAAAGTCCTGCCTCTATTTTTTTGATTTCATCAGTAATTGATTTATATTTTGTTGCTTCCTCAGCTTGTTTTTGAAGATTGGCTAATTGTTTTTCTTGCTGTCTTCTAAGTTCATCAGCTCTTTTAAGATTATTTTCTGCAGCTCCTAACCTTAGTTCAGCCTCATGTCTTCTTACGTGTAATCCTGATATTCCTGCAGCTTCCTCTAAGATAGCTCTTCGATCTGTTGGTTTTGCAGTTACTAATGCTCCTATACGACCTTGGCTAATCATTGAAGGTGAGTGTGCACCAGTTGATAAATCAGCAAAAAACATTTGAGCATCTCTCGCTCTTACTTCCTTATCATTAATATAAAACTTGGAGCCTTTATCTTTTTCTATTTTTCTTCTTACACTTATCTGATCAAGTTCACGGTATTGAACTGGCCCTTCGTTATTTTTGTTTTCTACATTAATAGAAACTTCGGCAATATTTTTTGAAGCTTTGTTGGAAGTTCCATTAAATATTACATCTTCCATTCCAGAGCCACGCATACTTTTTGCAGACGTTTCTCCCATAGCCCATCTTAGGGATTCAACAATATTAGATTTTCCACATCCATTAGGACCTACTATTCCAGTTAGACCTTCTTCGATTAGAAAATTCGTTTTATCAGCAAAAGATTTAAATCCATTTAATTGGATTTTTTTAAACTCCATGCATTAACTTATATCAGTTTTTCCAGAGCTTTTTTTAAATTTTTATAATTAAGAGATTTTTCAAATTTTTTATTATTAATTACTATCGTAGGAGTAGCATTTACTTTAAATTTTTTAACTCCATCAATTCGGTCATTTAAAACAAAATCTTCTATTTCTTTGTTATTTATGCATTTTTCAAAATTTAGATCAAAACCTTCACTGATTAAAAATTTTTGAAGATTTTGATTAGCTTCTTCTACCGAACTGCCCTTTACCCATTTTTGCTGGTTAGCAAACAAACTATTCAAAATTACCGAATCACCATCATTTTTACATTGTGAAACTTTAGAGGCGTTAAATGCAGCTGCATCTAATGGAAAATGTCTGAATTCAATTTTAGCTAGACCAGTATCAAGATACTCTTTCTTCAGCTGAGGATATACATCTTTGTGAAAACTTGCACAATGACTACAAGTCAAAGACTCAAATACAATTATAGTTATTTTTGCATCTTTATTACCCACAAATATTCTTTTTATTTCCTCTGCATTGATACTCGAGATAGTGCTGAAAAATATTATTATAAAAGCTAAAAATTTATTCATTTTTTTTAAAAACCTTGGTTAATTCGATAAGTGATTTCTTAATTTTTTCATTCTTAACATTATTAATTTGATCTTGGTATTTATCAATTGCGACATTTTCTTGATTGGCGCCAGTTTTAATAAAAACTTTTTTCTCATCATCAAAGCTAATAAATTTAAGTTTTTCAACCACTGAATAACCAAAAAAACTATTCATTTTATCCATTATATCTTTTTTTGAATATTCCATATCAACTTCATGACCTCTTTTAACCATTATCAATAAAGTGCTAACTCCAAATTTATTTGGATTTTTAAATGTTTTTGGATAGCAAACTTTAAATAAATCCTCACCAACAATGTACTTCCAGTTATTTAAAGTTTCAGAATAAATATGTCCTTTTTTATTTATAATTTTTTTTACATTCTTTGGCAAAGTGTCTTTAAATGATCTTAGGCCTTGAATGGTTTTATTTCTCTGCTTAGTATTATATTTAAATTGCATATGAAAGAATTAATAATAACAAATAAAATTCTTAATTGGTATGATATAAATAAAAGATCATTACCTTGGCGAAGAAAAACTTCATCTAAAAAAAAACAATATTATACATTAGTTAGTGAATTTATGTTGCAACAGACACAAGTTGCAACAGTGATCCCGTATTTTAATAGATTTATTAAAGAAATTCCTAATTTAGAAAGTTTAGCAAAATTTGACAATCAAAAACTAATTAAGCTTTGGGAAGGTCTTGGGTATTATTCAAGAGTCAAAAATCTCAAAAAAACTGCACAAAGTGTTATTAAAGATTTTAATCAAAATTTACCTGATAATCTTTTAGATCTTAAGTCACTTCCTGGAATTGGAGATTATACAGCAAGTGCAATTTTAGCTATCGCATTCAACAAACCTATTATTCCCTTAGACGGTAATATTGAAAGAGTGTTAAAAAGATATCTGTACTTAAAGAGTGAAAATGAAATTAAAAAGGAAAATTTAATTAAACAAAAAAAAATTTTTGGCACATCCACAAGAGCTAGCGATTATGCTCAAGCATTAATGGAATTGGGAGCATTAATATGCAAACCAGTTAACCCTTATTGTGAAAAGTGCCCCATCACAAAAAAGTGCAAATCATTTATAAAAAAAGATTTTACTCTGTCTAAATTTAAAAAAAAAAATAATGAAAAATATTTCTTACTTAAAGTTTACAAAAAAAATAATAAATATTTATTAGTTAAAAACAAAAATTTTAATTTTTTGAAGAATTTTAATATTTTTCCAATGGAAGAATTGACTAAACCTAAAAATTTTGAACAAAATTTAAATTTTAAAATGTCCAATATGAATATGAATATTAAAGTTCAAAACGATAAGATTATTAAGCCTATCCCATTTTCTTATTGGATTGATCCCAAAAAATTAAAACACTACACTTTGCCAACTTTTACAAAAAAAATTGTTACATATCTAGAAAACTATAAATGAAAAAAATTGCAATAATTGGAGCAGGTATTTCAGGTTTATTTGTTGCAAATTTATTTAAAGAAAACCCTAATTACCAAGTTACTATTTATGAAAAAAATTGCTCTATTGAATTGGATGAGGGTTACGGAATACAACTATCTAATAACAGCATCAAACTTCTTAATAGAATTGGATTTAATACTTTAGATAATAAAGACAAATTTAATCCAGAAAAAATCGATTTTTATGAACTTAAGCAAAAAAAAATATGTGATCTTAATATTTCAGAATTTAATTCTGAAAATTGTAAGTATACAGCACTTAAGAGATCTAAATTAATTGAATTTTTAAAAGATGGGTTAGACAACAATCTAATAAAATATGATCATAATATTTCAAAAATTGAAAAAAATAATAATCAAATAAGTTTAACCTTTAACGAAAATAACAAGGTAATTTGTGATCTTTTAATTATTTCTGATGGTGTTTTTTCTAAAGGAAAATCATTAATTTCTAATAATGAAATAAAGCCAACTTTTAATAATTCCATTGCAATTAGAGGCAATATCTCAAGAAATAAACTTAATGAATTAAATGAAAAAAATATTTCTTTATTTATGGGTCATAATTTTCATTGTGTAATTTATCCGGTTAATAACAATAACGAAGCATTCAATTTTATTGGAGTTTTAAAGTATAAATTAACAGCAAATGAGCTTGAAAATTATAGTCTTTTTAAAGACGAGGCTTTCATTAAAGGTATTAAAGATAATTTACAAAGTAAAATTTCCTCAACTATTTTAGATCATCTTACAAATATTAAATGTTTTCCAATATTTGTGAGTAAGGGGTTTGTAAAACCTGAAAAAAATATTTTCTTAATTGGTGATGCATTTTATGCTTTTCCACCTTCATTTGCACAAGGTGCTTCTCAATCGATTGAATGTGGTTCCGAACTGTTTGACTGTATTACAAATAATAAAGATGATTTTTATGATAATAGAATTTTAAAAGTTAAAATGATTAATAATAGATCAAAATTAAATCAATTTGCTTTTCACTTATCTAACCCAGTCATAGTTTTTTTAAGAAATATTAGTTTAAAGATATTAACTAAAAACAAGAGATTCTTAGAAAATTATTTAGGTAGAATTTATAAAAATTAATTTTTAGAAATTAATCGTTGTCTTAAATAATCAATTGGATAGGTTCTTCCGTTAATATCACAGTGCCAATAAGTCCAACCATTGCAACTTTCTGCACCTAAAATAGTTGCTGCAACTTTATGAATAGATCCCTCTGCTTGATTATGCTTAATGCTTCCATCAGCCATTATTCTCGCAGTAATTTTTTTTTTGTTATCAAAAATATTTGTACCTGGTTTAATTATACCTAGCTCTACCAATGAACCAAAAGGTATTCTTGGTTTAGATCTATTATTTTTCAAAGTATCTAAGAAATCATCCTCAATAGGTTTGGTACTTTTTAATCTTTGTTCGGCAGCTTTAAAATATTTTTTTTCTTTTTCTATACCGTAATAATTTCTACCTAGTTTTTTAGCTACAGTAGCTGTAGTCCCAGATCCTAAAAATGGATCTAAAATCAAATCATCTTTATTTGATGAAGCAAGTAAAACTCTATGTAATAGTGCCTCTGGTTTTTGTGTTGAATGTACTTTTTTTCCATTTTTTTTTAATCTTTCAGTTCCATTGCAAATCGGCAGATTCCAGTTGGATCTCATTTGAAGATCATCGTTTAAACATTTTAGAGACTGATAGTTAAAAGTATATTTTGATTTTTCACTTTTTGATGCCCAAATTAAAGTTTCGTGAGCATTAGTAAAACGTGTTCCTCTAAAATTAGGCATTGGATTATTTTTATTCCAAATGACATCGTTTAATATCCAAAATCCTAGATTTTGAATTGTCGTTCCCACTCTAAATATATTATGATAGCTTCCTATGACCCATAGCGCTCCATCCTTTTTTAAAATTCTTTTACACTCTACTAGCCAAGCATATGTAAATTCATCATATTTCTTAAAATTTTCAAATTGATCCCACTTATCATTCACAGCGCTAACTTTAGATCTATCTGGTCTAATTAATTCATTCTTTAATTGTAAATTATATGGAGGATCTGCAAAAATTAGATCAAAAGTTTCGCTTGGAATATTTTTTAACTCCTCAAGACTATCTCCATTAACAATTTTATTTTTGAATTCAGTATTCATTTATATAAAATAATTAGACTCCAAATGGATTCTAGGGTCAACCTGAGATTGAATTATTTGTTTTTGATTTGTGCTGACTTAATATTAGACAACTAGATATTGTGTGTCTTTAATTTAGATATTGGAGAAAAGGTTTTTCTATGATGCTTGCTTACTCCAAGTTTTTTAATAGCTTTTAAATGTTGTTTTGTTCCATACCCAAAATTTTGATCCCACCCGTAACCCCTATTCTTCCTTGCTATTGTAGTTATTAACTTATCTCTAGCAACCTTAGCAACAATGGATGCTGCAGAAATAGAAGGAATTTTTTGGTCACCTTTAATTATTGCTTTTAAATTGTAATTTTTTAAATCAGGAATTTTATTTCCGTCGATTAAAACTTGTGTAGGTTTTTTTTTAAGTTTTTTAATTGCTCTTTTCATTGCAAGTAAGCTTGCTTGTAAGATATTAATTTTATCTATTTCTCTAACTGATGCTTTGCCGATTACCCAAATAGAATTTTTTTTTATATATTTTGATAATAATTCTCTTTTGTCTTTAGTGATAGTTTTAGAGTCTTTTAATAACTTTTTATTAATATCTTTATTTAATATTACTGCGGCTGCATAAACTGGTCCCATTAAACTTCCTCTTCCAACTTCATCGACACCAGCTATAATTTTCATTTAAACAATTAAGAAGTGATAAATTAGCATTCCAACCAAAATTCCTTTTATAAAAGAAATCCATAGAAGGCCATAATTAGAGATATTGAGTTTTTCTTTCCACCAATCAATATATCTTTTATGTAATTTAATCATATAAATTTAAATAATAATTTTCATTTCATTAATTTTTTGTTTAATCTTTTTTAAATCTTCCCAAGAATATTTTTTATTTTCTGGAAATCTAATTAAATAAGATGGATTAAATGATATCATAACTGGGTAGGTCTTATTTTTTAATATTGTTTCTTTCCATTTTCCTCTTTCAGAAGATATTTTACTATTAATACCTGTTACAGCTTCCATTGCTGAGCTACCCATAAGAATAATAATTTTTGGATTAATAATAGAAATATGCTTTCTTAAGAAAACTGAGTATCTTTTAATTTCTTGTGTAGTAGGTTTACGATCTTCAGGAGGTCTGAAATTTATAGTATAACTGCAATAAATATTTTGTCTTTTTATTCCTATTGCAAGCAACATTTTGTTTAATAAGTTTCCAACCTCGCCTTTAAATGTTGTACCAGATTTATCTTCTTCAATTCCTGGAGCCTCACCAATTAACATAATTGAACTATTTATATTTCCATCACCAAGGACAAGATTTTGAGAATTATCTTTTAAATTACAATTTTCGATTGAATTTATTTGTTTTTTTAATTCCTCTAGTAGTTCAGTTTTATTTGTTTGATTACTGTCATTGCTATTTTCGATAATGTTAAATCTATTTATTGGCTTATCTTTAAATACAAAGTTAGGTTCAATCGTATTAATTAATTCCTCGTCGAATTTGCCTTTTTGATTTATCACTTTTTTAGTCATACAATGATCAAATGTTTAATAAACTAATAAAACTAATAGTAGTTTTAGGGTTATTCTATCAGACGTCTGTATATTCTAAAAGTGCTAGTTTTAATGATTTCAATTCAAGAGATTTATCAAATTATTTTTCAGGAATTATTGCCTTTGAGAATAATGATAATTCTGATGCATTAAAATTCTTTAATGCCTCTAAGGTACTACTTAATAAACATGACGCATATTTAAAACGATATGCTTATTCTTTGGTTCTAGAAAATAAAGTTGCTCAAGCTATTAATGTAATAAAAAATGGTAATAACAAAAGTAATTTAGATTTTTTTGATGCATACATTCTTTTAATAGCTGATAGCTTAAAAAAAAATAATTTAGATCAAGCAGAAAAATATTTAAATTTAAGTTTAAAATTTCAAAATGAAAATAGATTTAATTTAGTAATATTTGAAACTTTAAGACAATACCTCCATACATTTAAAAATAAAAAAATTCTATTTAATAAAAAAAACTTTGGTAATATCTCTATTATAAATCAAGCATTTCAAAGATGTTATTTGAAAAAGGAAAACACTAGATCATCTTTTTTAAATTTAATAAATAATCCTGATGGGGATTATTCAAGATATATATTTTTTTATATCAATTATTTAATTGAGAATAATCAAATTGAGGAAGTAAAGGCAATCGCTGGTCAACTTGAGTATATAAATTCTACACTTCTGTTGTCCCAAAGTAAAAGTTGGGTGGAAAATAAAAATTTTAAAGAGTTTGGTAAAATTTTTTCATGTAATAACCATAATGACATAATTGGTGAATTTTTATTTTTAATATCAAATCTTTATTCATCACAAGATGATATTGAAAAGTCTAATTTTTATCTAAATCTTTCAAATTACTTAAATCCAAAATTCATTTTAAATTCAACACTTGTAGCTGAAAACTTTTATCTTAATGAAGAATATGACAAGGCTAAAAAAATTCTAAAAAAATTTGATAAGCAATATGAATTTTATTATTGGTTTAGAGTAAAAAAAGAAGCTCAGATAATTATTAAAAATAAAGGATATAATGAGGGCATAAATTTTATAAGTTCAAAGTTTAGTAAAATTAAGAATCCAAATGTGAAAATGGTTTTTGACATTGCAAACTTTTACAAAAATTCAAAAAATTACGAAAAAGCAATTGAGTACTACACTGAAATCATTACATCTTTGACTGATAATTCGGAGATTAAATCTGATTTATTGTATAGGAGAGGTGGCAGTTATGAACGATTAGGTGACTACCAAAAAGCAGACGAGGATTTAAAATACTCACTTAAAATAAATCCAGATGATGCCTATGTTTTAAATTATTTGGCATATTCATGGTTAGAACGTGATTATCAAATAGATGAAGCAATGGAAATGTTGGAGAAAGCTTACACTTTAAGAAGTAATGATCCTTATATTACAGACTCAATAGGGTGGGCGTATTATTTAATAAAAAATTATAACGAGGCAGAAAAATATATAAAAAAAGCAGTTGAATTAATGCCTGAGGACCCAACTGTTAATGATCACTACGGTGATATTTTATGGAAATTGAATAGGAACATTCAAGCAAGATATTTTTGGAACTACGTTTTAAGATTAGATGACACTGATGAAGATATTAAAAAAAAAATAAATATTAAAATTATAGAAGGCCTCAATAATTCTTAAATGAAAATTTACGAACTTAAATCATTTGCTAAAATAAACTTAGCCCTGCATGTTACGGGCAAACTAATTAAACTACATAAGATTGAAAGCATCGTAAAGTTTACAAAATTGCATGACTTAATTACAATTAAAAGAATTGACAGCAATAAACATAAAATTTCTTTTAGTGGAATTTTCTCTAAAAATATTCAAAAGGATAACACTATTGATAAATTATTTAAAATTTTAGATGAGAAAAAATTATTAAAAAATAAAAAATTTCAAATAAAAATTCAAAAAAACATCCCACAGGAAGCAGGCCTAGGAGGTGGGTCAATGAATGCGGCAACTATTTTAAATTTTTTAATTAAAAAAAAATTTGTCAAAATTAACCAAAAAAAAATTTTACAAATAACAAATTTAATTGGTTCGGATGTGATTTTAGGTATAGATCAAAAAAGTACTATTTTGTCATCCAGTAGGGGTATTAAAAAATTTTTAAAAAGTTCTAATTTTTATATTTTACTTGTACGTCCAAACTTTGGATGCTCTACAAAAAAAATTTATTCAGGTATAAAAAAATTTAGTAAACCAGTGCTGAACAACCCAAACAAAAATATGTTAAATTTAAGATTTTTATTAAAACAAGAAAATGCTCTAGAAAAAGTTGCATTTTCAAAATATCCAAAACTTAAAAAATTAAAATCTTTTTTGGAAAATTTAAACCAGCCTCTATTTGTGAGAATGACTGGCTCTGGCTCAGTAATAGTTGCGTATTATCAAAATAATCAAGATTGTGAATTAGCAAAAGTTAAATTTAAAAGAAAATTTAAAAATTATTGGTGCAATACATCGAAAACTATATAAATTTTATTTTTTTATGTTATATGAAAACAATATTGGGGCGTAGCCAAGTGGTAAGGCACTGGTTTTTGGTACCGGCATCCTAGGTTCGAATCCTAGCGCCCCAGCCAAATATGGACAATTTTTTAGATAAAATTTTTTTTAGATCTCGTAATCTTAATTATATAAGTCAAAATCTTACTGATTTAACAAATCAAACACCTGCTAATAGAATTTTTGAAGCACTTAATACCTATTCGAAAAGCAGCGAAGTTAGATATGTTGGTGGCTGCGTAAGAAAAATTATAAAAAAACAAATTGTTGATGATATTGATTTAGCTACCAATTTAAAACCAAGTGAAGTTTGTGATGCATTAAAAAAAAAAGAAATTAATTTTTATGAAACAGGCATTGATCATGGAACTATCACGGCAATAATTGATAAACATAAATATGAAATTACATCTTTAAGAAAAGATGTTTCTACAGATGGAAGACATGCAAAGGTAGAATTTTCCACGGATTGGAAAGAAGATGCTGCTAGAAGAGATTTTTCCATAAATTCAATATACTCAGACAAAGACGGAAATTTGTTTGACCCATTTAATGGCAAAAAAGATCTTGAAAATGGAAATATTAATTTTATTGGAAACGCAGAAAATAGAATTAAAGAAGATTACTTACGTATTCTCAGATATGTGAGGTTTTTCATAAATTATTCAAACCAAAATCATAATCCTAAAATAATTAAAATAATTAAAAAAAATATTGGAGGTGTTTCAAAATTATCTTCAGAAAGATTGTTAGACGAATTTAAAAAGTTAACAAAATCAAATGCATTCTTAAAAATATTTAAGGATGAAATTAGCTTAGAACTTATAGAAATTATTTTTCCTCAATTAAAAAATTTAGAAAATTTTAAAAAATTAAATTCTTATGCTCTTGATAATTTATCTAAGATCGATTTTATCTTTTTACTATCGTTAATGATTGTAGATGGAACTGATAATACCGACTATTTTATTTATAAATTTAATCTCTCTAAAAAAGATCAAAAAAGATTAAAATCAATTGATTTTTTCTACAAAGAAAATGTAAGTATAAAAAATTTTAATGAAAAGAATTTAAATAAGATTTTTTACTTCAATGGCAAACAAACTGTACTTGATATAATTAATTTTAAACTATTTACATCTATCAAAGTTGAAAAAAAATTACTTAAATTAGTAGAAAATTATAAAGATAAAATTATTCCAACTCTACCAATCAATGCAAACACACTAATGACAAAATATAATATTCCTGAAGGAAAAATATTGGGTAAAAAGTTGAAATTGATAGAAGAAATATGGGTTCAAAATAGTTTCCAGATTTCAGAAAAACAAATTCAAAAAATTATCAAAAGCTAAATATATTTGACGTCTTTAATTTCAAAATTTTTAATTCCAGCTGGAGTTGAAATCTCCACTAGATCATTTTTATTTTTTCCAATTAAACCTTTTCCAATGGGTGATTGAAAAAAAATTAGTTTTTGTTTTAAATCAGCCTCGTCTTTTCCAACAATTTTGTAGTTAATTTTTTCATTATTATCTAGATTTTCTAAAAATACAGTTGAGCCAAAGATTATTTTTCCATCATTACTTAATTTTGTGACATCAATAACATTGGCTCTTGCAATGATGTCATTGATTTCTGTTATTCGCCCCTCACTATGAGACTGTTCTTCCTTAGCAGCGTGGTATTCTGCATTTTCTTTGAGATCTCCATGCGATCTTGCTTCTGCAATCGCAGCTACAATTTCAGGTCTCTTTTTTTCTTTTAAAAAAACTAATTCTTCTTTTAGTTTATTCAAACCATTTAATGTTATTGGTTCTTTATCCATTTTTTTATTTCCATTTAGCAATTGGTGGTAACGACATCAATATACCCTCAACATTTCCACCTGTTTGCAAGCCAAATTTTGTTCCTCTATCATATAATAAATTAAATTCAGCATATCTTCCTCTTTTAATATACTGCATCTCTTTATCTTTTAAAGTCCATTTTTTTGTAATTTTTTTTTCAATAATATCATTAAATATCATTTGAAATGTAACCCCCACATCTCTTACAAATTTAAAATCTTTTTCAAAGTTATTTTTTTTGTAATCAAAAAAAATTCCACCAATTCCTCTTGCTTCATTTCTATGGGGTAAGTAAAAATATTCATCACACCACTCTTTATATTTTCTATAATATTTTTTATTGTGACGATTACACATTTTTTTTAAGGATTGATGAAATTTGTTTTTTTCTTTGTTGTCTTTAATTGAAGGTGTTACATCCATCCCTCCACCAAACCAACTTTGAGTTGTACAAATATACCTAGTGTTAAAATGCATAGCTGGAATATGAGGATTTTGCATATGCATTACTATTGAAACTCCAGAAGCCCAAAATCTTGGATCTTTACTAGCTCCAGGAATATTTTTTTGAAATTTTTTTGGAAACTTTCCATAAACTTTTGAAAAATTTACACCTATTTTTTCAAAAATTTTTCCACCTTCTATAATCCTATACTCACCACCACCTTCATCTTTAGTTTTATTTCTTTGCCACGTTGTTGATTTGAATTTAATTTTATTTTTTTCTAATTTAACAATGTCATCACAAATAGCGTTTTGAAGTAGTTTAAACCAATTGCTCGCTAGATCTTTTTTAATTTCGTTATTCATTTAAATCAATTCTGTTTGTCTTAAGCTTTCCGCTAAAACAATTGCAACTGAAGAGGCAATATTAAGTGATCTGACATTTTCATTCATTGGTATCTTTAAACGGTTATTTATAGATTTATGAACGTTTTCAGGAACTCCAGCACTCTCTCTGCCAAATAATATAGTATCATCTTTTCTAAAATTAAATTTTGTATAAGATACAGATGCTTTTGTTGTCATTAATACAATTCTATGATTCTTTTTTGCCTCAAAGAAATGTTCAGAACTTTGATATAAATCAATTTTATCCCAATCCATGTAATCCATTACCACTCTTTTAAACCGTTTATCGCTTAGAAGGAAACCACAAGGTTCAATAATCTCAAGTTTAGCACCTAAACATGCGCATGTTCTAATTATTGCCGCTGTATTTTGGGGAATATCAGGTTCGTATAATGCAATTTTTGGTCTCTGGCTCATATTTATGTGTCATTCTTTCAGTGGAAAAAACACTATTATCTTATAATAAATTGTATATTAAATAAATTTTTAACAATAATATTTATAAAATGTCAGATAAAAAACCAAAAAGAAGAGAATTTTTATTTACAGCATCCTATGCTGTTGGAGCTGTTGGTGTTGGTGCAGTTGTTTGGCCACTAGTTGACCAAATGAACCCAGATGCATCAGTTAAAGCTTTGGCAAGCACAGAGGTTGATGTCAGTACGGTTAAACCTGGAAATACAATAACAGTACTTTGGAGAGGTAAACCAGTTTTTATTAGAAGAAGAACTCAAGAAGAAATTTCAGAAGCAAAATCTGTTAAGATGGAAGATTTAAAACATCCTGAAAAAGATGAGGATCGAGCAAAAGATCCAGAGTGGCTAGTGATGCTTGGTGTTTGTACTCACCTAGGATGTGTACCACTGAATGATAAGGGTGACTATGATGGATGGTTCTGTCCTTGTCATGGATCACACTATGATACATCGGGTAGAATTAGAAAAGGTCCAGCACCTTTAAATATGGAAATTCCAAAGTATGAATTTGTTAACGCTAATATTATTAAAATTGGATAAATTATATGAGTGATCATGAATACACACCTACATCAAAAGTTGGTAAATGGTTCAATGATAGATTGCCATTACTCACTCTAGCAAATCATTTAACAGATTATCCAACTCCTAAAAACTTAAATTATTGGTGGACGTTTGGTGGAATATTAACTTTTTGTTTAATTGCTCAAATTGTTACAGGTTTAACGCTAGCAATGCACTATACCGCTCACGCAGATATGGCTTTTGAAAGTGTTGAGCATATAATGAGAGATGTTAACTATGGCTGGTTAATTAGATACATTCACTCAAATGGTGCTTCGATGTTTTTTCTTGCAGTCTATATTCATATATTTAGATCTTTATTTTATGGATCATATAAATCTCCAAGAGAAATTATTTGGATTATTGGAATGATTATATATTTTTTAATGATGGCAACAGCATTTATGGGCTATGTACTTCCATGGGGACAGATGAGCTTTTGGGGAGCTACAGTAATAACAAATCTGTTTAGTGCAATTCCTTTTATTGGAGAAGGTATAGTATCTTGGCTATGGGGAGGTTTTGCAGTTGATAACCCAACTCTTATAAGATTTTATGCATTACACTACTTATTACCATTTTTAATTTTAGGGCTTGTAGTTTTACATATCTGGGCCTTGCATGTTCCAGGCAATAATAATCCGATTGGAATAGATATTAAAAAACCTTCTAAAGATACAGTACCATTCCATCCATACATTGTAATTAAGGATGGTTTTGCATTATTAATGTTTATGATCGTTTTTTCATTTTTTGTTTTTTATTCACCTAACATTTTAGGACATGCAGATAATTATATTGAAGCAAACCCAATGGTAACACCTTCTCATATTGTTCCAGAGTGGTATCTATTGCCTTTTTATGCAATTTTAAGATCTGTTCCTGATAAATTATTTGGCGTTATAGCTATGTTTGCAGCAATTTTTGTATTAGTAATTTTGCCATGGCTTGATACATCAAAAATTAGATCTGCAGTGTTTAGACCATTGTACAAACAGTTTTATTGGATACTTTTAGCAGACGTTATAATTTTAGGATACATGGGAGCTATGCCAGCAGAAGGACTTTATTTGTTAGTTGCAAGAGTTGCTACAGCATATTATTTTCTTCATTTTTTGTTAATATTACCAGTATTAGGTTTCAAAGAAAAAACTCTGCCAGTTCCATTAAGTATTACGGAATCTGTGCTTGGAGGTTCACCTAATTTAGCAACCGCTAAGAACAAAGAAAGTTTTGATAAATAAAGTGAAAAATTTAATAAAATTATTATCAATCATAACCCTAATTTGCTTTACAACTGCCCAGTCTAATTCGGCTGAAACAGCAAAATTTTTGAAAACAGATTGGAGTTTCAAAGGTGTTTTTGGAAAATTTGATAGAGGGTCACTTCAAAGAGGCTATCAAGTTTACACTGAAGTATGCTCTTCATGTCACTCAATGAAATATTTAAGTTATAGAAATTTGGGTGAAAAAGGTGGGCCAGAATTTTCAGAGGCTGAAGTTAAAGCAATAGCGGCTTCTTTTGAAGTAGCTGATGGACCGAATGCGGATGGTGAAATGTTTGTAAGATCAGGAAAATTATCAGACAAATTTGTAAAGCCATATGAAAATATTAAAGCTGCTGAAGCTGCAAATGGTGGGGCTTATCCACCTGACATGTCTGTTCTAGTTAAAGCAAGAGGTGGTGGGGTAGATTATATTTATTCTTTACTTCAAGGTTATGAGGAGGCACCTGGTGGAATGACTTTAGATGAAGGTGTTCATTATAATAAATACATGTATGGAAACAAAATTAAAATGGCAAGTCCACTGTCAGAAGGCATAGTAGAATATGGAGACGGAACGAAAGCGACTGTTGAGCAAATGTCAAAAGATGTAACAACATTTTTAATGTGGGCAGCAGAACCTCATTTAGAGTCTCGACACCAAATGGGCTTTAAAGCAATTATTTATTTAATTATTTTAACTATCTTGGTTTATTTAAGTATGAAAAAAATCTGGTCACGTATTGAACCTGAAGTTTAAAACGTCACCATCTTTTACGATATAATCTTTACCTTCTAGTCTCATTTTCCCATTAGTCTTTGAGTTTACCCAGCCATCATTTGCTACAAAATCATCATATGAAACTGTTTCTGCTCTTATAAAACCCTTTTCAAAATCAGTATGAATTTCACCAGCTGCTTTTGGAGCTGTACAGTTTTTTTGAATAGTCCATGCTCTAGTTTCCTCCACACCAGATGTGAAATAAGTATCTAGTTCTAAAATTTTATACCCTTTCTGAATTAGCATGTTTAATCCAGTTTCTTTTAAACCAATCATTTCCATATAATTTTTTCTCTCTTCAGATTCTAGTTCATTAATTTGGTTTTCTATATCTGCCGATACAATTAAAGTATTTTCCTCACCAAATTTTTCTATAAATTCTTTTGTGTATCGATTACCTTCCTGAATACTTTGCTCATCCACATTACATACAAATATTTTTGGTTTAATTGATAATAAACCACTTTGATTGAGTTGTTTACTTTCAAATTGGGATTTTAGTATAGAGATATCTTTGTCATTATTGATACAATCTAGTGCAACTTCTAGTATTTTCAACTGTTCTTCATCAACATTTTTTTTATTACTTTTTTCTAATCTTTTTTGAATAGACTCTAAGTCAGCTAACATCATTTCTGTCTCAATTATTTCTAAATCTCTAATTGGATCTACTGTCGGATTGACATTTTGAATATCATCAGAGTCAAAACATCTTATCATATGGATGATTGCATCCACTTCTCTAATATGTGATAAAAATTTATTACCTAATCCTTCACCTTTTGATGCACCTTTAACTAATCCAGCAATATCAACAAATGAAATTGTAGTGTTAATGATTTTTTTTGATTTTGAAACTCTAGATAAATTATTTAATCTTTCGTCTGGTACAGGAACAACACCAACATTTGGATCAATTGTACAAAAAGGGAAATTTGCTGCTTGAGCTTTACTAGAATTTGTTAGAGCATTGAATAAAGTAGATTTACCAACATTGGGCAAACCAACAATTCCACATTTAAAGCTCATTATTTATTATTATTTACTGTGCTAGAAAATAGATCTAATTTTTTTTCTACTAATATAGAAATGGAGTCATTAATATTTGTTGAAATTTTTTCTATACCAGTCAATTCATCTTCATCAAAATTTTGAAGAACAAAATCTCCAACTTCAATATTTTCTTTTGGTTTACCTATACCAATTCTAACTCTTGAATAATCTTTACCTATAAACTTATCAATGGATGCAATCCCATTATGTCCTGCATTAGATCCACCAAATTTTGCTTTAATTTTTCCAAATTCAACATCTAAATCATCATGAAAAACGATGACGTCTTCTGCATCTATTTTAAAATACTCAATAAGTTCTCTTATACAAACTCCTGAATTATTCATGAATGTTAGAGGCTTAATTGCATAAACTTTTTGATCACCAACATTTCCAGTTGTTAGTAGCCCTTTAAACTTAGGTTTTTGTTTTGATAAACCAAATTTTTTGTTAATTGAGTCTATAATCTTAAAACCTACATTGTGCCTATTGTTTTCACTATCTGGTGTTGGATTACCTAAGCCTACAAATAAAAGCATATTTTTTAATGGATAGTAAATTTTAACTTTGACAGTTTATTTCTTTTCTTCAGCAGCTTTTTTATCGTCACCCTCTTTTTTTTCTCCTTCAGCTACTGGTTTATCTCCATCTGCTGCCGCATCTGCTCCTGCTTCACCTTCTGTAGCTTCTTCTTCAGCTGGTTTTTCAGGTTCCTTCATTACTGTAGGTGCAGCCAGTGTTGCTATAACAAAGTCTCTTCCTTTAATTGTTGGGGTCACATCTGTTTCTAAATTGATTGATGATATCTTGAAACTTTCACCAATATCAACGCCATCAAGATCAATTACTAAGCTTTCAGGAATTTTTTCACTTGGGCATCTTAATTCTACTTTTCTTCTAACAATATTTAAAACTCCACCTCTTTTTAAGCCTGGAGATTTTTCATGGTTAATAAATTGTACAGGTACTTCAATTCTTATTTTTACACCTTGAACTACTCTTAAAAAATCAACATGAATTGGTTCATCTGAAATGATGTGATATTTAATTTCTCTTGGAAGAACATTCTGTGGTTTTCCATCAACATTTAAAGTTACTATATTTGATAAAAAATTTTCTTTATCAATTAAAGATTTTAATAATTTTTTTGAAATTGATACTGTTTCATTTTGTGCTTCACCGCCATAAATTACAGCTGGTACACTTCCATTATTTCTAAGTGTACTAAGCTCACCCTTAGTTTTAGTGTTTCTAATGTTTGCTTCTAGTGAAATCATAAAATCAGGGGTTTTTAGCCCAAGTTCTTTAATAACTCAAGGTAATTATTTAAATAAATCTGAAACAGATGTTGAATTAGATATCCTTTTTATTGCCTCTCCCATTAAGCCTGAAATTGGCAGAACCTCAATGTTTTTAGCACCTTTAATTTTGTCATTGTTATCGATAGTATCTGTGATGACAAGATTTTTAATTACAGAATTTTTAATTTTTTTCAGAGCCTCACCACTTAACACTCCATGTGTGATGTAAACATAAACGTCCTTCGCACCTCTATCTTTAAGTGCTTTTGCAGCATTTACTATTGTTCCACCTGAGTCAATAATGTCATCAACAATTACACAAGTTTTGCCTTTAACATCTCCAATTACATTCATCACTTGTGATTGACCTGGTTTTGGTCTTCTTTTGTCAACAATTGCCAGTCCTACATTTAATAGCTTTCCTAAAGCTCTAGCTCTTTCCGTTCCACCAACATCAGGTGCAACACAAATAATATTTTTACTTTTTATCTTTTTCTTTGCGTGTCTTGCAAAAAGGGGAGTTGTAAATAAGTTATCAACTGGAATATCAAAAAAACCTTGAATTTGACCTGCATGCAAATCTACAGTCACAACTCTATCTGCACCAGCTTTAGTAATTAGGTTAGACACAAGTTTTGCTGAGATTGAAGTTCTTGGAACAACTTTTCTATCTTGTCTTGCGTACCCAAAATATGGAATTACGGCAGTAATATTTTTTGCAGAAGATCTTTTTAAAGCATCTATACAAAGTAAAAGTTCCATAAGATTATCATTAGCAGGTGATGAAACTGACTGAATAATAAAAATACTGTTTCCTCTAATATTTTCATTTATCTCAACATAAATCTCACCATCAGAAAAGTTTCTGATACTAGAGTTAACCAACTTAGACTTTAAATATTTTGCAATATTTTTGCTAAGAGGTTTGTTGCTATTTCCAGATAATAATTTCATTAAAAAAACTAATTAAGCATAATTATTGAAATATTTCTACCATAATCATTATGTTTTAATTTTAAAGCTCTTCTTGCACTGAAAAATTTATTTTTGATATCAAAAGTATCAATATTTAAAACATCTATGTGTTTAACCTTAATAGCTTTAAGTGACTTATATATAAAACCAGTTAGATCAAAGTATAATTTGTTTTTTTTATTCTTAAAAAATATAAAATTTTTTTTATCTTTTTTGATAAATTTTTTCTTAAAGTCTTCTTTTACTTCATAGTTTTTTAGAGAAATAGACGGACCTATGACTGCAGTAATATTTTCTAAATTACAACCTTTTTTGATCATAAATTTAATTACATTATTTATTATGCCTTTATAGGCTCCTTTCCAGCCTGAGTGAATTGCAGCTATCATTTTTATTTTGTCGTCATAAATTAATATTGGGGCACAATCAGCTGTTAATACGGCAATAGGTAAGTATCTTTGATTAGTTATAATAGCATCAGCTTTAGGTTTCTTTTTATTTTTATATTTTTTGTTGATGAATATGAATTTGTTACTATGAAATTGTTTAACTAAAAAAATATTTTTTGCTTTATTGCTAATTTTTTTTCTTACAATCTGTAAGTTTTTTTTAATATCAGATTTTTTATCTGACGATCCAGGTCCACAGTTTAAACTCTTGTAAATTTTTTTTGATTGACCACCGCTACTATTAAAAAAGCCATGCTTTAAATTTCTTAGTCCTGTTAATTTTTTTGATTTAATCAATTTCAAAACCTATCTTAAATTCATTTTTTGTCATTTTTATCAACATCACTTTAAATAGCTCACCCATTTGTTTTTCATCTATAAGACGTCTAATTCTGTAAAATAAATCTGATTTTTTTGAGAAAGGTATATTTTCACTTATAATTTCTGCTCTTTGAACTATTCCCATACTGGTCAAAAATTTTTTTTGATTAGTAATTATTGAATTTAAATCACTAAATTGAGCAACAAATTTTTTAAATAAACCAAAGTTAATATTATAAGTTATGTCAGAATCTCCAATATCTTCTAAAACATTTGAATATTTATGATTATTGATAGCTTGCAGTGTTTCATGCATTTTAAAATTTAAATATCCATAATCAATTATTAGTATTCCACCATTATTTTTTTTTATTAGATCGCAAATATTTTTTAAATAATCAAATGAGCCTGGTGAATATTCAATAATTTCTTGATCTTTTGAAATTTCAAAGTTCAGACTCTGTTCGATATCTTTTATTTCTGTTAGTTGCTCTTTAAATTCAGCCTTGTTTTCTTCTTTTAAATTTACAAATCTTTCAACCCAACCTTCTTTTTTTTTGAAAAATTGTTTAATTGGTAGTGCATCAAAAAACTCATTAGCTAAAAATATCGTCGGATATGAATTATTTACCTTTACATCTTCTATCCAAGTTATTTTTTCAGATTTTAAATTTAATTGTTGTTTTTTTTTTAAAAGTTCACTTTTTTCATGTATTTGAAAATTACAATTATTAAAACACTCTGAAAAATTTTTTAATGTTTCAATTATGACTTTCATCATTTCACCATTTCCAGCTCCAAGCTCAAGCAAATTGAATTTTTTTGGTGAACCCATACTTTTCCAAAAGGTTAATACCCAAATAGCAATCATTTCTGAAAATAGTCTTGTAATATTTGGTGCAGTAATAAAATCCCCTTCTTTTCCAAAAGGATTTTTTTTCATGTAGTATCCAGTATCTTTATTATAAAGAGCAAATTCTATAAATTGATCTAAAGGTAAACTTGTTGTTCTATTTATTTTCATTTTTAAGGTAAAAAAGAATTGTTCCAATCGTTACAAACAATAGGCTAATTATTTGTCCCATAGTTAAATTTAAAACTAAATAGCCTAACTGTTCATCTGGTACTCTAAAAAATTCGATAAAGAATCTAAACAAAGAATAAAAAATTAAAAATGATGCTGAAATTAGACCAGGTTTTCTCAAATAGTCTTTTTTTATAAAGAACATTAACACTAAAAATAAAATTACACCTTCTAAAATTGCCTCATACAATTGTGATGGATGTCTTGATAAGTTGTCTACTTTAACAAAGATAACTGACCAAGGTACATCTGTGGCTCTTCCGTAAAGTTCTGAATTTATAAAATTAGCTAATCTTCCAAAAAAAATTCCAATTGGTGCTACTAACGACACCTGATCTAAATAAGAAAATGGATTTTGATTATTTTTTCTCGCAAAAAGGAAACTTGAAATAATTACTCCTAACAATCCTCCATGAAATGACATCCCACCTTGCCAGATCTTAAGAATATCCAATGCATTATCTAAGTAATATGAAAAGTTGTAAAATATGACGTATCCCAATCTACCACCTACAATTATTCCAATGATAAGATAGGTTATATAGTCATCAAACTTTTCATTTATATCTGAATTTTTGATAAATATTTTTTTACATAATGACCAGCCAATAACAATCCCCAAAATGTAAGCTAAAGAATACCATCTAATTTCAAATGATAAAATTTGAAAAGCAACTGGGTCAAAATTATTGATGAACATTTTAAATAATACTTATAATGTATATCTTAAATATGAAAAATTCTAAATTTATAATTGATAAACTTGGTAAACTTTTTGAACAAGGTATTATCTCCTCAAAAGATCTTAGTTCCGAGCTTTTCAATATTTTAAAATCTAAAAGAGATGAAATTGTTTTTAAGATGAAGCTTGTTAGTAAAGACGAATTTGATGTTTTATCTAAACGAGTTGAAAATTTAGAAAATAAAATAAAAAAATTGGAAACAAAAAAAAAAACTAAACGGGCAAAAAAATCTTAACACGCAATCCGTTCATTTTAGATTTATCAAGAACAATATTTCCCCCATGAGATCTAACGATATCGGATGCTATAGATAATCCAAGACCTACACTTGACTTTGACTCTGCTCTACTTTTGTCAATTTTATAAAAGGGTTTAAATACATTCTCATGTTCTTTTTTTGTGATACCAGGACCATCATCATCTATCATAATTAATAAATTTGTATTTTCTTTATAAAGTTTGATTTCGAATTTATTTCCATATTTAAATGCATTATCAATTATGTTATTTAAACATCGATTAATTAAATTTTTTCTACCATTGATATATGCTCTAGGTATTAAATCTTTTTTAATATTTTGATTATTATATTTATTAATAATTTGGTCTATTAACTCTGATAAGTTAAACATTTCATCTTTTTCAATATAAGATGAACTTGTAAATTGAAGATATTCATTAAGCATTTTTTCCATCTCATTAATATCCTCTGCTAATTTTTTAGCT